>Ga0070761_10000739_pt1 | contig 20858 bp, 14 predicted proteins | sample HubBroMetageREF1_FD_66724 | JGI IMG/M metagenome (GOLD analysis project Ga0070761, IMG submission 66724) | Reference soil microbial communities from the Hubbard Brook experimental Forest, New Hampshire, USA - Hubbard Brook CCASE Soil... | ecosystem: Environmental > Terrestrial > Soil >... | reverse complement strand
AAGCGGCCGAATTTAAGGGCGGAAGTGGCGGTGTATCTGGTGCGGCGGTAGGACAGAGTTCTGGTCTGTCCGGGACGGCGCGCTCGAAGGCTGAGTGGCGGGAGGTTGAGCGATCTTCCGGCAGACATCGGCCATTTCGAAGGCGTCCCAACATGCCAGGTCTTCGCGTCGGTCGCACGAACATGTGCGTTCCTTCACCTTGGCTGAAACAGTCGCCTTGAAAACTGTTTTTAGATACCTCGACAAGCATATGCTCCATTGAGTATATTAAGGGAGTGGAATCTGTATTTGAGGTTATTGCGGAGCCGAACCGCCGCGCGATACTGAGCCTGCTGGTCTCGTCCCAACAGTCGGTGGGAGAGATCGAGCGTCAACTTCGCATGACGCAGCCGGCCGTGTCAAAGCACTTGCGAGTTCTGCGAGACGCCGGTTTCGTGGAATCCACGGTGGACGCGCAACGCCGCCTCTACCGGCTGAAACCGAACCGCTGCAGGAAGTGGATGTCTGGCTGGCTCCGTTCCTCCGGTTGTGGTCCGCTCACGTAGATGCTCTTGAACGCCACCTCGACCGCATGGATCAGTCCACACCACCGAAGAGGAAAACAAGGATGAAGACGATGCGGCCCAAACCGCGAACTTGACAAAGGAGAAACGAAATGAAAATCAAAAGTGACCAGCATATACGTTGACGAGCAGGACAAGGCCCTGCGCTTCTATACGGAGGTACTGGGTTTTGCCAAGAAGACCGATTTCAGTCAGGGCCCATTTCGCTGGCTGACCGTGGCCTCGCCCGACGAGCCCGACGGCACCGAGCTGCAACTGGCGCTGAACGACAACCCCGCGGCCAAGGCGTATCAGCAGGCGATCTTTCAACAGGGCCAGCCCGCGATTATGTTCTTCACCGACGACATCAAGGGCGACTACGAGCGGATCAAGGCCCGCGGCGCCGAGTTCACGAAGCCTCCCACCGGCGTCACCGGCTCGACCGTTGCGATGCTGAACGATACCTGCGGCAACCTCATTCAGCTTACCCAATTGGCACGCTGGTAAGGGAGAAGATAACCGGCACAAGAAAGAGAGTGGAAAGTTTTTCGTTCGTGAAAACATGAAGCCCCGGCTACCCTGGCTACCCTAAGTCGATTTGGGTCGACAGACTTTGGGCGCTACCTGGGTTTCGGCCATCATTGGACCCGGAACATCGGTGGCCTTAGATGGACAAGGAGATAAAGAGATGATCGATCGCGCACAGTACACACCGGGTCCGGCCAGCGGGGCGCAGATACGAAAGGACGGAGAGAAGTGGACCCTCATTGTGGTCAGAGAACTGCGCCACTCGCCGGAAAAAGTCTGGCAGGCGCTAACTGAGCCAGTGCATCTGCGCGAATGGGCGCCCTTCGACGCCGATGGGAGCCTGGGTACGGTTGGAACCACGGTGAAGCTCACCACGGTGGCGGCGCCCGCGCTGCACGTTACCGAAACAACAGTGACGCGAGCCGACGCTCCCGAGGTGCTTGAGTACAACTGGGGTGACCACGATATGCGGTGGGAACTCGAGGCCTTTGGCGGCGGCACGCGCCTCACGCTGTGGACCAACATCGGCCGCCGCTTCATCGCCATGGGCGCTGCCGGGTGGCACATTTGTTTCGACGTTCTGGATCGCCTTCTCAGTGGAACTCCCATCGGCCGCATGGTTGGCGGCGAGGCGATAAAGTTCGGCGGGTGGAAACGACTGAACGCCGAATACGCCAAGCAGTTCGATATGGAAACGCCCAACACGCCGCCTAAGGCGGCTCGGAAATCTTGAATGGAGGACAGCCTAATCATGAAAGAAGCCACCAAACGTTCGATTGTTCGCTGGATTCACATCGTCTTTAGCATACCGATACTCGGTTACATTTATAGTCCGTTTGAAGAGATTCCAAAGCACGCTTCCCGAGTTCGGTTTGTCGTCGTTCCTGTAATGCTGCTTTCGGGACTTTGGATGTGGAAAGGCCATATTCTGCGACGGCTTATTTCGAAGATACCGGCCAAAACTACTCGCATGAAAACGGAACAAGAATTGGAGGCATAAAGAATGAGTCCATCGGACGTATTGACGATCTGATCGCAAAACTCGCAGACGGGCGTGGCAAAACGCTCGCCGGCATCCGCCAGAGCATCCTGGAGGCGGACCGGGAGATCATTGAGGAATGGAAGTGGATGGGAAGCCCAGTGTGGTCTCGCGACGGCATCATCGCGGTCGGCAACGCGCACAAAGATAAGGTGAAGCTTACCTTTTCCCACGGGGCGAGCCTCCAGGATCCCGACAAGCTCTTCAACGGGGGCCTCGAAGGCAAGGTGTGGAGAGCGATCGATGTTTTCGAGGGCGACAAGATTAATGCGCGTGCTCTAAAAGATCTCGTGCGTGCCATTACAATCGGATCAAATTGAAGAGGAAAGCGCCTGCGGGTACTCGAGCGAAGGTACATAAAGGCAAGAAATGATGGCGCGAACCACGGCTGTTGGCGCTCCATGCGTGCTGGTAGGCTTCGCCTTCGCCAGGTTCGGCGGTCCCTGGGCGCTGATCGAGTGATGCCGCCAGCTTTTTTCTGATGGGCCTGCTAGTTGCTAGTGCCGACCCTGCCCATGATCGCTCGCGAACCGCGTGTCGCACAGCGCAAAAAGGGCGCGCATTCCGGGCCGCCGTTTGAAGGGCGGAACTCGCGAGATCCACCCGGCCCAGGCGCCCCTCCGGCGCTATCCTGGGTTAGAAGGGCGGACCTATGGAACCCGGAAGCTCACGTTGCTTGTCAGCGTGCGGCTCGGAGTAGTCACTTTCACTTTGCCGGTTGTGGCGCCCATGGGTACGGTGGCCGTGATTTCGGACCCCGAAACCACGGTGAACGCAGCCGCGGCGCCGTTGAAAGTGACACCGGTCGCATCCGTCAGATCCGTTCCCAGGATCGTGACGGCCGCTCCCACCTCGCCGGAAGTGGGCACCGTCTTCACGAATGCGTGCAGGCCCACTGCCATGCTGAAGAGCGTGCCGTCATTCGGGCCGTTCTCAACGGTCGTGCCGTACACAGTGGTACCGTACAGCGTTCCGTTGGTGGCCTGCAGCAGCCCGCCGTAGGGGAAATAGCCGCCGGCAGCGATGCTAAAGGTGTGGAGCGTGGTCAGAGTTCCCTCTGAGGTGATACTAAAGACGGTGCCATTGCCGCCGTTTCCGCCATTCTCAGTTGTCCCGTAGAAGACCCCGTTGTTGCCTTGAACCAGCCCGGCGTAAGGCAAACTGGCGCCGCTGCCTTCGAAGCTTAAGACCGTGTTGAACGCGCCCCCTGGGGTTATGCTAAAGACCGTGCCATCGCCACTGCCTCCACCGCCCCCGCCCTGATAAGTCGTCCCGTAGAGGTTGCCGTTGGTGGCCTGAATGAGCCCAGCGAGCGGGTTGGCGCCGTCAGGGCAGCCCGTCTGGGAGCAAAAGTTGTAAAGCGTCTTCAGCCTGCCCCCTTCCGTGATTCTAAAGACCGTGCCGCTGTGATTGGTCCCGCCATCAAAAGTTGTCCCGTAGAAGTCCCCGTTGGTGGCCTGCACCAGCCCTGCGGTGGTGTAGCCGTTGGGGAAGTTGTACAGCGTAGTCAGCGTGCCTTGGGCAGTGATGCTAAAGACTGTGCCGAAGACGGTGCCGTTGGATCCGCCTTCGGTGGTTGTCCCATAGAAGTCCCCGTTGGTGGCTTGAATCAGCGCGCTGTAGGGGAAGGCGCCGTCAACATTGGTGCTAAAACTGTGGAGCACCGTGAGCGCGCCCGCCGCGGTGATCTGGAAGACGGTGCCATTGTCGTTGGCCCCGCCGGCATACGTTGTCCCGTAGAAGTTCCCGTCGGTCCCCAGCACCAACCCGGCGTAGGGGTTGTAGCCGTCAGTGCAGCCACCCTCGGCGCAGAAGCTGTAAATCGTCGTAAGCGTTCCGGTTGGAGTGACCTTGAACACCGTGCCGCCGCTGTTTGCTCCCCCACCGAACGTGGTTCCGTATAGATTGCCATCCGTGCCCTGCACGAGAGCCATATAATAAGGGTAAACGCCGTTAGTCCCGTTGAAATTTACCAGATTGGTGAAAGTCTGGGCGGGCGAGGCGATTACCGCGGCCGTGCAGAGCAGCGCGATGGCGCACGCCGTTTTCCACCGGTGGGACCGTCCAATTCTAAGTTCCCCCATACTACCTTTTTTCATCGTCGATTCCTCCAAATTCAGTGGTGCAAGCACACCTACGGCACAGAGGGGCGAATTGCAGGGGTGTAGACTGTTAGGATGCCCAGCGCAATCGGCCCCCCGGCGCCATCCTTCCCTCGCATTTGCGATATTGCGCTAAAAGCGGGCTGGCGGTCGTTAGGCTGGCCTAAATTTTTTCTAAAGCTTTTGTGAATGCACCTATGTCTTTGCAAGGAAAGGCGGTTTTTGAGTTTGGTTTGTTTCGCTTGAATCCCGCCGAGCGGCTTCTCCTGCGCGAGGAGGTGCCGGTGCGCCTCCCCCCCAAGGCTTTCGACGCCCTGGTGCTCCTGGTTGAGAATCCCGGACACCTGCTCGAAAAAGAGGAGCTGCTGGAAAAGGTCTGGCCCGGCACCTTCGTTGAAGAATCGAATTTGACCCAGCACATCTCGATATTGCGCAAAGCATTACAGGATGGTGAAGGCGGCTTCCGGTATATCGAAACAGTCCCCCGGCGGGGCTATCGTTTCATCGCGGAGGTCCGGGAGCTCAATGGCGTTGCCACCGATGCCGGCGTTTTGCCGGATTCAACGCCCAGCCAGCCGCCGTCTCCGGAAGTTCGCGAAAGCGTCCGTACTCCGCATCGCTTCCGGCGTCCGGCCCTCGCCATTGCCGGGCTGGCGGTACTGCTTGCAGCTTTGATCTTGACGCCGCCAACCTGGAAGAGCCTCCGCGGTTCCGGACCGGATCCCATTCAGTCCCTGGCGGTGTTGCCTCTGCGGAACCTTTCCGGCGATCCTGCGCAGGACTACTTTGCCGAGGGCATGACCGAGGCTCTAATTACGGACCTGGCGAGAATCCCCGGACTGAAGGTCATCTCCCGCACCTCGATCATGCTGTACAAGGATTCGCACAAGCCGCTGCCGCAGATCGCGCGTGAGCTGGGAGTCGATGGCGTCATTGAAGGTTCGGTGCTGCTCTCGGGCGATCGGGTCCGCATTACGGCACAACTAGTTCGCGGGGCCACCGATCGGCATATCTGGGCCCGCTCTTACGAGCGCGACTTGCGCGACTTGGTCAGCCTGGAAGATGGAGTCTCGCAAAGTATCGCGGAACAAGTCCGGAGGCAAATCGCGCCGCGGCCGCCTCAGCAGCTTGCGAGTTCCGCCGCTGTCAGTCCTCAGGCTCGCGAGGACTACTTGAAAGGCATGTACTTCTGGAATCGGCGTACCGAGGCGGGCTATCTCAAAGCCATCGCGTATTTCCAGGCGGCGGTAGGCGCGGACCCGCAATACGCGCAAGCGTATGCGGGCTTGGCCGACGCCTACGCCTTGCTTGGTTCGATTCCCGGTCCAAAGACTCAGCGCGACAAAACCATGCCCATGGCAAAAGAGCAGGCTTTAACGGCATTGAACCTTGACGATTCGCTCGCGGATGCACACACCTCGCTGGCTTTCGTGGAAATGCATTACGAATGGAAGTTTCGAGAGGCTGAGCGGGAATTCAAGCGCGCCATCGACCTCGACCCTAACTACGCCACTGCCCACCAGTGGTACGCGCTCGACTTGGTAGCGATGGGACGGGTGGACGACGCCGTCGCCGAAATAGAGCGCGCTCGTCAGACGGATCCGTTGTCGGCAATCGTGAATACCGACGCGGCGGAGATCCTATACTTCGATCGCAATTACGACGACGCGCTCCGGCAGGCCCGCGCCACCGTTGAAATGGATCCGAACTTTGCGCACGCGCACCGCATCATGGAGCGCATTTACGACCAAAAGCACATGTTTCCCGAGGCCATTGCCGAGGGGAAGCAGGCGGTCGCACTGTCTGGCGACGACACGTGGATGTTGCTGGAACTCGCGCAAACATACCTTTTAGCCGGCAAAAAGGCGGAAATGAAAAACTGCCTGAGCAGAGTGGCAAGCCTAAGCCCCGGCGGTACTTTGCCCGACGTAGGTACAACCGTGGAAATCTATGCGGAGTTGGGACAAATCGATCGCGCTTTGCAACTGTTGGATAGTCAATACCGGCGCCGCGAAGGCGGGCTTATCCTTCTGAATGCCGATCCGTGCTGCGACAACTTGAAATCCGACCCGCGCTTCCAGCAATTGTTGCAACGCATTGGTTCGCCGCATTAAGAGGCTGTGACAGTTTTGGCGTAGGGTTTTCTCAAAACTCGGAATGACGCATAAATCGTGCGGCGGACCCCTTGGGCGGACCCCAGGGCGGACCCCCTGGTCCGCGCGGGCCCCCCTGGACCCGCTCTTCGCCGCGACAGGCCGACATGGTTGACTCTTTAGACCGGCGACATCACTGACACTTTTGTGGTCCGGGAAAACCTGACACAAACGTGACACTTTCCAGGCCGGATCTACACAATCGCCCGTTACCGTTATAGTAGAGGAGGCCGCCGATGAAAATCGCAACCTCGACGTCAAGGAGGCAACCGATGTATTCTCTGAATTCCCCCAGGAGTGGCTGCCGGTGATGGCGGGCCGGCCCAAATGGAAATCCGACGGAAACCGGTTAAGGAGCGAAACGATGTCTCTGAGAACGAAGTCCGGAACAGTTCTGCACGTGCTTGCAGCCATGCTGTTGCTCTTCATCGCTGCTTCGGCGATGACGCATGGCACGATAGAAGCCCAAACAGTGAACTGGGTTGAAATGGGTTCTCCTTCGGCCCGGTGCTGTATGGGCATGGCTTATGATCCGGCAACCAACACATCTGTACTCTTTAGCGGCTCGAACGGCGGAGCCGACACATGGATCTGGCACGGCGGGTGGTTCCCGATGTCTCCCGCCACCTCGCCTCCAGAGCGTTCCAACTCCGGATTGGTGTCCGATGGAACCGGTAACATGGTGCTTTTTGGCGGCACAACGTCCACTGGAAATTTTCTTAACGACACCTGGACATGGGATGGAACCACCTGGACTCAGCAATCGCCGCCGGTATCCCCGTCTCCACGTTCGCAAATGGCTATGGCATACGATCCGGCGACCAGTTCCGTCGTTTTGTTTGGGGGTTGCAACATATCGCCTGGCGCCTGCAAACTCGGCGACACCTGGACGTGGAACGGTGTAGCCAAGACTTGGACCCAGCAAAATCCCATCGTCAGCCCATCGGCGCGCCGCGCTCCGATGGCGTACGACAACGCGAACGGGACAATGCTCCTATTCGGCGGGGACAATGCCGTGGGCGTGCAGTACACGGATAGCTGGAATTGGAACGGAACCAACTGGGTCCAAGTCTTCCCGGCCTCGATCCCCACTCCTGCCCGAAACTCGGCCAACATGACCTATGACGCTACCCTCGGTGCAATCCTATTGTTCGGTGGGTGCGCGGGTGATTGGGAAAACTCGTTGAACGACACTTGGATCTGGAACGGAAACGCCTGGAGACAAATCCATCCGGCGACCGTGCCTCATAACCGGTACGATTTCGGCATGGTTTACAATCCCGAGTACAAGGCACTGCTGATGTTCGGTGGTTTCAGCTCCGGCCCCGCATTGAGTGACACTTGGCTCCTCGCTCTAAGGCCCTGAATTGGCGGGTCAGACCATGGGTCCCCGAGTGCGGCATGTCGCGGGGACGAACCGTCAGCTCGCGGTGCTGGTCCGGTGGGGTTCGGATTCGCCGGTAGTGGGTCAGTTAGGTTTGTGGGGCGGCCAATCTTGGCCGCAGGCCGTCTTTTAGGCGGCCAGAGCCGGCTGAAAGCCGGCTGCGGGGGTTATTTCCCGCCCCACAAAACCGAACTGACCCACTACCGATTCGCCGCATGGAATCCCTTCAGTTTCGCTACAATGGTGAAGTTCACTTCTGCATACTCGCTCCTGAGTAAAAGGGAAGGGCAAAGGAGCCTTATGTCGATAACGAAGACAAAACAAAGCGGCGCCGGCACGTTGGCGTTCGTGTGCGCGCTAGCTGCCATAGGAACGGCACTCGCACAGGAGCAAACCTCCACTGAATCGGTGCTGTACAATTTCACTCCAACGAGCGGCTACAACCCCAATGCCGGTGTGATCTTCGACGCCGAAGGCAACCTCTACGGGACAGCGTCGCACGGTGGCCCAGCGCGCCACGGCGTGGTCTATAAACTTGATCCGGCCGGCCAGGAGACGGACCTATATAGCTTCACGCTCACACCCGATGATGGGGAGATGCCAAAATCGGGTGTGACCCGCGACTCGGCTGGCAACCTCTATGGGACTACTTACTACGGCGGCGTTGCGTACGCCGGCGTGCTCTACAAACTGGATCCGGCCGGCCAGGAGACGGAGCTGCACGGCTTCACCGGCGGGGCCGGTGGAGGCACCCCTCAAGCGGGCGTGGTCCTCGACTCGGCGGGCAACCTATACGGCACCGCTTGCAAATGCGACTCAACGGGCTACTACGGGGTGATTTACAAGTTCGATACGGCCGGTCAATATACTGTGTTGCACACCTTCTCGGGCGCCGATGGTGGCATGACCGTAGCCGGCGTGGTCCTCGACTCGGCGGGCAACCTCTACGGCACCACTTCCAACGGCGGCGCAGCGAACATGGGCGTGGTGTACAAGCTGGATACGGCCGGCCAGTTGACCGTGCTGCACAGCTTCACAGGCGGAGCGGACGGGGGCACCCCATACGCAGGTGTAATCCGCGGTTCGGCGGGCGGTCTTTATGGGACCACTTATCTCGGCGGCACAGCGAACATGGGCGTGGTGTACAAACTGGATACGGCCGGCCAGTTGACCGTGCTGCACAACTTCACTGGCGGGGCCGGCGGGGAGGAGCCCTACGCAGGTGTGACCCTCGACCCGGCCGGCAATCTCTACGGGACCGCTTTATACGGCGGCACAAAAAACCACGGCGTGGTGTACAAGCTCGGTGCGGCGGGCTACACTGTGCTGCACAGCTTCTCGGGCTCGACCGACGGGGACAACCCGTACGCGGGTGTGGCCCTCGACTCGGCAGGCAATCTCTACGGGACCACTTACTACGGCGGTACAGTGGAGGGGGGCGTGGTCTTCAAGGTCACACCGTAAGTCACTGGTGTTTTACGATGGTCGCAGCGTTCGGCTGAAAGCCGGCTGCGGGCTACTGCTGAGCGAATTGGCGCGCATACGGATCAATCGACCGTTTCCACAAGAGATAGCCCTCGCCATTCAGATGGCCGCCGTCGGAGGTTAGTTCTGGATTGAGGATGTCGCCGTCAAGAAAGGCGCCATAGAGATCGACGTATATCACCGCATTGCCATCCGCGAGCCGCTTTAACCCTTCGTTCAACGCGAGGCGTGAGCATTCTTCCGTGCGTCCCAGGTTGGTAAGTTACTCTCCAAGTAAATGGGCGTTTGTGGCGATCTGCGACGCATTTCAGCAATAGCCGCGCGGATGTTATTGATCGTTTGGCCGGGCGGCAACCCGTCGCTGAGGTTCAGCTAAAGTGGGCGGAAGTCGAGAAGGAGCAGGTTGAGTTCGTGAATCGCGTTACAAGCGAATCCTTGGAAGAGATGTTTTTTTTCCGCACAACACAAGTTCGATTGGTGCACCTGATGCGGCATCTGGCGAACCATTCCACTTACCATCGAGGTCAAGTCGTACTGATGATGCGGCAGCTTGGCTGCCCAGCCTCTAGCCACGGATTTTCACGTGTTTTTGGCGTAACGTCCCCATGTCGTCGCGGCTGCAAGGTTCACCGGTCCGCGGACCGGCACGGTAATCGTCACGGATGCCCGGTGGGCTTTCCGCTTACGAACTCCGTGGCGCCGGCAGTGATCTCGTCGATACCCGCGGGTAGGCGGCGAGATAGGCCGCGCCACCGAGGTATCCTCGCCAGAACGTTCGACCAGGGAAAAGATCAACCGCATCTCCGAGGACCCCACACCGTCTCCCATTTTCAGAATCATCTTGTATTGAAACAGATCCGCCTTTTAGGATCATCTTGCATTGGACAATTCTAGCCCCACTCCCCGGATCACCCCGTGCGATACTAAAACAAATGCCCGCCTCCACGCCCACAGCCGCACTGCGCGTCCGCAACCTGCGCAAGACGTTCAAGGACGTGGTGGCGGTTGACGGTCTCGATCTGGAAGTGCGTACGGGCGAGTGCTTCGGCCTGCTGGGACCCAACGGCGCCGGCAAGACCACCACCATCGAGATTTGCGAGGGTCTGACCGAGCCCGATTCGGGTGACGTCGAGTTGCTGGGGATGCGCTGGAGTTCGCACGCAGCGGAACTCCGGCAGCGGCTGGGCATTCAACTCCAGGAGACGCAGCTTGCCGACAAAGTTACCGTGATCGAGACCATCCGGCTCTTCCGCAGCTTTTTCCGCCACGGCCCGGCGCCATCCGAGGTGATCGCCCTGGTGCAGCTTGAAGAGAAGATGAACTCCCGCGTGGGTGGTCTCTCCGGAGGTCAGAAACAGCGGCTGGCGCTGGCTTGCGCGCTGGTGGGCGATCCCGACTTTCTGTTTTTGGACGAGCCCACTACCGGCCTGGATCCGCAGGCGCGCCGCCAACTCTGGGAATTGATCGAACGATTCAAGCTGCAGGGCCGTACCATTTTGTTGACCACGCATTATATGGACGAGGCGGAACATCTCTGCGAGCGCGTGGCCATCATGGATCATGGGAAGACCATCGCGCAGGGCACCCCGCGCGAACTGATCGCTTCGATCGGAGTGGAGCACATGGTGGAGTTTTCGGCGGGCGGCGCCGCCAAGGCGCTGGAGATTACGGCGCTGCGGCGAATGGAGGGCGTGCGCGATGTGCGCGCGGAAAATGGGACCGTGCAAATGCAGGTGACCGAACTGCACCGCGCCGTGCCCGCGCTGCTCGATGAACTGGAACGCCAGGGCGTTCCGCTGACCGAACTGCGCACGCATTCGGCTACTTTGGAGGACGTCTTCGTCACCCTGACGGGAAGGCATTTGCGCGATGAGTGACACCATGAGCGACACAACGGCGGTTCCCGAAATTCGTCCGCGAGAAGCGGCGCGCCCTCCAGGTCCGGCGCCACGCGGACTGACCGAGCATGCGCTGGCGCAGTTGACCCTGACTCGCTTCCGGGAGTTCTTGCGCGAACCCGAGGCTCTCTTCTGGGTGTTCATCTTTCCGATCCTGCTGGCCGCGGGCCTGGGCCTGGCATTTCGCAACCGTCCGGCGGACGTGTTGAAGATCGCCACCGTCACACCGGAGCTGGCCCGATCGCTCCGGCAGGACAAGCTGCTCGACGTGCAGCAGCTCTCCACGCCCGCAGCCGAAGAGGCGTTGCGCACGGGCAAAGTCGCGCTGCTGGCCGAGCCGGGAGCGGACGGCGCGGTGCTTTACCGGTACGACAACACCAATCCGGAAGGGCGCACCGCGCGCATGCTGGCGGATCGCGCCGTGCAGCGGGCCGCGGGCCGCGTCGATCCGGTGGCGTCCAGCGACCGTCTGATGCGCGAGCCGGGATCGCGCTATATCGACTTCCTGATTCCGGGCCTGCTGGGCATGAACCTGATGGGAAGCGCCATATGGGGAATGGGTTTCGCCATCGTGGATGCGCGGCGCAGAAAGCTGATGAAGCGCCTGATCGCTACGCCCATGCCGCGGCATTACTATTTGCTGTCGTTCTTACTATCCCGTCTGGTAATGCTGGTGATCGAAGTGAGCTTTCTGCTCGGCTTCGGCATTTTCGTTTTCAAGGTGCCCATGCGCGGCTCGCTGCCGGACTTGGCAGTGTTGTGCGTAGTCACTTCGCTCTCGTTCGGAGCGTTGGGATTGCTGATCGCTTCGCGCGCGCGGACCATCGAAGCCGCCTCGGGGCTGATGAACCTGGTGATGATGCCCATGTGGATCGTCTCCGGCGTGTTCTTCTCGGCGCAGCGCTTTCCCGACATGCTGCAGCCGGTGATCAAGGCGCTGCCGTTGACCGCGGCCATCGACGCGCTGCGCGCGAATATGCTGCAAGGGGCCGGCCTGGCGCAAGTATCTTCGCAACTGATAGTGCTGGCCGCCTGGCTGGTAGTTTGCTTTCCAGTGGCGCTCAAGCTATTCCGCTGGCGGTAGGACGGGCCTCCCGGCCTGTCCGGCCGCTTAGTTTTCCAATGCTCGTAACTCAGCACAATAATCCGCGCTAGGAAAGCTAAGTGGCATTGCACCCAACCGGTGGTTCCCGCGTCCTGCCGAGTCCGTCTCACGAGATGCAGCACCAGCGGGGCGCGGCCACCCCCTGACTGCGGAACGGTCTTAACCCAGCGGCGCTCGGTAAGCCGGCTGGAGGTTTAAGTTTAACTAATAAGCTGACCTCCAACCCGCTACCCGACCCAACTTCAAAATCGCTAACTGCCCTACGACACCCCTCAGATCTGTTACGCAAACGGCGACGCCCACTCTACGAACACGCCGGTGCCGCCCATACCGAACGATGTGGCGTGGGTACGCAGCCCGGAATGGGTAGGAAGGCCGGGGCCGGACGACGCCTACGTCGGGGCTGTCATCTCATCGACGGACCTTCAGACCGTTATCACGAGCTCGGCGCTATCGGCAATCCGGATGCGCTTCCAGCTTCCGGTGCATCCGGCGACGCCCTGCCCGTCACCGTACGATTGCCCTCTCAGAGGAAACGCGCAACTGCGGTACTGGAGCATGTCGTTCGCGCAGCCGCAGCCGAGTGGCACAGGCAACGGCGTTCCGCTAACCCTGACGGCATCGGCGCAAATGCCGCCAATCCGGCGCCCTTGTCGACAATCGTCAGCCTTGCCGACGGCGCCTTCGAGGTCGACTCAGATAACTACGCCACGCTCCTCGTATATGTCGGGTCGGCGACGGCGGGTGCAACCATCCCGACCCGGCTCACACAGGGGGAGACGGGCGCCATAAACGGCGTCTCGCCGGTCACGGTTGAGGCGCTGGGCGCCGAAACTCCCACCTTCTCGGTCATGCAAACCACCACCGGTTACACAATTCTGGACCTCACGCAGTTTAACAACACCAGCAGCACTAATTATTTTGCTTTCAATCCGGACCAGCCTCTCTCGCTGATCATTCGCAACACGCTGCCGAATACGGCCCTCTTCAGTTGCTCTGGGCAGACCGTTCCTTTCTCTACGGCGGAGTACACGAACGAGGACTCGCAGGGCGGTGGCCTGATGGGTGCCTATGTGCCGCTGGTGGATTATCCGGCGTTTACGGGCGTCGGGACGAATGTGCAGAGCGAAGCACAGATGGCGGCTACGCTGCCTTCGGAGGCATCCTGCGGCCTGTTTCCGGTTCCCGGTCATTTGGTCCCTAACCCAGGCGTAACGAGTGGTTTGGTTCCTTGGCCCACTTACTGGCCCACCTCCTCGCAGGCACCGGCGGGGTTTGGCCCCCTAAGCTGCCCCGTCGCCGGCACGAACGGCACCCCCTCCACGCCCGTGATTACATTCGCGGCTACGCAGCGGGAGATGCCGGCCGCCGGGTGCGGCAGCTCCTGCACCAATATCACGGCGCAATCCGACCAGACTACCGGGGGCGAAGCGTCCCCTGGGCAGCCGCCTCCGTTGCCTGTGGCCATTGTCGGGTCGGGCTTCGGATACCTGCAGCAGATTCTTCCTTTTGCGGGCCAAGCGAGCTCGTTGACCGGCCCCGGGGGAGTTTCACTCCTTCGGATCACTGACTGCCCGCAGAACGCCACGTGCCCAACCCAGACTGCGTACAACTGGGAAACGGCCACCACACAGAGCTGCCAGGTATATATTGCGAGTTGGAGCGCCTCGGAGATATGGCTGGGCTTGAACCTACCGGTGGACTCAACGAACGTGTACCTCCAGCCTCAGCCACTATCACCGCTGAGCGACCTCAGCACAATGACCTTTTTCCTGAGCACTGGCATCCCGGCGAACACCATGGCTTGCCCGGTCAATTCCACCGACCAGCTCACCTTTACGATTGGCAATCCCCAAAGCGGCGTAACAACGCAGTTGCAAACCACCGTCAACCCTAGTTAAGTTAGACCGTTATGCCCGTCGAAACGAGAATTTTGTTCTCGTTGTGTTTGCAACGCTTGTGGAATCAGAGGGATATCAAGGTGAAGCCCTTGGCTGGTTAGTTAGCCACCCCCGGACAAGAATTTTGCTCTCGTTGCATCACGTGTTCGACTGGAGTCTGCGCCTGCAGCAGGGACATGGAAGCCAGAGCGCAGGCGAGCCAAACGAGAATATGCATGACGAACTCCTAAGGCGAGACGACGCCAGGCCTTTAGGGGCCAGCCTAACCATACTAACACTACCATTTGGCAGCGGGTCAGTTTGCTTATGGGGCGGGTGTGCGACACACAAGTGGGGAGACGCAAAAAACTCAAAGACGGCCGCTAGATCCTTGCGTACGTACTTCGGGCCGCCGGTCCTGCCATGCCGGGCGATGGGAACCCCGGGGGAAATCCAAGTCGCGCGCCGCGGACTGTCCAACCTAGAGGCTTTGAGAACACCCACATCTGCTCGCATGTAAGCTTCCCTGTGGCTCGTTTTATCCGCGTTCATCCGCGTTCATCTGCGGCCAATATCGCTCCTTTGCTTCTGGCGTTGTGCCGGGGAAAGCATATTTGGCCGCAGATGAACGCAAAACCTGGAATCCGCCCCCTATCCGGATGGCAAGAAAACTCCTCGACTCAGCCACCCTAAAGCAGGACTATGACGGTCTCCCCGGCCTCAGCGACATTGAAAGGGGCTTTCCCGCCGAAACGGAAGCCCCCGGCAATTCACCTTCGAATGTATCCGGATGCAACCAAATGCAACATGATTTGCAAAATTGCGCGGACGTTGTCCCTCACAGCCGTGGCTCGCGAAGAACCTTTTCCGAGCCGCGCGCGTCAGCAAGCCGTTTCGGTTTTCACGGCGTAGTGACCGGAGCCGTAGCCGACATCGGCGAAACATCTCTGCCCGTGTCAGTGGCTTCGATCGCGTAGTAGTATGTGGTGTTCGGAGAAACCCCCGTGTCGATAAATGGGGATGCCGTCCGGATGGCAAGCTGGGTCAAGCCATTTGCCGAGGTCCCCCGGAAGATTGTATAGTTCTGAATCGGCACACCGTGCGGCGGGATATTCTCAGTCCAGGTTACGGTAACTTTCGTGCCGGAGTTTGGCGTCGCCACTACGTTGACTGGCGCAGCAGGCATCGGAGGCGTAGTCACTGTAACCAACGCCGACGGCTGCGAATCGTTGTTGGCGGAATCCACCGCCGCCACTTGACAGTAGTACCTCGTCGATGCGGCCGCGCTGCGGTAGGTGAACGACGGCCCGCTGGTCGCCACGCCGACCTGGCTTAGATCGGAAGGCGAAGTGCCGCAATAGATGAGATACCTTGCCAGCGGCAGGCCGCCGGGCAATGGCGCCCACTGCCAGGTAAAGGCGATCTGCGTGGCGGCCGGTGTGGTGGCCGAGAGGTTGGTGGGCGGGGGCGGCAGCGGCGAAGTAGTCGCGGCTATCTGGTTGGATGGCACCGAGTCGTCGTTGGCCGTGTCCACGGCAACGATCTCGAAATAATAGGTTGTGCTGGCGGCCAGAGATCGGACTGTGTAGGTGGTTCCGGTTTGCACGGTGGCGATCTTCACCATTTGGCCGGGCGTAGTTCCCTCGAGGACCTGGTAGGAAGCGACCGGTAAGCCGCCATGCACGGTATCCTCCTGCCAGGTTAGAACGATCGTGGTGGGCGTGGGGGCCGCGGTTACATTGGTGGGCGGGTTCGGTGGCGGCATCGTGGTGGCCCACGCGGCGGGAGACATCGGCGAGTCGATTCCCGATTCCACCGCAATAACAGCGTAGAAGTAGGTGGTTCCCGGCGACAGGTTCTTGTTCTTATAAGTAGTCGTCGCGGACGATACGTTCTCGATCTGCACCAGATTTGACAGCGAGGTCCCACCATAAATCAGATATTGGGACAAGCCCGCTGTGCTCTGCGGCGGAGACCAGCTCAGATCGATCTCCTCGGCGGAAACTGCCGTGGCCACCAGATTCGTCGGGGAATTGGCCTGTGTTCTTAGCGTCTGCACGCTCAACACCGCCGATAACGGCGAATTGTTGTTGGCTAGATCGAATGCCTGAACCTGGTAGTTATAGAGCGTGTTGCTGGTCAGTCCCGAATCCACGTATGCGGTGGAAGTCGTGTTGGCGATCTGCACGCCGGCACAAGGCTGCCCGGCCGCCGGAGGGGTGCAGCGATACACGTTGTATCCCGCTACGCCGACGTTGTCGGTCGAGGCGTTCCAAGTGAAATTCGCCTCGTCGTAAGCGGCCGACCCGCTGAGATTGGACGGGACCGAGGGCGGAATGGTGTCGGGCGGCGAGACAAGCTGGCTCGAGAAACTGAACCCGGTGGTGCTGTAGTCGGCAAGCGAATTGGCGGTATTCGCCAGGGACGTCTCGGTATGCACGATGTCGTAATCCGAACAACTCGCGGTAGTGCACGTGCAGTTTGCGGCGCCTCCATTGGCGGCCGTTCCGCCATACGTTTGGTATGTGAAAAGGTAGTCCGGGCCGTCCGGCGACATGTAGACCATTTGCGTGTAATTCGCCAAGGCCTGCATGGTCTGCATGAAGTAAGCGTCCAGAGGAGCCCAGAAACTGAAGGGGTTCCGGCCCCGGAAATTGCTGTCCGTGAGAACATTCCATTCGCTGTTCTCCATCTTCCACACCCACGCCTGGCTCACTGCCACCGGTTTGCCGGCGGCGGCGGACATACTGGCGATGGTCAACGTGTTATCGATCAGACTGCCCTGCGGTTCGGTATTGATCGGGTAGAGGTGGAAATCGATATAGTCCAGCGGCAGCGCCACATAGGCGTCGATGTAGTTCGCCAAGCCATTGGGCGGGCTGTTGCCCAGCCAACTGCCAATGCCCGCGCCTAGCTTGATATCGGGCAGGTTCAGCGCCTGCACCGCGCCGATCTCTCCGGCAATCATCTGCGCGGCGTCGGCCGGGTTGTTCATATTCGACTGGCCCGTCTGTGCGGCTTCCGTATCTGGTTCTTCCGCCAGGACCAGGTAATCCGGCTGCATCGTTTGTGCGACGGTGGCGGCCATCGTGGCGCGGGCCGCCATATATTCCGGCCAGGTGAGTGTGCTGTAGAACGCGTTCAGGTTGGTCCACCCGGCTTCAATGTCGGAGGAGAGCAGGACTTCCTGGTCCGCGACGATCTTGAGACCCGCTGCGTGAATGGCCTGGCCGACCTGCGCATAGAAGGTCAAGTACGGCTGGAGTTTGGCCTGGCTGCCATAAAATGGCTCGTACAGCACGGGAAAGCCCACGGGCACGGTCACAGCTTGAATTCCCAGAGCTTTCAGCTCCTGCAGTTGAATAAGTACCGCGGGCAGATAGCTGGGACCGGACAACGACGGACCCACATTACCATCGGCCATTTGCAGAGTTCCGGCGTACAGCGTGGGGCCGCCCGCCACTGGCGTCCAGGTGGGAGGCGTCGCCAGCAGGGTGTTAAATGCCTGCAAATCGGAGGACAGTTCGCCATAGATCGTGCTGCAATAGCCTGCGGGAGGCAGTGGCGGCGTAGGCGGCGCCGGCACGTCCGCCTTTAAGTGCGCAGAGATACACGAGGTTAGTATGCAAAATATGCAAAAGCGAAGCGGCATTATTCCTGTTATAACTCTAAGTAGTCCCAAAGCCTTGGGTCAATACTCACAATTGGCAACAGTGGGGCGGTCCCCCTGGACCGCGCGGTACGCCCCCGTCCCGCTGCTATGCCCGTTACACAACCCGTCACATCACCTGATAAACTCATAGAACATGCGAAAAATCGGACTTCTCTACGGCATGGAATCCACCTTCCCCCCCGCCCTGGTGGACCGCATCAACTCCCTCAAGGTGGGGGATGTGCGCGCCGAAAGCATCCTCATGGGCGGCGTCGGCATGGCCCAGCCCAGCGGCTACCGCGTCATTGTCGACCGCATCTCGCAGGACATCCCCTTCTACCGCTCTTACCTAAAGAACGCGGTCCTCGGCGGAACCATCGTCGTCAACAATCCTTTCTGGTGGAGCGCCGACGACAAGTTCTTCAACTACGCGCTGGCCGAGCGCATCGGCGTCGCCGTGCCGCGCACTGTGCTGCTGCCGCATAAACAGCATCCGCCCTCCACCACCGAGCGCTCCATGCGCAATCTCAAATACCCGCTCAATTGGGACGAGATCTTCGATTACGTCGGCTTCCCCGCGTTCCTGAAGCCGCATGCGGGCGGCGGCTGGAAGAACGTCTACAAGGTGGACAACCCCCAAGAGCTTTTCGCGGCCTACGATCAAACCGGCGATCTCTGCATGACCCTGCAGAAGGCCGTGGACTTCACCGATTACTTCCGCTGCTACGTCATCGGGCAGGAGAAGGTGTGGGTCATGCGTTACGATCCCAAGCAGCCGCACGCCGATCGCTACGTCAAGAACCCCCCGCCCATCGAGCCGGCCATGTACGAGCGCGTGGTGGGCGATGCGCTCAAGCTCTGCCGCGCGCTGGGCTACGACATGAATACCGTCGAATTCGCCGTCGAGGACGGCGTGCCCTATGCCATCGATTTCCTGAACCCTGCCCCGGATGCCGATATCCATTCCGTCGGCCCCGAAAACTTCGAGTGGGTCGTCAACGCTATCGCCGAAATGGCCATCAAGAAGGCGCTTAGCGACGAAAATCCCGCGAGGGAATACCGCTGGTCCGCGTTCCTGGAGGCCTGATGTGTGGGGCCGACCCCCCGGTCCGCAGCCGGCAGACAGATCAGGTTGATTTCGTGGGCGAAGAACGGGTCCAGGGGGACCCGTGCGGACCATGGTGCGGACCAGGGGTCCGCCCCACAAGTGGATCCACAAGTGGAATTGGGCTTTAGCCCTCCGGAGCGCCCGTGTCAGTCCTCTTCAAAGACCCGCTCTTCGACGCCCAATGGCTGCGCACCGCCAGCCACAGCAGCAGCGGAGGCGCGGAAATAGGCGAATGCTTCGCCGCTGCCCGCCAGATCCGCGAAGTCGACGCAGACAGTTGGTTCAACGCCTGGAACGGCCTGGCGGAAAGTGTCCTGGCCGAAGCCGACGCCAGCCGCGCAAACGGCCATCCGGTCAGCGCACACTCGTCCTATCTGCGCGCGTCGAATTACTTCCGCGCCGCCTATACCTTTCTGATCGGCGCGCCGGTCGACCCGCGCGTCGTCGCAAACTACCGGCGCCAGCGCGCGGCGTTCGAGAGCGCAGTCGGCTTGATGCACCCCGCCGCCGAGCGCATCGCCATACCCTACGCCGGCGCGTCGTTGCATGGCTACCTTTTCGGCGCCGCCCATGATCGTGCCCCACGTCCCACCCTGATCGTCAATGGAGGCTACGACAGCACCGCCGAGGAGGCGTATTTCTTCAGCGGAGCGGCGGCGGTTGCCCGCGGCTACACCTGCATCGTCTTCGACGGACCCGGCCAGGGCGCGGCGATCGTTGAAAACGGCTTGGTATTTCGCCCGGATTGGGAAGCCGTCATCGGCCCCGTGGTCGATTTCGCCGTCGCGCGGCCGGAGGTGGATGCCTCCAAAATCGCCCTTTTGGGAATCAGCTTCGGCGGCTATCTGGCGCCGCGCGCAGCCAGCGCAGAGCCGCGCCTGGCCGCCTGCATCGCCGATCCCGGCGAGTTCTCGCTCCTGGAAGAATTCAAGAGCCGTATCCCCGCCTTCGTTGCGCGCCAGCTCCCGGACGGCAAGCCGGCCGTGCTGGCCTTGCTCAATTTCATCTTGAAGCGGAAACTGCGCCACACCACCGAAGGTTGGGGCCTGCGGCGCGGTTTGTGGGTGCACGGCCTGAAGAGCCCGCTGGATTATGTAAAGGCGACGCAGGAATACAGCCTTGAAGGCCGCGCCGAAAAGATCCGTTGTCCTACCCTGGTCTGCTCCGCGGAAAACGACGATATCGGAGTCACAGCGCGCAAGCTCTACGATGCGCTATCATGCGAAAAAGCTTTTGTCGCGTTTACCGCCCAAGAAGCCGCGGGAGAACATTGCGAAGTGGGCGCGCGATCCCTGTTCAACCAGAGGGCCTTCGACTGGTTGGATCGTGTTCTCGAACGCGGCGCGCTGCAACCGCGAGACTAGTATATCGTTTTATCAAAAAATATACTCATATTAGATGCCCTTCAAAATGCGGTAGCGCAATTGCTCCCAGCAGTGCACCCGGATGCGCCGAAGGCAGTAGATTCGATACAATTCTAGAAAGGTCGTCCCAATGCCGAGACTGACACCATCAAAAACGGAGATTCTGGACGAGGCGGGTTATGCGTACAGCTTCGATCGTCAGATGTATATAAACCGAAAGACTAAAAAGGCCTTCAGCGTCGAATTTGTTCAAGACCACCGCGAAGATCAGATTCGGAAATACATTCGGGAAGACACCGACGGACCAGAATGGCGATTCTACTTCAACTCACCTCCCTCTGAAGCAGTCAAGCACGAGCTGGAATGTGTCCTTGGCTAGGCCGGATCGTACAGTCGAGGATCGATTGCGCGAGGAGTATTTTGACCTACTTCCCGACATTCGCCGCGTTTCAGACGAACTTGAAGCTGAGGTTAAGCACTGCCTGCGCCCGATTTCTCTCCGATTGGATGAGTATGAAAGGCTGGTCGTCACAGGGCGAGCGATAGGATTCGGGCCGAATTCCAGATAGTACCGATGCTCACGGCGCTCTTCTGGGAGGTTGAGCATTCCGTGATATA
>Ga0070761_10000738_pt1 | contig 20861 bp, 24 predicted proteins | sample HubBroMetageREF1_FD_66724 | JGI IMG/M metagenome (GOLD analysis project Ga0070761, IMG submission 66724) | Reference soil microbial communities from the Hubbard Brook experimental Forest, New Hampshire, USA - Hubbard Brook CCASE Soil... | ecosystem: Environmental > Terrestrial > Soil >... | reverse complement strand
GACCCAACGCCGACCGCTACGAACGTGTAGCCCAGTCCCGAGGGGCTGGTCGTTCCCATGTCGAGGACGATCGAGTAGATGCTCGTCAGCGGGGACGAGGACGTACACGCCGCTCCGTTGCAGATCGCGCCGGCGCCGAAGTTCGCGAACACCGTTGTCATGGCCATTGCGGTGCCCGTAGACTCCCACGCGACAGCGACGCCGCCCACATTCACGATCGAGAACGCGCCGACACCGGTCGCAGCTGCGATCGATCCGGACGACGTCTTGACCTGCCACTCAGCGCTCGTGAAGGTGACGGACGAGCTCTCAACGGTCAACGTGTAGATGAAGTCGCCCGCGAGGCAGCCAGTCGTTGCGACCGTGCCGCCCGCCGCGCACTTCGACGCAATGGGATTCCCTGCGTTGAACGCCGTCCCGATCCCCACGGACCCGGGCCCGTGGGTCAGGCCCGTGATCAGCACGTACAGCACGGCAGCCAGTACGACCGTAATCGCGACGAGTAGAATCGTCGCAATGATCGGCGATACCCCGCGCTTCCGCGCCTTTCTCCAGCTTCGCTCGCTCTTTCCAAAGACGTTCATTCCGCTTTTCCTCCGAAGGGGTCGCTTGACCCGCAGGGACCGCTATGGCAAGGACCTGCTATATAAAGCGTAAGGTCGAGTGACACGACAATCAACGACACTGAGTTCGTCAATGGTCGTCATACGTACCAATGCGTATAACGACACACTCGACTCCGGGCCGCGCCGCGGTGTCGCCCGACACTTACCGGACGTTCGAAGATATCAATCCAACCGCTCGACGCGAATTGAATGGAAGGTGCGACAGGATCACCGTTAGCGAGGGGCCCCCCCCCGCCACCGGGCGTTCGGTAGTCTCCTTATCCGATGTCGCGGTTCGCCGGCCTCAGGTCCGGACGGATGCGCGCGATGGTGCTACGAGGACCGAAGCAATCGCTCGAGCTGGTCGAGCAGGAACCTCCCGAGCCCACCGAATCCCAGGTACAGATTCGCGTCGCGGCCTGCGGGGTGTGCCGCACAGATGTCCACGTTGTCGACGGCGAGCTCCCCTCCCCCAGACTTCCGCTCGTGCCCGGGCACGAGATCGTGGGTACCGTGACTAAGGTGGGTCCCGCGGCGCATCGTCATCGTACGGGGGACCGCGTGGGCGTGCCCTGGCTCGGCTGGACGTGCGGGGAGTGTGCGTACTGCCGTTCGGGACGCGAGAACCTGTGCGATCGGGCCTTGTTCACCGGGTACACCATAGACGGCGGGTACGCCGACTACTCTGTCGCGGACGAGCGCTATGTCTTCGCGCTTCCCCCGAGCTACTCCGAAGTAGAGGCCGCCCCGCTCTTGTGCGCCGGCATGATCGGCTACCGCGCCCTTCGTCTCGCCGGCGAGGCCCGGCGTATCGGTTTCTACGGCTTCGGCGCCGCCGCGCACATTGCGGTCCAAGTCGCTCGACATCGCGGCTGTCGGGTCTTTGCCTTCACGCGGCCCGGTGACCGCGCCGGACAAGAATTCGCGCTCCGCCTCGGCGCCGACTGGGCCGGGGGTTCGGACGAACGCCCGCCCGAGCCGCTGGACGCCGCGCTGATCTTCGCTCCCGTCGGGGCTCTCGTCCCGGCGGCGCTCGCCGCCACCGACAAGGCGGGAGTCGTCGTGTGCGCCGGGATCCACATGAGCGACATTCCCGCCTTTCCGTACGAACGGCTGTGGCAGGAGCGGGGGGTGCGATCCGTCGCGAATCTGACTCGGCAAGATGGAGAGGAGTTCCTCGCCGTCGCTCAGGAAGCATCGGTCCGGACATTTACGACGTCCTTCGCCCTGACGGACGCGAACGAAGCGCTCCGTCGCGTGCGGGTCGGCCCCCTCGAGGGGGCCGCCGTACTGGTTCCTGGGTTGGCGGGAGCGACCTAGCGACCGCGACGGCGTCGCGGTATGCTTCCGCATACGGCGCGCGACCTCGGTTCAAATGCACCGGTGCGGGACGGTGGGTCAGCCCCGGAGCTTCCCATGGCGACCAATCTTCGCATCAGTCTCACCATCCTCAGCATCGGGTTCGCCGTAGAGGGGTGTGCGGAAGTGTACTCCCTGTTGACGGCCGGGGCCTTCCTGCCCGGAACGAGCGTGATCTTCCTGCTTCCGGCCCTGGTGACGTTGTTGGGTCTTCTCTTCATCCTGATCGGAAAACACGAGTGGGATGAGACGCACCAACACCGGGTCCACCGGGCCAACTCTGTGTTCGCAGCGAGTCTCGCCGCGGGCGTCTTCGCGTTCGTTGAGCTCGCGCTGCTGGCACTCTACCCGTCGATCGGCGCGCCGTGGTGGGCCGAGCTCCTGTTCGGGGGTCTCGTGGCGGGGTTCGTGCTCGGAACTTTCGTCACGTACGCTCTGCTGGTGTTCCACCTCGTCCACGTCCCCACCAAAGGCGCGTTGGTGGCCGCGATGGTCTGGGCGCTCCTCGTCTCGATCTTCATCGCCGTCACGCTGTCGGCGGACCTGCCGAGCATCCTCGGTCTGATCTCGGCGCGATCGCTGTCGTTCGAGGCGCTGGTGGCGCCGATCGACTACCTCCTCTCGTTCCTGTTCCTCTCCTACTTCCTTCTCCTGGCCGCGTACCTGGACGCGCACCTGACGGTCGCCCGGGGACTTCCGAGAAAGGCTCGACCGCGGGCACCGCCCGTGAACCCATCGGCCCCCTCGTAGGTCGTCGGCGACGTTCGATCGAGCCGATCGGGACGTTTTCCGGAGGGGGTTATACTGACCGCTCGTCGCCGGAACGCGTTGTTCGACAATAGAAAAAATCTGTTCGACACGTCAGAAAAAGTGCGAGGCGGAGCGAGTCATCGAATTGCGTCTGTAAAACGAGCGTTTGTTTAAGTATGGGGAATCTACATGCCTGAGCGTGGCCGTGTTCGACAAGTCCGCATCGCGTCAGAAGGCGCCCGTTCGGGCACCGGACGACCGCGAAGACGACACGGAAGACGCGCGCATCGCCCTACGGTGCAACCTGAAGCAGCTGCGGCTGGTCGACTCGTTCGTCGGTAACGGCGAATTTGAGTCCCGGTCCGAGCTCATAAGGGCGGCGCTGCACGCGTTCCTCCGGTCGCACGCCCTGTCGACCGCGCCTACGCCCCCCGTGGACGCCGAGGGCCTCGTCGAGGTCCCGGTGCGACTACGGCCCGACGAGTACGCCGACTTCGAGGCCTACGCCCAGCACGTCGCGAACGGACAATCGGTGCGAGATCTCCTCGCCCAGCTGGTCCGTCGCGGCGAAGCCGAGCTGAAGGTCCACGAGCTCGCAGCCCGAGCTCGCGCAACGGTGCGCGAAGCCGTCGACAACCGGGTCAGCGCGGGAGCTCTCCAGGAGAGCGGCAAGGACCTGGAGCGAAGGGGGGTCGTCGGGCGCTAGACGGGCGGAGGACGAGCTAGAATGGGGCACAAGGGGGGGTTGTGGGAGACTACGAGGCTGAGCGGGAACTGAACGACCGAAACTCCGCGCCGGGCTACGGCGAGCCGATCGAGGACGGCGGGTACGAGAACCTGCGTCTCGGACAGGACGTGCGATTCGTCCTGGTCGCGGTCGGCGGAGGAGGGATCCGGGTCGGACGGGAGATCGCGCGTCGCCACATTCGCCACCTCGAGACGGTTGCGATCAATTGCGACCCCAAGGTCCAGGGGTTCGATGACTTCGACCGCCGCGTCTACCTTGGGCCCGACTCGGGCGAAGAGGTCGATACGGGCGGCTCCTCTATCGTCGGAGGCGTACTCGCGCGCGCGGCGGAGCCGGCGCTCGAGCGGATCTTCCACGGGGCCACGTTCGTCATTCTGGTCGGCAGTCTCGGCGGCGGCGCGGGGAGCGGGGCCTTCCCGTTCCTCCTCGAGGTCGCCTCGCGGCACGCCGAAGTCCTGAGCGCCTTCGTGATCAAGCCGTTCCGGTGCGAAGGGGAGCGCCGCGCGCTCGCCGACCGCACCATCGCGCGCCTGCAGTTCATTGACGCGTTCGTGGAGCGCCAGGAGAGCGGCCACGCGTCACTCTCGACGCTCGACAACGAGTCGCTCGCCCGCGCCCAAGGGCATCTCGCCTTCCACGAGGTGAGCCGCCACTGGGCGAGCGTGATCGAGCAGCACATCGAGACGTCCTTTGTCGCCCCGGTCGAGGCGATGGTCGAGGCCGTTCAGATGACCCGCGTCGCCACCGAACTTCCGATGAACCGACTGCCCGAGGCTGAGGCCACGGCGTTGGGTGCCTTTCCCCCGGCACCCCCGTCGGGGCCCGATTTTCCGCCGCTGCTCCCCGCGGCGGCGGGTCGCGGCACCGAGGTCGAGCTGACCTTCGAGGTCGAGCCCGAGGCCCGTCCCGCAAGCCCCCCGTAACCGGGGTCGGGGCGGGCCCCTCGGCCCGCCCTCAGGGCTTAAGAACCGAACCGGCTCCCATCCCACGCGATGAACGGCCGATGGGTCACCGTGCTGCTGCTCTGGGTCGTTCCGGCCATCGCGATCGGAGCGACGGTGGTCTGGTTTAGCTCGAACCCGGTCGCCATTATGATCGCCCTCACGGCGATCATCCTCGGGGCGCTCTACCTGCTCACGTACACCGAGAAGTTCGGCGCGACGGAGTAGACGCGCCTTACCGGTACATCTCCGGGGACGCCGGCGCCTCGGACGGGGGCGCGGGAGCCGCGGACGCGGTCGAGTGGGATTTCATCACCGCGCGCAGCGCCTTCTCGATCTGTTCGGCCTGGGCTCGCAGCGGCCGCGTGTCGATCTTCAGCTCGGGGAGCAGCCGGTCGAGCGCTTCGATGAGCGCCGCACCGGCGCGGTGGTCGGGAAGTCCTTCCGCGACTCGCGCGCTCACCAGAAGCACCGCGATCGGGACGGGCCGCCCCATCCCTCGGATGAGCATCGCCCCGGAGACACCGCCGATGACGCCCTCCTCGAGGGCGCGAGTGCGGGCCGCGGCGAACGTCTTGGCCAACTCCGGATCCTGCTTCGCGAACGCCACCCACACCTGTTCGTCGGGCGGGGCCTCGGCCCCCGGTGGATCGGTCTCGCCGTCCTCCGGGTGGGGGACGACGCCTTCGAGGCAGATCACCATCCGCGCCTGATGCCGCTCGGCGGCGTCCAGGATCGTCGAGGCGATCGCATTCGCCTGGCTCGGCGTGGGGGGGAACTCCGATAGCACGACGGCGAGGCCCGGTCGGCCGTACGCCCGGATGGTGGGGTTGACGACACCGCCCGACACCACCGCGATCGGCGGGAGCTCGGGCGACTCGAATCGGGCGATCCGGGGCAGGTCGAGAACTTTGAGGATGTAATGGGCCGCGACGGTCGTCGCGAGCCCGGCGCTCGGGAACGCCGAGAGAACGACCGAGCCCCGGCCGAACGCCGTCTCGGGCGGAACCTCGTCGTGCCAGTTGAACTCCATGCGAATCTGAAGATACAGAGCCGTTAGCGCTCTTTAGCGCGCCCGCACCTTTCGGTTCCGGCCCGCCCGCCGCTCGTGACCGACGGTAATCCCAAGTACTTCGCCCCACTCCGACGACGACGTGGGGCTCCCCCTCAAGGATGTCGTCACGGCCCAGGAGCTCTCGTGGGACGCCCTGGCCGGGCGATCCCTCGCGGTCGACGGCTACAACGCCGTCTACCAGTTCCTCGCCACGATCCGCCAGCGGGACGGCCAGCTGTTCACGGACCCGAACGGGAAGGTCACGAGCCACCTGATGGGCACGTTCTATCGGACGACCTCGCTGCTCCAGCAGGGCGTCCTCCCGGTTTGGGTGTTCGATGGTAAACCCCCCGAGCGAAAGGCCGGTACGATCCGCCAGCGGATCGCTCTCAAGGAGAAGGCGGAAGGGGAGTACCGCGAAGCGCTCGCCGCCGGCGACCTCGAGACCGCGCGCCGCAAGGCCGCGCAGACGTCGCGCCTCACTCGTCCGATGGTCGATGAACTCGTGGAGCTCCTCGGAGCGATGGGCGTCCCTACCGTTCTCGCGCCCAGCGAAGGGGAGGCGCAGTCCGCCGCGATGGCCGCGAAAGGCACGGTCTGGGCCAGCGCCTCGGAGGATTACGATACCCTCCTGTTCGGTGCCCCTCGCCTCGTCCGGGGCCTCGCGGCCCGCGGGCGCGGCGGCTCGACGCCCGGCGCCCAATTCGTGGACCGGGCCGAACTCCTCGCGAGGCTCGGGATCGACGGGGACGAGCTGATCACCCTCGGCATCATCGTCGGTACCGATTTCAACGACGGCGTGCGCGGGTACGGACCGAAGAAGGCGCTGAAGGCCGTCCAAGAACACCTGGGTTTCCGCGCCACGGTCGAAAAGGTCGGCCTCGACCTCGCCGAAGCGGAGGCGGTCGCCGAGATCTTCCGACACCCGGCAACGACGGATGTGCCGCCCCCGGCGTTCGGACCGGTCGATGAAGTGGCGGTGGGCCGGATCCTCGTGGACGGCCACGGATTCTCGGAGGACCGGGTGCGCGCCGCGGTGGCGAGAGCCCGCCAGCGGCCTCGCGTCGCGGCGACGCCCACCGAGGCGAAGAGTCATCAAACCCTGCTCGACACGTTCGGAGGGAGCGGAGAATGAGCCGGTTCGAGTGCGTGCCGAACTTCTCGGAGGGTCGGGACCCCGCCAAGGTCGCCCGGATCGCGGACGCGGCCCGCGAGGTACCGGGAGTGACCGTGCTCGATGTGGAGAGCGACCCCGCGCACCACCGCTCGGTCATCAGCCTCGTCGGAGAGGGCGAGGCGCTGCTCGACGCGGCGTTCCGCATGATGAAAGTCGCGACGGCGACGATCGACCTGACGCAGCATCACGGTGAACACCCCCGCATGGGGGCGACCGACGTCGTACCGTTCATCCCCCTCGGGACGTCCACGATGGCGGACGCCGTCCGATTGGCCGAGCGGCTCGGGGAACGGGTCGCGAAGGAGCTGGGCATCCCGGTCTACCTCTACGGCGCCGCGGCACGGCGGCCCGAGCGGGCGGACCTTGCCAAAGTACGGGAGGGCCAGTTCGAAGGCCTCCGCGACGCGATCGGGACGGACCCGGCGCGCGCACCGGACTTTGGCCCGGCGAAGATTCATCCCACCGCCGGCGCGGTCGCGATCGGCGCTCGACCGGTCCTGATCGCTTACAACGCCTACCTCACCACCCCCGACGTCGCGATCGCCAAGCGGATCGCGAAGGCCGTGCGCGCGCGCGACGGTGGACTTCCCGAGGTTAAGGCGCTCGGCTTCGAGATCCCCGAGCGGAAGCGCGCCCAAGTATCCATGAACCTCACCGACTACCGGACCACTCCGATCCACCGCGCGCTCGAAGCCGTGCGCCGGGAGGCGCAGCGATACGGCGTCGGCGTTGAAGAGTCCGAGATCGTCGGGCTCGTGCCCGAGGATGCGCTGTTCGACGCCGCCGAGTACTACCTGCAGCTCCATTCGTTCCACCGCGACGCGGTGCTGGAACGCCAGGTCCGCGAGGTCGACGCCAACAGCCGGACGGAGAGCCTCGCGCAGTTCACCGACCGGCTCGCCGCGCGCACGCCCACCCCCGGCGGCGGCAGTGCCTCCGCCGCCGCGGCGGCGCTGGGCGCGGCGCTCGGGGAGATGGTGCTCGCCTACTCGATCGACCCGAAGAACCCGGCCGACGACCGGGCGGCCGTTCAGCGGCGGCTCACCGACGGCCGCCGACGCATGTTGGAGCTCGTAGAGGAGGACGCCCGGGCCTACGAATCGGTCCGCTCCGCCCGCAAGGGCCGGAAGGAGAAGCCCGGCGACGCAACGGCGGACGCCGCGTATCTCACGGCCCTTCGCGGCGCCGTGGCGGTTCCCCTGGAAACCGCCCGGCTCGCGACCGACCTCTCGGTCGCGCTCGAGTCGGTCCGGACACGGACGAAAACGGCGCTGGCGAGCGATTTCGTGAGCGCGATCGCGCTCTTCCGCGCCGCGACGGAAGGCGCCCTCGCGAACGTCGCGATCAACCTCGACGACCTGAAAGCGGCGGGGGTGCCGACCGCCGAAGTCGAGAGCGAAGTCGCCCGACTCCGGCCGGGCGGTTAGGTCCTATGGCCACTCCCGACCCGGTCGTGCGGGCGGTCCGCCCGGCCGTCTGGGTGAATTGCGCGGCGTCGGCCGACGGGCGCCTCGCGTTCGCGCACGGACGTCGGGCGATGCTCTCTTCGCGCGAAGACTTGCGTCGCGTGCAGCAACTGCGGGCGAATGCCGACGCGATCCTCGTCGGCGTGGGGACGGTGATCCAGGACGACCCGTCGCTTCGCGTGCATTGGGACGTCCTGGGACGGGCCGAGGGAACGTCCCCGACCCGCGTGATCGTCGACTCGACCGGTCGGACGCCCGACGGAGCGCGGGTGCTCGATGGATCGACACCGACGATCGTCGCGACCACGCACCGTTCGGTCCGAAAATTCCCTGCCCATGTCCGGACCGTCGTGGCGGGCACGATGAACGTCGACCTGGTCGAGTTGTTCGTGCGCCTCTACGAAATGGGCATCCGTCGTCTGATGGTGGAAGGAGGCGCCGACGTGCTGGGGAGCGTCCTCCGCCTCGAGCTCTTCGACCGGTGGACGATCTACTACGCCCCGGCGGTCATCGGCGGCATCACCGCTCCGCCGGTCGTGCGGGGAGTGGAGTCCGCCGGGCCGGACGACTGGCTTCGCCTCGAGCTGACCGGCGTGGAGCGGCTGGGCGAGGGGTACGTCGCGACGTACGTACCCCGCGGTCGCAACGCACCCGTTAAACCCGAGCGCGGTTCCCCCGCCGCGGAGGACGCCTCGTGAAGCTCGTTCACTTCACCCTCGCCGACCAGTTCCATTTCGGCATGATGACCGACGCGAACGAGTTCCTCGACCTCGACACGGCGTGCCGCGACTACTTCGGCGTCAACCCCGTGAAGGGAGCGGACCCGAGCCGGTTCCGCGACATGCAGCAGTTCTTCGTGGGCGGTGCCGATTCCGTTCAGATCACCAAGAAGATCCTGGATTACATCGACCGCCGGCGCCAGATGGGGTGGACGCCCCGCGCGGCGACCGGCGCGCGGTTCCTGTTCAAGGCCGAGGAGGGGGTCCGACTGCTCGCCCCCGTCGTTCGCGGGGCGAAGATCTACTGCCTCGGCGGGAACTCCAGGAGCCATCTCGCCGAGAAGAAGCAGGCACCCCCGAAGCAGCCGTTCTTCTTCACGCGGTTCGCCAACAGTCTCGCCGGCCCGAGCGAATCGCTGTTCCTCAATCCGGCGGGGGCGTTCCCGGACGTCGAGCTCGAGTTGGCGGCGGTGGTCGGCAAGAAGGGAAAACATATCTCGGCCGCGAACGCGATGGAGCACATCGCCGGCTACACGGTGGCGTTCGACCTCGGGTACCGCGACCTCCAGTACCCGGCCGACAGCCCCCCCGATTGGGTCATGGGCAAAGGATTCGACACGACGATGGGGGTCGGACCGTGGGTCGTTCCGAAGGAGGAGGTCGGAGAGATCTACCCGCTCCAGATGGAACTCAAGGTCAACGGGACCGTCCGGCAGAAGGGGGACACGAACGACTACGTGTTCCGGATCCCGCAGATCCTCGCGCACCTCTCGACCGGTATCACGCTCGAACCCGGGGACCTGATCTCGCTCGGCAGCCTCGGCGGCGTCCCGGGCTTCGAGTACGGCAACGAATCCCGAAAGCTGAAGGCCGGCGACACGGTCGAAGGTCAGATCGAGAAGATCGGCCGGCTGGTCATGCCGGTGAAGGCGGAAGTGCCGCTTCTCCCCGCAGCACCAGAAAAAGCGCCAGCGGCGTAGGAAGGCTCGCGGAATCGCCGCGCCGCCCCGCGAGACCGCCGGACGGGAACGGATACGCCACATCTTCGGTGTACGACACCTTCGTGCGGCCGCCGTTGAGCGGACCGAGCAAGGCGTCCCGGAACGGGTCGAAGTCGTCGAGCGCGTCCCGTTCGAGCGGTACCACGCGAAGCCCGGTTCCTCCGTGGATCGAGCCCGGGAGTCGGATGAGGCGGTGGATGTCCGTCGTGACCGGCGCGTCGGTCTCGCCCTGCAGCTCGATCGCGGCGCGCGGCAGTACCGCGGCGAGAAACTCGTCGGGGACCTCCTTCTGGAACACTTCGAGCGTACCGCTCCGGCGGATCTTCGCGGCCCCGTCGCCCTCGAGCAGGGCGCGGGCCCATTTCCGTGCCTTCACCGGAACGATCCCGAATCCGATCATTTCGTCGGCCGCCGCCTTCGTCCCCACTTTCTGCCAACGGTCGAGCAGTTCGAGGACGGCGCGCGTGGTGCGGCCCGACCAGCCGGGGGCTTCTGGGGGAACGAGGTAGCGGGCGCGCGGGACGCCGGACCGGCTCCCACGGGAGGTCGGCTCTTCGGAGTCCGCGTCGAGGGGAACGTCCACGGTCTGCTCCCGCGTCCGCACGGCCCGGAGCGGGTCGACGCCGGTTCCGAGTACGTAGTCGACGAGCTCGCGGCGTTCGGGACTGGTGAGCGACCGGAAGCCCTCCGCGCGCACGTGCACGTGATAACCCCGCCCGCCGGAAAAGACGATCGCGGTCTCTCGCGGGTCGATCCCGAAATCCCCGAACAGGAAGTCGTCGAGCAGTGCGACGAGCTTCCGCTTCACGAGCGCGAGCTGCGCCTCGTAGCGCAAGCTCCCCGCGCCGCGCAGGTGGTCGCTGTCGAGGTCAAAGATCAGGTCCGCGCCGAGCCACTCCTTCGCGGACATGCTCGTTTCGGCCGGGTGACGATAGTACGCGGACGAGTAGTACACGTGGCGCGGAATTTCGGTCGTGAGGAACGCGCGGAACTCTTCCGGCGTCCGCAGGGTCGCGTGACGACGCATGAACGTCTCGGTGGCGAACGGGAACGCGGCGAACTCTCGGCGAGTGAGCCGCTCGGGCGGTGCGATCGTCGCACGATGATAGTAGTCGCCGAAGACCGTCCGCGCCCAGGCGAGGGTCGGGGCGTCGAGCGGTACGGTCTTCGCCATGGGTCACCCCGGCCCGTCGTCCGGGAACGGCTCGGGCGAGCTCTTGCCGAGCAGCTCCTGGACCGCGGCGTTCCGCCGGGCGCGGGCGAGGAAGTGGAAGACCGTCGCGTGCTCGCTGCCCTTCAGCAGGAGTTCGACCGCGTGGGTGCCGCGCTCGAGTTGCTCCTCGTCTCCGATCAGCGCGACGGTCGAACCGTAGACACTCATGGAGCATCCCGAGAGCTCCTCGATCCGCGACCGGGCGCGCCCGTGCGCGCCGATCGCCCGGGCACGGATGCGTCGGAGCGCGGCTTTCTCTCGCTTGCCCGTCGTGAACTTGATGTCGAGAACGGCGAGGTAGGCGTTGTCCTTCAGAAGCCGCATCGCCCGCTCCGGCGAGAAACCGCGCCCGATCGCGAGGACGATGTCGCGCGCTTTCATGGCGTCCATCGGCTCGGAATCCGGGCTGGTGATCTCGACCTCCCCCTCGTCCGCGTCGATGGTGATCCGCGAACGGGTTCGCACGCTGATCTCCTTCTTCGTACGCCCCCCGGGCCCGATCAGCGCCCCGATGCGATCGTCGGGAATTCGCGCGTACATGGTCGGCACGGTCACGCCTCCGCCGGGGCCGAACCCAGGGCGTCCCCGCCGACCGCGTGTACGAACTCCGGGGTCGACACGTCGACGCCGAGTTTCCCGAGGAAGCGCGCGTAGTTCGCGAGGTCGCGTTCCAAGAGCGCGCTCGCCTGGGGGTGGTCGGTCGGGATCGCCTGCGCCACGTCGATCAATACTACCTTCCCATCCGCGAGTAGAGTGTTGTACGGCGACAGGTCGCCGTGGACGAGGTGGGCGATGCGGACCATCTTCCCGATCTGATCGACCAGGTCCCGGTAGACGGCTTCGGGGTCTTCGATGACCGCGTTCCGAAGACGCGGAGCCGCGCCCTCTCCGTCGGAGATGAACTCCATCACGAGCACGTTCCTCAGGTGACCGTACGGGTGCGGCACTCGGACCCCCGCATCGGTCAGACGTCCGAGGATCGTATGCTCTCGTCGGGTCCACGCGACGATCAGCCCTCCGTAGTTCCGAACGCTGGTCTGCCGCCGGAGGATCTCGAGGGCGTAGTCGGGCAGGTGACGGAACGTCGTGTTGCCGATCCGATAGACCTTGACAGCTCGAAACTCGTCGCCTTTGGTCGCGCGGAACACTCCGCCCTCTTTCCCCGTCGAGATCGGGTAGTCGATCGACTCGAATTGGCCCTGCGTAACGAGCCGGGATACAGCGAGCAGCGTCGCATGGTCGAAGAACTCGTCGAGGAGCTTTCGCTGCTGGCTCTCCTTGCGTCGGTCCTCCGTCCGCTGTTTTCGACGGGGAAAGACGAGGTCCTCGGACCGTGGCATCGTGGCGACGTACCGTCCCACCGACTTAGGTTCTCGGGACCTCGGCCACGGCGGGGGTAGGCACGTGGCGCGCGTGTAACCACCCCTATATCCGCCCCACGAGGCTCGTTGGTCCGATGACGCTCCTCGGTATCACCCCGGGCGCGGGGCCGGCTACGCCTCCGACAGCCCGTTCCCCCGTACCGGCGGTACCTCCGCCCTTCCCCCTGGCCCGGCTCCTCGAGAGCCGTGCCGATTACGATGCCGTCTTCCGGGTGGTCCGCGACGCGGTCCATCGGGTCCTCGGGATCGAGCGCCCCGGCCTCGGACTCGGCCTGTCCAACCTACCGCCGTACGTGGGTGCTTACTGGCAGGTCACGGGGAATCTGATTGTCATGAACGAGGGACTCGTTCAGGCGATGCGCGCGAACGCGGAGTCTCCGCTCGAGTTCAACAGCTTCGTCTATGTGATCCTCGCCCACGAGTACCTGCACTCCCTCGGCTACCTCGATGAGGCCGCCGTGCGCAAGGTGACCGCTCACGTGACCCGAACCGCGTTCGGTCCGGACCACCCGGCCACTCGGATGGCGGAAGGAGACCTGTGGCGGCAGTACCCGTTCCTAGCGTATGCCCCCGGGGGCAATGGTCAGCGGTTGAAGGTCGTCTCGCGATTCGACCTCGCGAGCACCCAGAACTACATCCGATAAGCTCGCCGTCCGGCGGGAACCTTCGTCGGGCTTATCTTCAGTCCTGACTTTCACCGCCTCGCTTCATGACACCGGTCAACGACTCCATCGGCATCGCGATCGTGATCGTCGGGCTGGCGCTGCTCGTCTTCGAGCTCATCCACCCGGGCGCGCTTCTGATCATCCCGGCGTCGATCCTGCTCGTCGCGGGATTCCTCTATCTGTTCCTTCCGAACGTGCTACTCAACAGCGTCGAGGGCCCCATCATCGTCGTGGTCGCCGCGATCCTCGGTGCGCTGATCGAGATCCCGTACTATCGGTGGGTGGCGCCAGTCCATAGACCGATGAGCACGACGAGCGGCGGTCTCGTCGGAGAGGAGGCCGTCGTGGTCACACCGGTCGAGCCGAACAACATCCGGGGCAAAGTGAAAGTGAAGTCGGAGATCTGGTCGGCCCGCTCCGACGCCCCGATCCCCGTGGGTACCCGCGTCCGGATCATTCACGGCGAGGGGGTTTCCGTCACCGTCCAACCGATCGAGACGCCGCCGGCGAACTGAGGAGATCGAACACCATGGATTACACGGACGTCATCGTCGCCATACTGCTGATCCTCGTCATTCTGCTCGTCCTGCTGACGCGGATGATCTACACGATCGCCCCGTACCAGCAGGGGATCGTGACCTTGCTCGGGTCGTACAAGCGGATGATCAACCCCGGGTTCAACATGGTGAGCCCGCTCGCCGTCGTCCTCAAGATCGACCTCCGTACCCAGGTTCTCGAGGTGCCCCGCCAGGAGGTCATCACCAAGGACAACTCCCCGACGAACGTCGACGCGATCATCTACATCAAAGTGGTCGATGCGCCGAAGGCGATCTTCCAAGTTCAGGACTACCGGCGTGCCACGCTGTTCCTCGCGCAGACGACCCTCCGTTCGATCGTGGGCGATATGGAACTCGATGAGGTGCTCTACAACCGGGAGCGGATCAACACCCGCCTCCGGGACATCCTCGACGAGTCCACCGACAAGTGGGGCGTCCGGGTGGATGCGGTCGAGATCAAGGAAGTCGACCCCGTCGGACCCGTCAAGACCGCGATGGAGGAGCAAACCTCCGCGGAACGGCAACGGCGCGCCGCGGTCCTGCGGGCGGACGGCGAGAAGCGAAGCGCGATCCTCGTCGCGGAGGGCCAGAAGCGCTCGCGTATCCTGCAGGCCGAGGGCGTGCGGCAATCTCAGATCCTGGAAGCCGAGGGCGCTCGGGTCGCCACGATCTTGGAGGCTCAGGGAGAGTCGCAGCGACTCCGCATCCTGTCGCTCGGGGCCGGCACCCTCGATGCGAAGGCCCTGACCGTCCTGTCGCTGGACACCGTCGCGCAAGTGGGCAACGGTCAGGCCACGAAGATCCTGTTCCCGTTCGAGTTCTCCCGTCTGATGGAGGGAGCGTCCGAATATCTCGGCACCAGCCGCCAGGTGCCCGACCGTCAGCTCAACTCGCTGAACGACCTCGAGGCGCGCATCGGCTCGATCGACGACATCCTCGGACCGATCCCCAAGCAAGAAGAGCTCCTGACCGAGATCCGGTCGATCGAGGAAGAGATCAAGGCCGAATCGGAAGACTCGTCGAGCGTGGTCAGCTCGTTCGGAAAGGGCAGCAAGACCGCCCCCATCGCGCCCGACCTGCCGGATCCGGACAACCTCCCGCCGGCCGCCTCCGTCGCGCAGCATCCGGGGACCGCGGCGTCGGCCGGACCGTCGCCTCCGACCGGCGCGGCCGACCCGAAGAAGCAGCGCCCCCCTTCGCACTGAGTCGACCGATCGGAGCGGAACCGCGCAGGGTGAACCAGTGAAGATCTACTCGGAGCGTCTCGCGATCAAGTATCTCGTGTCGGACCACGGGCTCTGCCTCGGCGTCGACATGAAAGACCGCTCCTACCTGCTCTTGATGTCGAAGCGCGGGCTCGTCATCGAACGCCGGCCCTGGGGCGACAAGGTCGTCGAGAACTTGGATTACGAGATCCCGGCGATCGCCGACGCGCTCGCTGCCGAGCACGCGGCGCGTTAGCGCACGGGCGTCACGCGGCGGCGGTCCATCGACCCCCAGTGGTCGGGGGCGAAGAACCCTCGCAGGAGCTTCCCGTACACGAACGGCGCATGGAACACGGCGCGCGGTCGACGGCTGTTGAGCGAGATCAGGAGAACGACCTCCGCCGCGTTGGCAAGCTCGTAGGGGCTCACGCCGGCCGCTCGCCGCAGCTGGGCGCCCTGCCACTCGGGCCAATTCCGGACCCGGTAGATCGAGCGATGGTCCATCGCGTCCGGCACGTACCGCACGCGAAGGTGTTGCTGGCGCACCGCGCGACGGAGGTAGTACGTCTCGGCGCCTTGCGCCTCGGGCGGGATCGCCACCGAAGTCGCCCAGGTTCGATGGAGCAGCGTCAACCCGAGCGGCAGCCCGTAGAGGAAGCGGTACCCGACCGAGGCGCCGACGACGGCCGCGGTTCGGGGTCTCTCGAGCTGTTCCAGCGCGCGGGCATAGAAGTCGGGCCGGCGGAGGATCACGTCGCCGTCCAGAAAGAGCACGAGGTCCGAGGTGGCGATGGAGAGTGCGAGGGTACGGGCGTAGCCGAGGCCGACCTCCTCGAACTGGACCTCCGCGCCGTGCCGCCGGGCGATCGCCGCCGTGTCGTCCGTGCTGTGCCGGTCGACGACGATCAGTTTCCCGATCGGAAGGTACTTCCGGGCCGCCGTCAGGCATTCGTCGAGGTCGCGTCCGGAGTTGAACGTCGCGAGGAGCACGTCGACCGGCGGCGGGTTCCCCCGGCCCAACATGCTCTCGTTCCGCCCCTCCACAGCCCCCTCGAACGCGCACCACCTATAAGCGGCGGCGATGGCTCCCAGCTCGCGGCATGAGCGAGCCGATCCGCACCGAGCGACGGGGGTCCGTCCTCGAGATTCGCATCAACCGTCCGGACCGACTGAACGCGATCGATGTACCGACGTTTGCGGTGTTTCGAAAGGAACTGCAAGCCGCGAGCCTCGATCGGAGCGTGCGCGCCGTCATTCTGACGGGGGAGGGCCGCGCGTTCTCCGCGGGAGGCGATGTCGCGACGATGGACGAGCACCGCTCGAACGGTACGCTTCCCCTGCTCTTCCACGACCTGACCGCCGGACAGGAACTCGCGATCCGCGAGATCGTCGGCATGCGAAAGCCGGTCCTCGCGTCCTTGCCCGGCGTCGCCGCCGGGGGGGGACTTTCGCTCGCGCTGGCCGCCGATTGGCGGATCGCCTCCGATAACGCCGTACTGGTGCCCGCGTTCCCCGCGCTCGGTGCGGTGCCCGACGGCGGCCTCACGTACTTCCTACCCCACTTCCTCGGCATCGGGCTCGCCCAGGAGATCCTGTTCTCGAACGCCAAAGTACCGGCCGCTCGCGCCCGCGAGCTCGGTCTGGTCCACGAAGTGGTTCCCGCCGCGGAGCTGGACGCCCGGGCCTGGACGCGAGCCGAAGAGCTGGCGACCGGACCGACGTTCGCCTACGGGTGGATGAAACGACTCATGACCGCCGCGTTCAGCGAGAGCCTCGAGAGCCAGATGATGCTCGAGCGGCGCGGGGCGGTCGAAGCCGCCGAGGGCACCGAACTTCCCGAGGGGATCCGGGCCTTCCGGGAGAAGCGTCCGCCCCGATTCGCCGGCGACTAGGGCGAGGCCGGTCGGGTCCAGGGACGAGCCAGCGCTGCTTCGAGTCGCGCACGAACCTTCGGCCATTCTCCCTCGAGGATACTAAAGAAGACCGACGATCGGAGGTAGTCGTCCGGAAGCAGCGCGTCCTCCCGGTGGACCCCCTCCCGAACGGCTCCGAGACGTGCGATCGCGGCCTGCGACCGTTCGTTGCGCGCGTCCGTCTGCAGTTGGACACGGTGGGCCCGCTCGACGTCGAAGGCGTGACGCAGCAGGAGGAACTTCGATTCCGAGTTGACGGGGGTCCGCCAGTACTCCGGGGCGATCCACGTGCCTCCGATTTCGACCGACCGGTTCTCGCGCTCGATGCGGAGGAAGCGGGTCATGCCGATCGGTCGACGCTCGGGCAGGAGGACCGTCGTGAACGGGAGCGCCGTTCCCGCGACCTGTTCCGCCGCGATCGTGTCGATCACGTGGTCCATGTCCGCGAGCGATCGGACGGGCCCGACTCGCAAGTAGCGGAACACGGCGGGGTCCCGAGCCGCCGCCAGGAGCGCCTCTCGATGCTCGCGTTGCATGGGGACGAGCTCGATGTACCGGCCCCGGAGCGTCACGGGAATTCGGAAGCTGTTCGCGTCCATCCGACGGCCCGACCGGAGCCGATTCCATAAGGGCAGCGGAGCTCCGGAAGCCGACGATCGGCGTCGCCTCCGGTGGAGGTTAAATAACGTCAAGAGGTCGTTAAATTGTCACCGGCGACCGGTAGGAGGTTTCGGTGGAAGCGGGCACCACGACGTTCCTCGTTTTTGTGTTCGTCGCGACCGCGTTCGGCGTCGGGTCGATCATCGCGAACCGCACGCTGGGCGCCAAGCGACGCCAGTCCTACCTCCAGCGAACGACGTACGAGTGCGGCGAGGAGGCGGAGGGCGAGGCCCAGATCGATTTCCCGACCCAGCACTACACCTTCGCGATCGTCTTCGTCGCGGTCGACGTGCTCGGTTTCATCCTCGCGCTGTGGGCCCTCACGTTCCGGGGACCGAACTCCGCGTGGTTCCCCATCTTCATCGCCGTCGGATTCACCGCCCTCGCGATCACGGGGATCTACTACGCGCTGAGCGGCGAGAAGAGGTGGGTCATCTGACGACCCCCGCGGCCCAGACCGCGCCGCCGCGACCCGCCGCAGCCGACTTCAAGCTCGAGGGGGAACTCCCGATGGCGACCCAGGCCGCGGTCCCGTTCCTGGAGCTCGAGACACTTCGCGCGAAGGAATTCATCCCGGCGGCCCGGGAAGCCCTCTCCTCACTCATCGCCGAGCAAGGACAGGCGAAGGTGATCCGACCGGTGTTCAATTGGGCGGGCCGCAATTCTCTCTTCCCGCTCCACTGGGGCCTGGCCTGCTGTGCGATCGAGTTCGCCGCGGCCTTCGGCGCTCGCTGGGACGCCGAGCGATTCGGGATCGTTCCCCGTTCGTCCCCCCGGCAGTGCGACCTCATGATCGTGAACGGCACGGTCACCTGGAAGGTCGCCCACAAGCTGATCACTCTCTACGAGCAGATGCCCGAGCCCAAGTGGGTCATCGCGATGGGCAACTGCGCGACCGGCGGCGGTCCGTTCCGAACGGCGTACTCGGTCGTGCCGGGCGTGGACAAGCTCGTCCCCGTCGACATCTACATCGCCGGGTGCCCGCCACGGCCCGAGGCGATGCTGGACGGGATCCTGAAGCTCGAGGAACTGATTCGGGAGCGCAAGGAATAGGCGGCGCCTCGCCCCGCGGTGTGAGGTAGAGCAGTGCTGCCGGACGACCTGTCGCGCGAATTGGGCCCGAAGCTCGGGGACCGCCTTCTTGGGGTGGATCCATTTCCGGGAACCGCCGGTCGCGTCCGTTTCAAACCCGACGCCGCGCTCGACCTCTTCCGAGCCGTTCGGGACGACCTCAAGTTCGGTCATCTCTCGATGGTCGGAGGGATCGATTGGGTCGACCATCGCGAAGTCTTCTACGTGGCCTGGTCGGACGAGATCAAGCAGTACCTGCTCCTCTCCGCCGACCTCCCCGCGGAGTCGGCGCACATCGAGTCGGCGTCCTCGATCTGGCCGAGTGCCAACTGGCACGAGCGGGAAACGTGGGAGCTCGTCGACATCGCGTTCGACCACCACCCGGACCTCCGCCATCTCCTGCTCCCCGACGGATACACCTTCCACCCGTTGCTCCGCTCGTTCAAGTTGCACGAGCCCGAGGAGCTGGAGGTCAAGCAGCGCCGTGTCTGAGATGTGGATCAACATGGGGCCCCAGCACCCCATGACACACGGCCTCTGGAACCTCCGCGTGAAGATCGACGGGGAGATGATCCTCGACGTCGACCCCGAGATGGGGTACCTGCACCGCGGGATCGAGAAGATCAGCGAGGACCGGCACTACAACGAAGTGATCACGCTCATGGACCGATGCTGCTACGTCGCCGGCTTCGCGTGGGAGCACCTCTACATCCTCGCGGCCGAGGACTCGCTGCACATCCACCCGCCCGAGCGCGCCGAGTACCTCCGCGTGATGTGCGACGAGTTCCAGCGGATCGGCTCCCACTTGATGTGGTACGCCGCGTTCGTCCAGGACCTCGGGCTGATGAGCCCGTTCCTCTACGGCATGCGGGACCGGGACCTCGTTCTCGACCTCTTCCAGAGCTATACCGGCGCCCGGATGACCTACGAGTACATGCGGGTCGGCGGCGTCCGGTCCGATCTTCCCTACGGGTTCACCGACCAGGCGCGCAAGGTCCTGAACTGGCTGTCCGACCGATTCCCCGAGTACGACCAGCTGTGCGTCGGCTCGACGATCTTTCGCGAGCGGTGCGACGGCCTCGGAGTGATGAAGGCGGCCGACTGCGTTTCGCATGGCATCACCGGGCCGATGATCCGCTCGGCCGGAGTGAAACGGGACCTTCGCCGCGACCGCCCCTATGCCGTCTACCAGCAACTCGACTTCGACATCGCGGTCGCCGACGCGGCCGACGTCACCGCGCGCTACCTCGTCCGGATGGAGGAGATGCGCCAGTCGGTCCGGATCCTTCGCCAGGTGCTCGATTGGCTGGACCAGCACCCGGGCCCCGTGATCGCCGAACGACTACCGCGATGGCTCGGAGCGCCGTACGCCCCGATCGGCAACGAGGGGTACCTGCTCAAGCGCAGCTACCCGAAGGGCGTCGGCTTCTCCTCCGTCGAGGAGCCTCACGGGGAGGCCCAGGCGTACGTCGTCAACGAGGGTGGTGAGCACCCGTACCGCGTGAAGTTCCGTTCGCCCGTCTATGCCAATCTCAGCGCCGCGCGCCAGTACCTGGTAGGATACCACGTTGCGGACATCCCGCCGATCATGGGGAGCGTTGACGTCTGCGTCGGGGAGGTCGACCGCTAGGCGGGCATGTCGAGCGTAACCCTCTACTCCGTCGCGTTCGGCCTGTCCAGCCTGCTCCTGAACGGGCTCGGCTCGATCCTGCCCCAGCCGCTCCACGCGTGGATCACGAACTCCGACGTCATCCTCGGCCTGGCGGTGCTGATCTTCGCGGCGATCCTGCTCGCGGCGAGCATGCTCAACACGATCGTCCTGATCTGGTACGAGCGCAAACTCCTTGGTCGGTTCATGGACCGACGCGGCGCCATGCACGTCGGTTACGCCGGCCTGCTCCAGAACTTCGCCGACGGTCTCAAGCTGTTCCGAAAGAACACCTTCCAGCCGAAGGACGCGGACCCGCTCGGCTTCTACACCGGTCCCCTCGCGTACATGGTCACGAGCATGATCATCTTCGGGGTCCTGCCGATCTCGACGGGCTGGAACTCGGGACCCCTTCCGCTGACCCTCCTCCTCGCGCTCGCCCTGTTCTCGTTCGCGCCGCTGTTCATCTTCATCAGCGCCTGGTCGAGCAACAACAAGTACTCGCTGATGGGCGGAATGCGCTCGGCGGCCCAGATGATCGCCTATGAGGTGCCGATCCTGTTGGCCGTTGTCGCGGTCGTGATCGTCGCGGGGAGCTTCGACCTCTCCACCATCGTCTACGAGCAGCAGAACTACTGGTTCTGGGGTCCGCTCATCGTTGCGCTGATCGTCTTTGTCGCCGGGATGCTCGCCGAGATGGAGCGGATCCCGTTCGACCTCCCCGAGG
>Ga0070761_10000737_pt1 | contig 20863 bp, 23 predicted proteins | sample HubBroMetageREF1_FD_66724 | JGI IMG/M metagenome (GOLD analysis project Ga0070761, IMG submission 66724) | Reference soil microbial communities from the Hubbard Brook experimental Forest, New Hampshire, USA - Hubbard Brook CCASE Soil... | ecosystem: Environmental > Terrestrial > Soil >... | reverse complement strand
TCGCCGGACGCGTTGAAAACAGGATGACCTGTTCCGTATACATATTTCGTGGTGCCGTCCGGATGGACGACTCGAAAATGCACATCGAAATCCACTCCCGCGCGGCTTACGCGCTCGAGCTCTTGCATGGCCGGGACTCGATCTTCGGGATGAACGCGCTGCATAAGCTCTTCGAACGACGGGACTCCACTGTCGGGATCAAAGCCAAACAAGCGGCGATGCTCCTCGGATGAATGGATAAGCTCTTTCGCCTCGATACTGTAAGCCCAACTACCCGTGTGTGCTAACTTCTGCGCCTCCGCCAGATAAGCCTCGCTCCGACGAAGCGCCCCCTCGGCCCGCTTGCGTTCCGTCACGTCCATCACAGTGCCTACGAATTCAACGAGATCGCCGGATGGGCTGAACACGGGACGGCCTATCCCGTGCATGTCCCTGATCTCGCCGCGGGGATGAAGGATACGGTAATCAACCTCATACTCCGCCCTCTCACGGCGTGCCTGCTCAATCGCTCGCTTGAACTTCGCTTGATCATCGGGATGGATGAGCTCCAAGAGCGTTTCGAATCGTGGCGGTCTATCGTGCCGATCAAAACCCAGCACGCGGTAGAATTCTTCCGACGCGTACTTCATCTCGTTGGTCGCGGCATCTCGTGCCCAGCTGCCGGTATGGCTGAACCTCTGCGCCTCCGCCAGATAACCCTCGCTTCGCCGCAGCGTTTCTTCCGCCTGTTTCAGGTCATGAATATCCGTATCGACGCCGTACCATCCCAGGATATGTCCCGAGCGGTCCAGCAACGGACGGACGCGACTGAGGAACCAGCGGTACTCTCCATCGAACCTTCTGAGACGGCATTCGATCTCGCGCGGCTTCCCCTCCGCCACGAGTTCTCGCCACTTCGTCAGCACGGGTTCAAGATCATCGGGATGCACCATGCGATTCCAGCCCGAGCCCACTGCTTGCTCCAGCGTCATTCCGGTGTAATCAATCCAGCGGCGATTGACAAAATCGACGACGCCGTCCGCACTCTCCGTCCAGAGCTGCGCCGGCACGGTGTCTATAATCAGCCGAGTCCGGTCTTCCTCCTCCTTCGCGGACGTTATGTCCATCACTGCACCGACAAATTCGGCCTCGCCCGATTTGTCCTTTACGGCGTGAGCTACGACTCTTATGTACTTGATGGAACCGTCCTGCATAAGCAAGCGATGCTCAAAATCCAAGTCCTTCTGCTCCTGTGAAACGTGCTCGACGGTCTCTTTCACGAAAGCGATATCGTCCGGATGAGTCCTGTGCAATATCGCTGCCGGAGTGGGTTTCGTCTTGGGGTCCCATTCGAAGATGCGAAACGTTTCGTCGGACCAACGGATTTCTCCGCTCTGCACACCCCACCCGAAGCTTCCGGTATGAGTTAGTCTCTGCGCCTCAGCTAAATAGCCTTCGCTGCGGCGCAAGCGATCCTCGATTTGTATCCGTTCGCGGCTCTCTGCTTGCAAGGCCTCATTGATCCTCTGCAGCTCTTTCACTGTCTCTGTCAGGAAATCGCGCGCGCGCCGGAGCGATTCTGTGGCGCTCCTTTGCGCAGCGCTCAGCGATGCGGCGACCGTTGCGGACGCGGTGAAAACGACAAAGCGCGGTAGCTCTTCGGGCTTTACTCCGAACGAATGCAGCGGTGGCAAGATGTAATAATCGAACGCGAAACCGCAGAGAACGACCGCGAGTAGTCCCGGCCCGATTCCACCCAGCCACCCACTAATCATGATCGCGCAAAGAAAAAGCGCCGACGGAGCCGTTTTCACATGCAACGCCGGCCACTGTGACATGATCACCGCTGCCGCAACTAATAGGATGGCAATCCCATAACGTCTCGCAAACGGCTTGAACCACAGAACAGGATTGAACTTGGACATAGTTCTGCTCCCGTTATTTGAAGCCTTGCTCCAGGCAACTACCCCAGCGAGCGTGACGATTCTCTGTCGCTGCACGGGCGCTTTGCAACAAATCTAGTTCCACACTCCCTGCGCCGGGGAATCAAAAGAGCCGCCCTAATTTGACTTCGACGCTTTCGCTCGTGTTTCTGTCGCTGGTCCCTGCTGCTTTTGTTCTCAGGAAGATGGCGGCACTTGCCCAGTACAACCGACTGGACATCATGCCAGCATACCGACAGGGATTCGCCGGGCCTGCCATTGCAAACACCCCTGTGACCTATCGCATCCCCCACCCTGCCAGTCACTTCCGCGTCGTGTGCGTCATGTACAGGATTTGGCTCCGCTCTTGCTAGTTGGACGATTGGCAATTGCTTGAGCAAATGCCGAGGAGATACGCAATCATGGAAGCCTCTCTCGCAACTGATATCGAAAGAGACCCCGATCACACGCTGGTAACTGCCGCCAAACGCGGAGACTCGCACGCGTTCGAAAAACTGATGTCGCGTCACAAGCGGAAAGTCTTTGCGGTTGCGCTCAGGATAACGAGAAACCGGGAAGATGCCGAAGATGTGGTACAGGAAAGTTTTCACAAGGCATTCCAACACCTTCGCGGCTTTCAGCAAGCCTCGCAATTCTCCACCTGGCTGACCCGCATAACCTTCAATGAGGCCTACATGGTGCTGCGCCGCAGGCGCAGAGTTCCAGAAGTTCTGCCATTGACCCCTGACGACGGCGTGAACTTTGTCCCGGAGGCATTTGTTGACCAGCAACCTAATCCGGAAGAATCGTGCCGGCGGCGCGAGCACTCGGAACTCTTGACGAACGCGATCAATCGGCTGGGCCCGACGATTCGCAAAACGATCTGGCTTCGCATGGTCGAGGAGCGCTCTGTCGAAGAAACGGCGCAGATGCTGGACACTTCCGTTTCCGCCGTGAAATCACGCGTTTGTCGAGGTCGCAGGGAGCTGAGTGGAACTGTAAATCGCGCGCTGCTATACGCGTCGCTGGCATAGGCGCGCCCGAACACGGTTGCAACGGGAGCGAAGGCGTTTACAGATATCGCGTGCAGCTCGACAGTCGCAGCTCCGCCGCGAACGCGAACCGGATATTTGCAGATTTCATTTCACAGAAAGGATGAAACAAATGGAGTACACAAGAATATCCGGCACAGGAATGAATGTTTCGCGAATTGCGCAAGGCACGTGGGCTATCGGTGGTTGGATGTGGGGCGGCACGGACGAACGAGAATCGATTCGCACGATTCACGCCGCCCTCGATAAAGGGATCAACCTGATCGACACGGCGCCGGTTTACGGTTTCGGGGTTTCCGAAGAAATCGTCGGAAAGGCAATTGAGGAACGAGGGCACCGGGAAAAGGTATTCATCGCGACCAAGGTTGGACTGGAGTGGAACAACGGCTTGGTCACGCGCAATTCCTCGGCCGCTCGCATCCGCAAGGAAGTCCAGGATTCCCTCCGTCGCCTCCGCACGGACTATATTGACATCTATCAAGTCCATTGGCCGGATTTGGCCGTCCCGATCGAAGAAACCGCCCATACCATGCAAGCCCTCTTCAAAGAAGGCGTGATCCGTTCGATCGGTGTGAGCAATTATTCACCGGAGCAGCTGAACCAATTCATGTCCGTCTCCCCGTTACACACCGTACAGCCTCCTTACAACCTCTTCGAACGGGAAATTGAGCGCGAGGTACTGCCTTTCGTGCGCGAAGCGAAACTGAGCGCTTTCGCTTACGGGCCTCTGTGCCGCGGGCTCTTGACCGGCACGATGCGCCCGGACACGAAGTTCACCGGCGACGATCTCCGCCTGACCGATCCGAAATTCCAGCCGCCGCGTTTCGCGCAATATCTGAATGCGGTGCAGCAACTGGATGAGCTGGCGCAAAAAAGATACGGAAAACACGTGATGGATCTCGCCGTGCGTTGGGTGCTGGACCAGCGAGGAATCGCCGCGGCGTTGTGGGGCGCGCGCCATCCTGAGGAACTGGACGCTGTGACGGGCGCCCTCGACTGGAGCCTCGACGCGGATACGCTAGCGGCCATCGATCAGATCCTGCGGCAGACGATCCCCGAGCCAGTCGGTCCCGAATTCATGGCGCCGCCGGCGAGAAACACTGCTGCTGCCTAGGATAGATGGCGCAGCCAATCAAATCGGTTTTTCACAAAACGGAAGCTAAGGCTCGACGGCAGGCTCAGGAAGAAGGCCGCTTGTGAAGATTCCAGAAGATGGAAGAGCAAAGCGATGAGCAGGATAAAACGAGTAGGCTGCGCATTGGTGCTGATAGGAATCGCCGCCATGATGGTGCGTTCGCAGGATACGGCAGGCGAGTACGTATCGCCGTCGGGAGCCGTTCCGAGGGGCAAAGCTCCCAAGATGCAGGTGCAAATGCTGACCACGGAAGAACCGACGAAACAATACGCCGTCATCTTCTACCAGGGAGACGAAGCTTTTTCCGGACTGCTCGAGTTTGCCGAGAAGTATCACGTCACGAGCGCGCATTTCACCGCGATTGGAGCGCTCAATGGAGCAACGCTCGCGTGGTTCGATCCCCAGCGCAAGATGTACAAGAAGGTTCCCATCACTGGCCAGCACGAACTGATCGGGATGAGTGGCGATATCGCGCTCTATCAAGGAGAGCCCGTGGTCCATGCTCACGCGGTGTTGGGAGGGCCAGACGGAACGACGCATGCCGGCCATGTTCTGGAGATATACGCATCACCGACGGTGGAAGTAATGGTTACGGTCGATCCGGTAACGATGCGGAAGCGTTTTGATCCGGCAACCGATCTCACGCTGATCGATCCAACTTTGCAACGGTAGTTGGGTGGCTCTTTTCTGGTTTTCTGTATATCGAGGATGGTGTCCACAAGAGGTGCTGAGATGCGCTGGAAACAGATTGAGGATACGCCGAAAACTTTTGTCCTGATCTTTGACACCGGCGACGAGATTGCCAGCCTGTTGAAGCAGTTCGCGGCGGGACAGGGTTTAGCGGGAAGCAGGTTCAAAGCTATCGGCGCTCTTTCTTACGCGCAGCTGGGTTGGTTCAACTGGGAAACGAAAAAGTACGCTCCAGCCTGCGTACTCGACGAACAGGTGGAATTGCTTTCGCTCATTGGCGACATCGCCCTCAGGGACGGAGAGCCCCAGGTGCATGCACACGTGGTAGTAGGGCGCTCTGACGGAGCCGCCCATGGTGGGCAGCTACTCGAGGCCCGCGTGCGTCCCGCATGCGAATTGATTTTGACTGAAAGTCCGATTCGTCTTCAGAAGAAATACGATCCTAAAGCAGGAATAGCGTTGATCCAGGTCTAATGAGTGGCACGGAGCGCATGGCGCCGCAACCGCAAAGCAAATAAAAAAGGATGAGGTGGAACAGCCATGGATGAAGTGCTCTTGATCTGTCGATTTGTGGCACGTGCAGGAGCGGAAGACCAACTAAAAGCGCTGCTGCTGGGCATGTTAGCCCTTACGCACGCCGAATCGGGATGCAGGCAGTATGACCTCTATGAGACAGGCACGAAGGGCCGATTTTTTCTCTCCGAAAGATGGCAAACCCAAGCTGCGCTTGATCAACATATGACGACGCCCCACTTTAAGCGCTTGAAACAAATCGGCGGAGAACTGGTAAGCGAACCCTTCGAGATCAATTTCGTAAAAAAGATTCAGGCGAGCGCCGCTGCGACGTGACATTCGCAAGGGTCCGAACACCGAATCCGAGACGGAGTATGAAAAGGAAAATCACGCAATGCCATTGATCAAAATTGATGCTCTTGAAGGAAGAAGCCCATCCGAAGTGACGGCCCTCCTCGAGGCGGTCCACAGGGCCGTGGTGAAGGCGCTTCATGTCCCAGTGCGAGACCGTTATCAGATCTATCAAGCCCATCCCAAAGGGTTCTTGATCATCCAAGACACCGGTCTAAACATTCCGCGCACCGACAGAGCTCTGATCATCACAGTGATAAGCAAGAGGCGCGACGAAATTCTAAAGCGCAGATTCTACAAGGAGTTAACGGAGCAGTTGGCAAGCTCAGTCGCGATCGCTCCCAGCGATGTTATGGTCGCAGTCGTCGAGAATTCGGCGGCGGACTGGAGCTTCGGAAACGGCGAACCTCAGTTCTTAACCGGCGAGCTGGCATAAAGAGCTCGCCAAACAGAAATTCGGAAATGCGTAAGGGCGGATATTTGCCCTGGACAATCTTTCCCGCGATCCGGTCCGTGGACCGCAAAGGAGGCACATGCCTATCCCTCTTCGAAATTTCGGTAAGACAGGCGTCCAAATCTCCGCACTCGGTCTGGGCGGCCACCATCTTGGCGGCGCTAAGGACGAGAAAACCGCGATCGAAATCGTGCACCGCGCCGTGGACGGGGGCATCACCTTTTACGACAATGCCTGGGAATACTATCGCGGCAAGACCGAGTCCTGGCTCGGCTTGGGCCTCAAAGGCCGTCGCGACAAAGTCTTCTTGATGACCAAGGTCTGCACGCACGGTCGCGATGCTTCGCTCGCCACGCAGATGCTCGAACAATCGCTACGCCGGCTGCAGACCGACCACCTCGACCTGTGGCAAATTCACGGCGTTGTTTTTCAGAATGATCCCGAGCTCTTCATCCGTCCTGGCGGTGCGGCCGAGGCCCTGCTAAGAGCCAAGGAACAGGGCAAAGTTCGCTTCGTCGGTTTCACCGGCCATAAGGATCCGGACGTGCATCTCGCCATGCTCAACACTGGATACCCCTTCGATTCCGTGCAGATGCCGCTGAACCCCTTCGATGCCAATTACTTCATGAGCTTCGAACAGAAAGTGCTACCTGTTCTCAACCAGCGAGGCATCGCGCCCTTGGGAATGAAGCCGATCAGCGGACACGGCGATCCAGTGCAAAGAGGCGTGCTTTCTGCCAGCGAAGCGCTGCGCTACGCCATGAGCCTGCCCGTGGCATGCACCATCTCCGGGGCCGAAGAGTTGCATATCATCGAGCAGAATCTGGAAATCGCGCAAAGCTTTGTGCCGATGACCGCTGCCGAAATGCAAGCATTGCGCGATCGTTGCCGCCGGTACGCCGCAGACGGACGTTTCGAATTGTATAAATCTTCGCTGAAATTCGATAATCCCGAAGCTCGGCTCGTCCATGACTTCCCTCTCGACACCGCGCAGGTCGAGGTCAAAGACATGATCAAAGAAGCGAACGACACAGGCCACGCGTGGCCTCAGGTTTAGGGCGACGCACCGTCATGCACGATAATCTCAAACCCGGGCCTGATGTAAGCCGCAGAGGCTTCCTGAAAGGCGCCGCGATCGCAGGAGTATCCGCCGTGATTCCAACAGACAAGATTCCCACCGCAGTCCAATCCAAAGACGAAGCGGCCCTCGGCAATTTCCAGTCGCCCAAGCGCCCTCTGGGTAAGACCGGCCTGCAATGTTCGATCCTGGGCATGGGCGGCTTCCATCTCGCCACTGTTGGAGACCAGACTGCGATCAATAATATGGTTGCTAAGGCCTTGGACCATGGAATCAACATTTTCGACAACGCCTGGGAATATCTCGACGGGCTCAGCGAAGAGCGGCTGGGCGTCGCTCTCAAGGACAGACGGGACAGCGCCATTGTTATGAGCAGCGTCTGCACGCATGGCCGCAAACAAGATGTCGCCATGCGCATGCTGGAAGAATCTCTCGTGCGGCTCCAGACTGACCATCTTGATGTCTGGCAGATTCACGAGGTGATCTACAACAACGATCCCGAACTGATTTACGCCCCCGACGGAGTTCTGGAAGCGCTCACGAAGGCGAAACAGCAGGGCAAGGCGCGGTTTGTCGGGTTCGACGGGCACAAGTTCCCGGCGATTCATCTGGATACGCTCAACCGTGGCTATGCCTTCGATACTCTCCAGATGCCTCTCAATCCACTGGACCCACATTTCCGTAGCTTTGAGAGCAACGTCCTGCCCGTCGCCAACCAACGTGGAATCGCGGTGCTGGGAATGAAGAGCATGGGCGGTTCCGGCGAACTCATCTCCAAAGGCGCCTACACTCCCGCCGAAGCCCTCTCTTACGCCATGAGCCTTCCCGTTGCCACCACCATCAGCGGCATGGATTCCATGGAAGTGCTCGACCAGAATCTGGCGATCCTGCGCGATTTCAAGCCGCTGTCGGCCGATCAGATGCAGCTGCTTCGCGTTCACGGCAAACAGTTCGACGATGGGCGCTATGAATTGTACAAAAGCACGATGAAGTACGACCGGGATCTGGGTCGCAGCCTCCACGGCTATCCGTCAGCTGCGGAACTTCCCGTGTGACTGTAGGAGGATTGAATTTTTCAGACCGGCGATAAGCCTGTTCATCGGCCGGCGCTGAGAAGCGTACAACCGGGTGGCTGCCACACAGGCAAGAACGTAGCAGGCGTTAGGTTTCGACTGCCAGGATTGTAGTTCAAATTAAAAACAAAAAAAGGAGAAACAAACAATGGCAAATCAAGCCGCAACTCAGGCCAAGCAAAAACCGCAAGCAGCGCACGAAACACCAACCGACCTAAGCCGCGAAGGCGTCGTCGAGATTTCCGCCGCGCTCCGTCAATTGCTGGCCGATACATTCGCCCTGTACTTGAAGACCAAGAATTTCCACTGGCACATGACCGGGCCTCACTTCCGCGATTATCACCTGCTGCTCGACGAACAAGGTGAACAGATCTTCGACATGACCGATGATATCGCCGAGCGCGCCCGCAAAATCGGAGGAACCACGTTGCGCTCGATCAGCGATGTCTCGCGGCATCAACGCCTGAAGGACAACAACGATGAAAGCGTTGCCCCGAAAGACATGCTCGCAGAGCTCAGCGCCGATAATCAGGCCCTGACGCGCTATTTCCGCTCCGCGCATGAAGTTTGCGACAAATACAACGACGTGGCCACCGCCAGCGAGATCGAGGTCTGGATTGACCAAACCGAGCGGCGGACCTGGTTCCTGTCGGAAATCGTCCAGGGTCTCTAACGGCGGCCTGATTATAATACTGAGCCGCCGAGAACTCCGGCCCGCGAATCGCCTGCGGAGTCATTCAGAAGTAGCGATAGAGAGGAGCCATGAGTTCAAAAATAATGAAAGCGTTGCGATTTGCCGAGTTTGGACCGCCATCGGTGTTGCGAATCCAGGAAGTCGAGATTCCAGAGCCGGGTGAAGGCGAAGTACTCGTTCAAGTGAAGGCTGCTGCGATAAATCCCAGTGATATTGGGAACGTTGCGGGTCGCTTCAAACGCACCACTGTGCCGCGGACTCCCGGTCGCGACTTCGCCGGCACAATTGTAGCGGGAAACCGTCACAAAGGTGAAGAGGTCTGGGGCAGTTCCTCGGCGCTCGGTATCGTCCGCGATGGATCTCACGCGGAATATGTCGTTGCGCCCGCGGAAACGCTGTCACGTAAACCGCAGCCGCTGAGTATGGCGCAAGCGGCGACGATCGGAATTCCATACATCACGGCGTGGGCATCGGTAATCAGCACAGCTCAAATCCAGGCGGGCGAAACCATTCTGATTGTCGGAGCCGCGGGCGCGGTGGGTCAAGCAGCCACACAAATTGCCAATTGGAAACAGGCGCACGTTATCGCTGCGGACACTTCATCCGATTCGATTCCGGGTGCGGCGTCGGTCGTTAATTCCAAGACCGAAGATCTTCGCGAGAGGGTCTTGGAGTTGACGGCGGGAAGAGGAGTTGACGCGGTCTTCGACACCGTGGGTGGCTCGATGTTCGAGCCGGCATTGCGAGCACTCAGGGTTGGAGGGCGACAGGTAGCGATCACCAGCAAGGGAGATCCGCGCGTCTCTTTCAACCTCATCGACTTCTATCATAATTCCTCCCGGCTGTTCGGAGTGGACAGTTTCGGCTTAACCGCGCGACAGATAGCGGAAATCGAGAGCGAGCTCCAGCCTGGTTTTGAAACGGGAGTCTTGCGACCGCCGGCGATTGAAATTATTCCATTTGAAAAAGCCGCGCACGCGTACAACCAGGTGGCTACCGGGCAGGCGAAAGCGAAGCTGGTGCTCAGTTTCGACTGACAGGATGGGCGGAAAGCAAATTGCGAAGGTGGAACCGCACGAGTGACTGGAGGAAGTTTGAAATGAAAGCACTGCTCATCTCATTCGTAGTGGGCACGCTGGTGGGTGTTCTATATGGGGTGATTAAGGTGAAGAGTCCTGCGCCGCCTATCATTGCTCTAGTCGGACTGTTGGGCATGGTGTTAGGCGAGCAAGGTGGTACGTGGCTCCTTGCCAAGAAGATCCAAGCTGCAAACGTGGCTTCAACTCACATCGCCAGCGAACGCAAAGATCAGCATCTACGTCCGAACGCGCAATCTTTGATTTCGGTTGTGGATCGAAGGGACCAGTGAATTCTCTTCAGCGATATGCTCTCGACCTCTCTCGCGTTCTCATGGCCATCATGTTTCCGCTGAATCTTCTCGGGATCATCAGCCAGGCAGGCGCTGCAAAAGCGCTCCTCGAACATGGCGCTCCCGCCAGCGTAGTGCCCGTCCTCATGTTTTGCGCTAGAAGCCTTGAAGTTGTCGCGGGCTTTGTTTTGGCGTTCGGCATCAATCCGCGACTGGCCGCTGCGGCTTTGGTGGTTTTCCTGATTCCGGCAACGTTCATAGGGCACGCCTTCTGGCAGCTTGCCGGCAGCGCTGCCTTTACGCCGCAGTTCCTCAACTTCCTCAAGTACACATGCATAGCCGGCGGCTTGCTGTTCGTCGCGGCCACGAAAGACCAACCAACGCTGCTTCCGCGCGCTTCGCGGCCAAACGGTCGCGATTGAACGGAGAATCGACATGTCCAACAACACATGCAAAGCCGTCGCGGAGCTGCTTGCGCCGATGTTGAAGAAGACGCTGTTCGTCGCGATCAATCGCGTCGCCGCGCCAGCCAACGCGATCGAGCCCTTCGTCGCCGAGCGCCGCGCCTACATGAACGCCCCGAAAGCGGCGGGGCGCCTTTGGGCGTCCGGCCCGTTTGTCGAGGAGGGCGTGCTGGTCGGGAACGGCTTGACGATCCTCTCTACCGGCACGATCGAAGAGGCGCGCCCGGCCACGGAAGAGGAGCCGCTCATCAAGCGAGGGCTGCGCACCTTCGAGCTCAGAAAATGGGAGTTGCGCGAGGGCCGGATGCATATCTTGCTGCGCGCGTCGGTGAGCCGGTATTCGCTTTGAGACAGTTGGGATCGTCGGATGTGGATCGTTTGAATTGAGAAAGGCCACGCGCGACGGGGCCCAGTCTGTTCAAACAGTGGCGTATCCAACCATCACATGATACCAATCGGTCTTCAAGAAAGATGATTCCGACGAAGACCGATGTTCGGCGAAAAAGAAATCCGAAACTCACAGCAATCGTACGGCCGGTTCTCCTGCGTCTGGAGCGAGCGTAAGAACGGCTGGTGGCTTGTGCCGATCGGTTTTCTCATCGCGCTCGCGGCACAGCCTGCCAGGGCGCAGACTCCGGACCCTCAGCCGCCGGATCCGGCTCCCGACCCCGCGCGTCCACCGTTGAATCCATTTCCGGCCGAGCAAAATTGGAGTTTTCTCGCAGACTCTGCGAAGCGCAAGGATTTCTTCGACCCGGTAAAGTACATTCCATTTGGCGAAAACCCGCAACTGTATCTCTCGCTGGGATTCGAATATCGCATCGAATACGAGTATTTCGACAACTGGATGTTTGGCGCCGGACCGCAAGACCACAACGGTTACCTCATGAACCGGGTGATGCCCCATTTCGATTTCCACGCCGGCCGGTACTTCCGCCTGTTTTCCGAATTCGAGTTTGATTTCATAGACGGGAGGAATGGCGGGCCACGCCCCCAAATCGACGAAGACCGCGGCGATGTTCATCAGGCGTTCGTCGAGATCGGTTCGCACGTCAGCAGTTCGCGCGGCATAAGTCTGCGCGCGGGGCGCCAGGAAATAGTGCTTGGTTCGGGCCGCTTATTCGACAACAACGAAGGCCCCAACGTAAAGCAGAGCTTCGATGGATTTCGCATGATCGCTGAAGGCGCGCACGTGAGGCTGGATCTATTCGCAGTCAAGCCGGTCGAAAATAATCTCGGATTTTTCGACGATGTGCCGAATCACGCGGAGAGCGTGTGGGGAACCTATCTGACAGTTCCCGCCCCTATCATGAGCCGCGGGCAGGCTGACATCTATTACATCGGAGCAGACACCAAAGCCGCGACGTATAACCGCGGCACTGCACCCGAGGCGCGCCAGACCGTCGGAGCCAGAATATTCCGTCCCGTAGGCAAAGGCTGGGACTACAACTGGGAACCGAACTACCAGTGGGGAAGTTTCGGGAACGCCTCGATTCGCGCCTGGAGCGTCTCCACGGAGACTGGATTTACATTTGATCGCCTTCGCTTTCATCCTCGCCCCTTGTTGCGCGCAGACGTTTACAGCGGCGACGGCAATCCCGCGAATCAGCCGCTGGGAACTTTCAACTCCCTTTTCCCGCGTGGCGCGTACTTTACCCCCAAGATGGTGCCGACGCTGGGACCTCAGAACCTGATCGATTTGCATCCGATGGTTCAATTCCAGCTGGGGACGAACGTCACAGGCTCGTTTGCGTGGGACTGGTACTGGAGTGAATCAACGCACGACGGAGTCTATGCTTATGGAAGCGGAGTGCTGATTGACCCTGCGAGTGCCAGCACTGCGCGCTATCTCGGCGTTCAAGGAGATCTGGAGATTCGCTGGGCTCCCGTGCGGCACGTCATCCTTGCATTCAACTTTGCCGGCTTTCAGCCGGGGACGTTCTTCCACGCGCTCGCGTACAACGCCGCGCCTATCGAGGGGAATGTCGGATTTACGTATCGCTTCTAACAACGGAGGGCGCGATGAGGGTGTCCAGCGGTTGGACACTGTGTCCGAATCTGTGAGGCCTGGCGACACGCGAGGCGGGAGCATATTGCGCGTCGACTGCCTCGTCACGCTTGCACCGCTCATCGACTCAGTGAGTTAGGGATTAACGCCTTTTGTTTCACCCAACTGCTACTTCTGGTACGGCATTTGCAAGTGTCTGCCATGGGGAACGAAAAGCACAGAAGCGGTTGCCACCGGCCGGCGAGAATTGATATTCAATAACGTTCATACCAACTCAATTTCGCCGGCCGCCAGCCAAAGGATCATTCGCCATGAACGCAATTACGCCCGGAAAAGACAAGCTGGGATTCATTGGAATCGGCTACATGGGCCGGCCCATCGCGCAGCGTTTGCTTGAAGCCGGCTTCCGGTTGGCCGCGTACGACCGGGATCGCAGCAAGGCGCAGGAACTCGTGCAATATGGCGGCGCCGTGGCGGAAACTATTGCGGAGCTTTCGTCCAGTTGCGACGTCGTGCTGACCTGCCTTCCCAACGATGAAATTGTCATGAGCATTTATAGCGGAGCGGACGGCGCCTTCGCGAGAGCGCGTCGCGGCGCACTGTTCATTGACATGAGCACGGTTTATCCGGAGACGTCCAAGACACTGGCGCGACTGGGTGCGGAGCGTTCGGTGGACGTCCTTGACGTGACGATATCGGGCAGTACTCCGGTCGCCGAACAGGGGGCTTTGGTCCTGTTCGGGGGCGGAGCTCGCGGTGGCTTCGACGCTGCGGAGACGATATTTCGCGCGATCGCTCGAAAGTACTTTTATGTGGGAGCAAGCGGATCGGGAGCGACGATGAAGCTGGTCGTGAACTGCCTGCTGGGAATCGAGATGCAGGCGATCGCGGAGGCCGTTGCACTTGGTGAAAAGGCCGGCCTCGAGCGCAATCGTCTGCTGGAGGTGCTGTCGCAGACAGCGGTCGTCGCCCCGGCGCATGCGGGAAAACTGCAGAGGGCGATGAATAACGATTACAGCCCACAATTTCCGCTGCGGCTGATGAACAAGGATTTCGGACTGATACTCAAACTCGCGGCTGCGGTCGGCGCGCAGATGCCCGCGGCGCGAGCGGCGATGGACGTCAATGCCGCACAATCGACGCTGGGAAACGAACAAGACTTTTCCGCCGTGATTCTTCAAATGGAAAAGCGAGCGAATTTGGCTTCTGCGGAAAAGGCGCCGACGCGAACTGCCGCCAGTCATTAACTCGAATTAGCGGGACGAAGAACAGTGAGTCAATCTTTCGCGAACGGTTTGGGGGGCAGCAAGAACTGCAAGCCGAAATAGCCTACGAAGTGAGGTTGCTCGTTGCTGGAGGGCTGAACGCTGCGGCCAGCCATGAGCAACAGAATAAAGGGAGGGTGAATTTTGTAGCGCAGGCCGCCCTCGATGGTTTGCTGGCCGTTCGCAGGATGGTAAGTTCCCAGGCCGTAGAATTCTGCGTCGACTTCAAGATTCTTGCTCAGGTCGCGTCCCACAACCACGCCGGCGAGCCATCCACTGGCTCCGGTGTGGACGTAGTTGTAGCCAACTTCCCAGTTCAAATCTATGGGGCCGAGCTTTTTTGAAAATTCCACCGGGATAATCAGGCTGGCGCTGCGCGGAGTGATTCCGCGTGCTACGGAATCATCTGGATTGTTCACAGACAGCTGGGGAAAAACGGAAATTGCGAATCCAGATTCTTCATTTTCGTAAAATCGCCATTTGACGCCGAGCTGATCCTGCCCAAGCCCGTATTTCGGAGTGCTGGAAGGATTGACTACGCGCAGCCAGGCATTTTCGAAAGTGAGCTGAATAAGGTCGCCCAGGCCGAAATTGATATCAACGTCGGGCATGTGGGTGATGGACTGGTTGGTGTACAGGAAGGGCATGTAGCCCAGATTGATTTCCCAACTGTGGTTTCCGGGGGTGCCGGGATCGTTGGTATAGTATGGCGGGCCTCCCTGAGCAAATGCCGCGGGAGCGCCAAGCACGCGGGCAACGAAAAGCAAAAGCTTCCAGGGCCCAAGTCGAATGAAGATTGCAGGTACGCTCACGGCGCTCCGTTCAAATGGAACATGTTTCCCCGCCAGTAGAATAATCGAGACCGCGCATGAAGCGAACGAGGAATCACGCCGGAAAATCCCCACTCCCGACCGACGATTGTGGCGGAGACGATTACGCTCCACGCAGCGGCGGCAAAACGCCAATCGGGAGAATGGCGTTCCCAGGTGTGCTGCGCCGAAAGCGACCGAAATAGTAGCGATTAGCATGGGCCGCTGCTGATTGTTTTAGATAGTTTGGGTTGTTATTTAATTTTTTGGGCAGCCATCAGGATGGGCTCGGCGTTTGAGTACGCGGACACTCGCCCACGCGCCCGTTGAGAACTTGGGTGGAGGCTTGAAAACTGAAACAGTGAGTTATAAATTATCGGTCGACCCAGCGGGCCAAAATGGAAATCGCGGTTAAGACTGTTCAAGCTAAGCCCGGTGGATTTCGATTGAGCGACGAACATCGGGACGAACTCCAATTTGTATAGGCGGCGAGGCTATCTGTGCAGTTTCCTGCTATCGGACAAAAAATGATCCTGTGTATCCTTTCGTGACAGGGGGAAACACGGGACCAACGTAGTACGGCGTGATTATCCAGGATTGGACTATCAACCGCGCGGATACACTGCCCTCCAGTTTCTGACTGGAAGGAGAGGTGCCATGCCTACTGAAATGATAGTTCACAATGCCAAGTTAAACCCCACGTCGTGACTGCAGACTGCCAAATGACCGACGGAGAAATACCATGTCCATGCCCACTCCCTCGCCTGCTCGCTCCGCAATCTGTCCTGCAGTCCTTCTCGCAGGCGCGAGCATCATATTCGGCGTAGTTGCCCGCGTAGGTGAGATCAAGGAGGAGATATGAATGGCAGTGAATTAGATCGGGATCCCAACACGCTGCCCGCGCGATTGCCGAGCGCGGCTATATTCGCGCGCCTGGCAGGCATCGGCTTACTGCTCGCTGTGATTGCGGGCCTGTTTCTGTATGCGGGTGGGTGGCTGACACCGCACGCGCTAACTCCGGCGGCGATGGTCGATACGTTTGAGCGGCTGAACGGAGCACATCCGGGATTTCGGCGGAATCACGCCAAGGGGGTTTGCGTCACCGGGTATTTTGATAGCAACGGGCAGGGGCAAGGGCTGTCTAAGGCGCAGGTTTTCCGCGCTGGGCGCGTGCCCATCGTGGGGCGGTTTGCGCTGGCGGGCGGACAGCCGTTTGCCGGGGACACGCCGCAGACAGTGCGGAGCCTGGCAATTCTTTTCAAACAAGCTGACGGCGAAGAGTGGCGCACAGCGATGGTGAATATCCCAGTTTTTGTGGTCAATAACCCACAAGATTTTCACGATTTTCTGGTGGTGACTTCGCCGGATCCGCAGACAGGGAAAGTGGATACCGCAGCGGTGGGCGCGTTTGTGGGCAAGCACCCGGAAACGGCGGCGGCGCTGAAGGAAATCGGGAGTCATCCGTTTTCTTCCGGATTTGGGGACAGCGCGTATTACGCGTTGAACGCTTTTCGTTTCGTGAACGACACCGGCAAGAGTACGGCGGTGCGCTGGTGGGTAAGGCCGGAGCAAGGCGGCGCGGCGGGCGATTTCGCGACGACCGACAAAAATTATTTGTTCGACGGGCTGATCACGCAGATACATTCGGGGCCGTTGCGCTGGCATGTCATCGTCACCGTGGGCCAGCCGGGAGATCCGACTGCGCAGGCGGCGAGTGCATGGCCTGCGGACAGGCAGCAGATCGACGTGGGGACGATAACGATCGACACAATCGAGAGCGAGGACACCAGTGCGACGCGCGACATTAATTTTGATCCGCTGGTGCTGCCTGATGGGATATCGCCGTCAGACGATCCGCTGTTGAGCGCCCGGTCGGCGGCGTATTCGCAGTCCTTCATCCGGCGCGAGGGCGAGAAGAAGAGTCCGAGTGATGTTTCGACAGCGGAGGTCTCGAAATAGCCATGACCACGACGAATCGTCCCGCACAATTCGCATTTTTGTCGCGCATTCTGCATTGGCTGATGGCGGCGCTGCTGGTGGCCATGCTGTTCATTGGCGTTTCGATGGTGGCCAGCTTGGGGGACTACCACTGGCTGGTGGCGCTCCACCGGCCGCTGGGGATCGCAATTCTGATACTGGCGCTGATCCGGCTCGTCACGCGCTTGTTGACTGAGGCGCCGGCGTTACCGGCGAATATCTCGCCAGCGGAGCGCCTGGTGATAAAGATGTCCGAGCTGGTGCTCTATACGTTATTCATCGCGCTGCCGCTGGTGGGTTGGGCGATGCTGTCGGCAGGCCACTACCCGATCGTGATGTTTGGGTCGGTGCATCTGCCGCCTATTCTGCCCGCGAAGCCGGAGTTGTACGCTACGCTTCGCAAAACCCACACGATACTTGCTTATCTGCTGTTCCTGACGTTTCTGGCTCACGCTGGAGCCGTGCTTTTCCACACGTTGATCCTACGCGACGGGATCCTGAACCGCATGGTGCCGTGGACTGTTCGGCCCGCGAAGGGTGAGAGCCGAAGCTGAACTAGAGTCAGGCGGATTCTCCGTACAAACCGTCTGAGTTAGGGAAAAGTGTGTCAATGTGAACAGCCGCATGCCTGGGGCCCGCCTATGATCAGTACTGGTAAAAATATCCGAATCTACAGGGAATGATTCAGGCGGCTTTCTGAAGATAAGGGTACGCTTGTTTGGTGCTTGAATTTTTTTGGGGAGGAGGAATCATGTTGCGCTGGGCTTTAATCTTTCTGGTTGTTGCGATCCTTAGCGGGGTGCTGGGCTTCGCTGGAGTCATGGTGGCTGCGGCGGGAATCGCGAAGCTGTTGTTCTACTTGTTCCTGGTACTTTTTGCCATCTCACTTTTTGTGGGCTTGCTCACACGAGCGTGAGGCCACCGGAAGCAGGTCAACCGATTGTGCCGCGGCCAAACGCAGCGAAGGACCTGTTTCACCTGCTTGCTGTGGTTGTGGCGGTGGTGGCGATCGTTACGCTTTATTTTGCGCGAATCGTGCTGATTCCCTTCGCGCTGGCGCTGCTCTTCACTTTCATTCTCACGCCCGTCGTCAAACTCCTGGAGCGCATACATTTCGGGCGGATTCCTTCGACGCTGCTGGTGGTATTGCTGTCGGTGGGCGCTTGCGGCGCGGTGGGCTGGACGGTGGCGAAGCAGTTCAGCCAAGTAGTGAATCAGCTCCCGGACTATAAAGCTAATATCAGAACGAAGCTGACGTCGTTGCATTGGTCCAGCCATCACGCGCTGGATAATGCTTCGCAGACGATGACAGAAATCGGCAAAGATCTGGCCGCGCCGCCGGCCGCACAGCGCCCTGGCGAATCAACGTTCACGCATCCCACGCTGGTGCGACCGACGCCGGTGCCAAAGCCGGTCCCCGTCGAGGTGGTGAAATCGCCGGCGTTGCCGCTGGAATCCATGCAGAATGTGCTGGGGCTACTGGCCAGCGCGCTGATCGTGCTGGTGCTTACGATTTTCATGTTGATTCGACGTGAGGATTTGCGGAACCGGCTGATTTCGCTGGCGGGCGACGGGAACCTGCAGCTTGTGACGCAGACGCTGGACGATGCGAGCGCGCGCGTGAGCAGATATTTGCTGCTGCAGTTCATGGTGAACACCTGCTACGGAATTCTTATCGGCGTATGCCTTCATTTCATCGGATTGCCGGGCGCATTGCTGTGGGGCGTGATCGTCGGCACGCTGCGCTTTCTGCCTTACATCGGACCGCCGCTGGGCGGAATTATGCCGCTGCTGCTTTCGCTGGCGGTTTTCGACGGTTGGACGCGTCCGCTGATCGTGCTGGGACTGTTTGTATTTACGGAATTGATCGTGTCGAATCTGGTCGAGCCGCTGCTGTACGGAATTCATACGGGGATATCCTCGCTGGCGATTCTGGTGGCGGCGATTTTTTGGACAGCAATCTGGGGTCCGATCGGGCTGGTGCTCTCGACGCCGCTAACGGTGTGCTTGCTGGTGGTGGGGCGGCACGTTCCACGGTTGAGATTTCTGCAGATTTTATTGGGTGACGAACCTCCACTGACGCCCGATTCCCGTTTTTACCAGCGCCTGCTGGCAATGGACCACCACGAGGCGCGGCAGGTGCTGGAAAATTGCCTGGAAGGAAAGACCCTCGAGGAGCTTTACGATTCTGTGCTGATTCCGGCGCTGAGCCTAGCGGAGCAAGACCGCCATCAAGATCGTCTGGAAGATGCGCACCAGAAATTCATTTGCCAGAGCACGCGGGAATTGATTGACGAATTCTGGGAGCCGCGCGGCGTGCAGCCCGCTGCGGCTGTGGACGGAGGAGAGCGCGGAGAGTTGTCGAGCGCCGCGGCGTTGCGCGCTGGGCAATCGCGCAAGGTAGTGTGCTTGCCGGCACGAGACGAGGCCGACGAAATCGTGGCGATCATGCTGGCGCAGGTTCTGGAAACGGCCGGACATCGGGCGCAGTGCATTCCGCTGGGAACCGCCGCTGACATGCTGGCACAAGTAAAGGAAGAGAAACCGGATGTGGTTTGCATATCGGCGCTGCCGCCTTTCGCGATACCTCATGCACGTTCGCTGTATGCCAAGCTGCGCGCGCAGGACTCGAAATTGAGAATCATCGTCGGATTGTGGAATTTTTCGGATGATCCGTCGAAGGTTAGCCGCCGGCTGGGGCTGAGCGAAGGTGCGCGTGCGTTCACGACGCTGGCGGAATTGCGCCAAGAGTTGGTGACCGCGCCAGATGCTGTTCCGATTCCGGCTGCGGCTTTTTAAGATTCTATCGACCGTGGCCACGTTGTTGACAGCCGGGGATTATTCCGGCGTCCACTGGGGATGGCTGGTGAAGATGCCGTTGACGTAGCCCATTTTGTACACGATGAAGATTCCGAATGCGAGACTTATCACGCCCGAGGCAATTTGGAGGACGCGGTTGAAGCGCGCGAAGCGCTGCTGGGAATATTTGAAGGGCAGCGCGATGGCGGTGGTGATGATCATCATGCCGGCGATGGTGCCGATGCCGAACACGAGAAGGTAGGCGATAGCCCAGTAGGGATCGCGAATGGTGGTGAGTACGAGAAGGGCGACGGCGGCGGAGCCTGCGAGGCCGTGCACGAGGCCCACGAGGAGCGGCCGCACGGCTTGATAGAGGCCGAGCTGTCCGAAGACGCGATCCATCCAACCCACTGGTGTGACTGTTTCGGCATGGCCATGTTTTTCGGGCTGGTGCGCGTGCGGGTGAGTGTGGATGTAATCGCCGTGGACGTGGGGATGCACGTGGGAGTGGTGGCCGCCGGCCTCGGGTGTGAATTGTTCGGTGATCCAGCGCGTAAATCCGGAGAGGTTCAGGATTCCGAGCAGGATTAGCATCAGGCCGACGCTTAGTTCCATGGTGAGGCCCAGGCGCGGCGGGATGACCACTCCGAAAAGAATGATGGCCGAGCCGACCAGGAAAATTGTGATGGTATGGCCTACGCCCCACAGCGCGCCGATCACGGCGGCGTGGCGCATGCTGCGTTGGCGGCTGACGATGGTGGTGACCGCGATTACGTGATCGGGGTCCGTGGCGTGGCGCATGCCAAGGAAAAAGCCGAGGGCGACGATGGAGATTAGAGTGATCATTTTCGGATTGCGAAGATAACTTTCGCGGCGCGCGAGTTGCCCCTCCAAGATCGCAACGATCACCGCGTCCCCCGCATTCTACCCATTTTCCTGCGCGTTTCACGCGTATTTAGAAACGACCCGACTGGCCCGTTGGAACGTTAGCAGAATTTCGCTTCGGCAATATCTGCCGGCTTCGCAGCACAGTATTGAATACCGCGGGCCTCTCGTGATAGTGATGCATCCCATCAACGTTATTGATTTGACTGACAACCCGCTACTAGGTTCCATACCTTGTTGCCTACGGCGGGCTTTCGGTTCCAGACAAAAAGGAGCAGGCACAGATGAAGCGAATTGATGCCGTTATCCGACCATCCCAGCTGGACGAGGTGAAGCTGCGCGTCAC
>Ga0070761_10000736_pt1 | contig 20863 bp, 19 predicted proteins | sample HubBroMetageREF1_FD_66724 | JGI IMG/M metagenome (GOLD analysis project Ga0070761, IMG submission 66724) | Reference soil microbial communities from the Hubbard Brook experimental Forest, New Hampshire, USA - Hubbard Brook CCASE Soil... | ecosystem: Environmental > Terrestrial > Soil >... | reverse complement strand
TCTCACGCATCGTCGCGAGAACCTGTTACAGTAGAAGAGCGACTATGAACCTCTTTTCTTCTCTGAAACAAGACAGAACTTTTTCCCAGCCCGTCAATTGGGGCGTTACCGCCATTATGATCGCGCTGCATTTGTGCGCGCTCGCTTCCGTCTTCTTTTTCACCTGGAAGGCGCTGATCCTTTGCCTGGTGATGTGGTGGGTTGCCGGAAGTTTGGGCATCGGCATGGGCTATCACCGCCTGCTGACGCATCGCGGCTACAAGACGCCGAAGTGGGTGGAGTATTTTCTGACCGTTTGCTCCACGCTTGCCCTCGAGGGCGGGCCGATTTTCTGGGTGGCCACGCACCGCATTCATCATCAATTTTCGGATCAGGATGGTGACCCGCATTCGCCCATCGACGGCAAATGGTGGTCGCACATGGGCTGGATCCTCATGGGCAAGTCCATGCACCATGACACGACCACGCTGGCCCGCTACGTTCCCGACCTCGCCAAAGATAAATTTCACGTCTGGATCACCAAGTATCACTATGTTCCCATGATTGTGCTGGGCGGCGTCCTGTTCGCCATCGGTGGAATGCCGTTTCTGATGTGGGGTATCTTCATGCGCACGGTGGTTGGCCTGCACGCCACCTGGTTGGTGAATTCGGCGACGCACTCCTGGGGCACGCGGCGCTTTACCACACGCGATCTTTCCACCAACAGCTGGTGGGTGGCTATTCTGACTTTCGGCGAAGGCTGGCACAACAATCACCACGCCCACCCGACGGCGGCGCAGCATGGCTTACGGTGGTATGAGGTTGATATGAACTGGTATGGCATCTGGGCGTTGAAGACTCTCGGCCTGGCTTGGGATGTGAAGCGCGTGAAGCTGGCTGATCTGGAGAACGGGTTGGTTGCGGCCCCTAATGGGCGATTGGTTACGGCTCCTCTCGCGGAGGGCGCGGCGGCGGGCGACTAGATCGCAAGCCGACGGCTACGTTCTTGGACACGAACCCGCCTTTCCGGCGGGTTTTCTTTTGGTGTGACACGGAAGCTTTTCACATGCGGCCATAAAGGGTAATTGGTGTAATCGCCCTGTGAACAGCAACAACGACTCCAAGCTTCAAGTTGGATAGACTAGACGGCATGGGTCGCACCGTCTTCGTGCTCCATTCCGCCCTTGCTCCGAATGCAGTTGCTGACGCCTTGCGGCGTTCGATTGACGAACAGCATTGGACGCTATTCTCTCTGTCCGGCTACAAAGGCAACCTCCCGCTTCTGGGCGAGGTTAGCGAGAATACGTTCAAAGTACAGAAACGCAAATATTACCGGAATGACTTCGCTGGGCAATTCTATGCTCGGTTCGCGGCTGAACCGGAAGGAACCCGAATCGAAGGCTACTTCGATTGTCCGCGTTGGGGCAAGATACTTCATGCGGGTTTGGCTTTGTTTCACCGTGTTGGTGGGCACGCCGATCTTTGTGGGCACACTGAGGGACGTGGTGACGGGCGGCCATCATATGAGCGGCGACAAGTGGGTCGGACTGATGGTGTTTCCCGCGCTGGTGCTGTTCGGAACTGTGCTGCCGAAGTTTGGTCGTCTACTCGGGAAGAGCGACGAGCGGTTCATGCTGGAACATATCCGAACCACGCTAGCCGCTCGCATCGAAGAACCCGAATCGCAACGAGGCTAGGTCCAGACTGAGGACGACTACCGCAATTTCCCATTGCACCGGCAGCGATCGAGCGTTCCAGATGGCTTCTCTTAGTAGCCCTCGGCCCTGAACGCGGTAAAATCGGGCTGAGTCGCCATGCGCATCACGAGCCGCCGCGGAACCATCGTCTTCTTCCTGCTCCTGGGCATCACCCTGGTGGCGCTGGCGGTTGCGCTCAATGTTGGATGGATCATCCTCAACTGGCGCGAAGGAGTGCTCCTGTTCTTCGGCATTATTTTCTTTGCCCTGATCATCGCGGGCATGATCGTGAACACAACCTTCCTGCTCCGCGAGATTCGCCGCAGCGAGCAGCACGACAGCTTTATCAACGCCGTTACTCACGAACTGAAGACGCCGGTCGCCTCAATCCGGCTGCATCTGGAAACCTTGCAGCGCCGCGAACTGCCGGAAGCGCAGAGGCAGGAGTTCTACGGGCTGATGCTTAGCGATACCGATCGCCTCACCGAGACGGTGGAGCAGGTGTTACGCGCCGGACGCGCCGGGGTCAAGAAAGCTGGCCGTGAGAAAGCGGCAGTCGACTTCCGCCAGTTGGTTCGCGAATGCATGGACGCCGCCCGCACCCGGCATCATCTTCCCCAGGAATCTCTGCACTATGAGGAAGCGCCGGGCAACGGCGCAGGGTTGCGCGTGCTGGGTAGCGTCGAGGATCTCCGCACCGCGGTTTTCAACGTTCTCGACAACGCTATTAAGTATTCCGGCGAGCACGTGGATGTGCGCGTGCGCCTGAATGTGCCCGACGAGAAACGCATCGTGCTTAGCGTGCGGGACCACGGAGTGGGTATTCCTGCTGACGATATGAAACGCATCTTCAAGCGCTTCTACCGCGTCAGCCACCGCTCGCTGGCGCACGTGAAAGGAACGGGGCTGGGCTTGTTCATTGTGAAGTCGATTGCGCAAAAGCATGGGGGCAGCGTGGTGGCTGAAAGCGCGGGCGAGGGCAAGGGCACCACAATTACGCTGGAACTGCCGAGGTCTTCATCATGAGGGCGGGGTCATGAGGGCGAGGTCATGAGGACGACGTCATGAGGGCGAGCGCATGAGCCGGGTTCTGGTGGTCGAGGACGAAGCCCATCTGGCGCAGGGGTTGCGCTTCAACCTGGAAGCAGAAGGCTACTCCGCCGAGGTTGTGGGGGATGGGGAAGCCGCCACTGATCGCCTGCTCGACAAGAAAGAGAACTTCGACGCCATTGTGCTCGACATCATGTTGCCGGGCAAGGATGGCTTCAGCGTGGTTTCAGAGCTGCGCGCCGCGCGGAATTATGTGCCCGTGCTGATGCTGACGGCCCGCGGCCAGCCGGAAGATGTGCTGAAGGGCTTCGCCGCGGGAGCCGATGACTACCTACCCAAGCCTTTCGATCTGTCGATTTTGCTGGCGCGCCTGCAGGGGTTGCTGCGGCGCAGTCAGTGGATGCGGGCCGGCCAGCCGGGGACAACCCCGGAGAACACTCAGACGGCATCCGACCCGAAAAGCGTGAGCGACTTCGGAACGTTCGTTTTCAGTGGCAAGACTATCGATTTCGGCAACCTCGAACTGCGTACTGCCGGCAACGTTACTCGTCTGACGCTGATGGAATCGGAACTGCTGCGACACCTGGTGCACAGCGACGGCCGCGTCGTTTCGCGTAAGGAGATTCTCGAGGAAGTCTGGAACCTGCACGAAGACACTGACACACGCGCCATTGACAACTTTATGGTGCGGCTGCGGCGCTACATTGAAGACGATCCGGCGCAGCCGCGACATTTGCTCACGGTGCGCGGTGTCGGCTATCGCTTCCTGGCGAATCCTGAAAAGAAGTGAGCGCTGTGCTGAGCAATAGGCAGAATCTAATGACAAAACCTGCGGACGATTCTTTTTTTTAGAATCCAGGCAACTTCCATTCAGGTCGGGGGTTTGCTCAAAACGAAGCTAGACAGCTTCCCGGTTGAGATCTCAGCAGTGAATCGTGAACCGCTCTGACGTAGTTCTTCTACGCGGAGGGGCAGTTCATCCCCCAAAATCAGAACCGAATCTCAAAAACTCTCAAGGAGACTTATGAAACACCGCACACGTGTCGTCTTGCAACTTGCAGCCTTCTGCTTTGTTCTGGCAGCCCACGGTTTCGCCGCCGATGACGCTTACCTTTACGTTGTGAATGGCATTCCAGGACGGGATATTGCCGCCAATTTCAACCCAGATTTTCCAGTGGACATTTTAATTAGCGGTGTGTGCCAGTCGCACGGGCTGGCGTTCGGCAGCACCGACGGACCGCTGACGTTCTCCCCCGGAACGTATGAGGTGCAGATCAGCGAGGCCAACACGCTCGCGCCCTGTACGAATCCATCGATCATCGACTCACAAGTGACTCTGACGGGTGCAGCAAGTGTGTCGGCCGTAGCCGCTGTCAGCACTGGTGAAGCGACTCTACTGCAATTTGCCGACAGCACGTCGAAGGTGACCGCCGCCAATGCCCGATTTGTCCTGTCTCACGCTGCGGATGCTGGCGAGTTGCTAGCGACGCTGACGCAGGTGGGCGTTACGAATCCTAAGACGTTCTCCGTAACCGCAGATCCTGAGAAGGAAGGGACGCTGACTGTACCAGCCGGTTTGTACCTTGTGCAGGTTGTCGTTGACGGCAGTGCAACCGTGTTGGCTTCGGAGACGATCAGTCTGGCCGATCAATCCGCCACCTTCACATACGCGGCTGGCGAGGCCGCCAATAGCTCCGTAAGCCTCATCAACAAAACTGTGCTAGGCCTGTTCTAGACAAAGAACTATAAACCAGGGCCGTGCTCGGGCGGCCCGTCTCTTTCCCTTTCTGCTGTTTTTGCGCTGCGCTCCCACGGGTCGGGGTGAATCACGGCCTTGGAGGATTTAGGCATTATGCCCGGCACAACTCCGCGACCAACGTTGCCCGCTCCAGCGCCAGACCGCGCAGCCGCGACATTTGCTAACAGTGCGCCGTGTCGGCTATGGTTCCTGGCGCATCCGGAAAAGAAATAGACGCTGGTCAATCCTTCCCTAGTCCGGTGAAAGCAAAACCCTTCCACCTGGAAGAATCCCGGCGGAAGGGCTTCTGAGTTGTAGTAGAGAAAAGTTACTGCTTGTCGTAAAAGGAAACACCCTCAATCTTCATGCCCATCGCGTCGGTTGCACTCGCGGTGAGGGTGCGGCTTTTGCCGTCAGCGGAGAGAACGATTCGACCGGATATCGTCACCTTGCCACCCTTCTTCGAGGTCAGCTCCAGAGTACGCGGATCGATCTGCTTGAGCGACCGCGAGTCTGAAGTGGGATCGCCGGTGACGGGATAATCCTTGCCGTCGAACTTGCCCGTCCACTCGCTATGCGTGGGCTTTCCTTGAGTGCCAACGCCTTCCACGGTTGCCTTCACACTGTCGCCCGCAGCCACATACGTTACCGTAAGATTCTTGGGAAACCCGGCAGGTATCTTCGATTTGGCTTCGTTGAGTTTCCAGGTTCCGAGGTTTGGGTTTTGGGCAAAGCTTATTGCGCTCAAGCCGACCAAGAGCATTGCGAACGACAGTACAGTTCTTCTTGCTTTCATGTTGCCTCCAGGATGAGAAACGGTTTGCTCTTTAGCGAGCAGCGCATTCTAGGTTGTGCGCCTCGTTTGTGCAACTCATGGAGCGACTCCGGGTTTTTGCAGGGGGGCGCCGCTACGCCCGGCAAAGCTCGCCAAGCAACGTTTCCCGCCGCTGCAGCGCCAGACTATCCATGCGGTTGAGAATCATTTTGTAGGCAGTGACGGAAATTATTGCCAGCGCCAGCAAGATTACGGTCGCGATCCAGAAGTTGCCGTAGTGGCGCGCGATCCAGAACGCGCCGACTCCCACGCCCACCACGAAAATTTGCACGCCCAGGCTGATCAATACAGTCGACTGGGAGGCGCGTTGACGACCGAAGGCGGAATAATCCAGTTTCTTCGGGGCGTAGATCGAGAGCAGGTTGCCCGCGGAAAAATTCACCGGCGCGGCGAATAGCAGGCCGGCCAGCGCGGCAATGGTGACGTCGAGCGCGGGCCTGCCATAAAGAAAGCTGACCGCGATCCACGCAATCACTATTTCTACGGCCAGAATGCTGGCATGGGTGAGATTCTTGCCCAGCACAATTTCACGGAAGCTCACTGGAGACGCGTAGAAGAATTGAATGCCGCCGGCATCACCGCCAAAGTTGTTATAAGCCAGATTGGTCAGCATCAACAGCGTGTATCCGGCAGCCGCGGGAAATGCCATGTCGGGGGTTCGCGCGAAGAATCCTCCAGCGTGCCCGGTCTTGGAACCCATCGGTCCCAGCCGGAAAATAAACAGCACAAAAAGTGGCATGATCAGGGTAAGCAACATGGGGCCGCTGCGGAGAAGGTAGCGGATTTCCTTTTCGAAAACCGCCGCCACCGGTGCGGCGAATCCGGGCAGATTCCAGCCCAACCGCAGCGACCGGTCTTTCGTGTGAACAGAAACGGCAGCCACTTCGGTCAAATTCTCACCGCGATACTGCGCCCGCAGCCGCACATGCAGGCAATAACCAACGATCAGCACAAAGCAGCACAGCAGAGCGAACGAACTGATGGCCGTTGTGAATCGCGAACGCATCGCTTGCGCGATGGCGTCGGCGGCGAGCCCCGGCGGAAGGATCCCCTGCACGGGAGCGAGAATCTCGATGTATCGCAGCGCATCCGGCTGCGCCCGCTTCTCGAAATGTCCAATCAGCGGCGCGATCAGCTGAAAGCTGAGCATCAGCAAGACGAACAGAATGCCCATGAGTTCGCGGGTGCGGCGCTGGGCCAGCCAGCGCTCCATCCAGGCGAATACCATTTGCATGAACACAAGATTGAAGGCGGCGAATGCCAGCAAGACCAGCAGTGTCCACGGCAGCAGCTCCGGCTTCGCAAAGCCTACGCCCAGCAGAATGCCGAACGTCCACAGGCTGCCCAGAGCGGTTGCCGGATCGAATGCGCCATAGGCCATCCGCACCAGAAAGTACGAGCGGTAGCTAAGCGGGAAACGAAGCAAGTCGGAGGAATCGGGATTGTTGGTGAAAGCGGTCGCCATGATGGGAAATGCTTGCCAGAAAATCAGGACGAACCACAAGGGCAGCGCCAGCAATTCCGGCTTGCCAGCCGAGATCATCAAAGCTGCCGCGAGCCCCATACCGAAAGCGCCGCCGAGTCCACCGATGGCGAATGCGATGGTCACGAAAGTGTGTGAAACCAGCTCCAGCTTGCCGCGCGTGCTGCGCAGCGCGTTCGCGAACAGCCGCCAGCGCAGTTCGGCGATGGCCATGAGCTGAGCGCGTGGGTGCACCGTGAGATTGAGTTCATTCATGGGCGTCACTCCTTTCCCCCCGAAATCCGCACTTCATAAACGGTCGGAAGTGGATCAGAGCTGTTACGAACGAAGCTCCGCACCAGTTCAGAGCGAGAGAAATGACCGAGACTCAGAAGGCGGATGCATTCGTCAGTGGCGCAGCTCTCCCATGAGGTGCGTTGGCCCCACGGAAAACAGCTGGCCTCGATTACACGTACGGGAAGCTGCTCGTGAAACCCCGCTTCAATCTGTTCCCGCAGCCATCGCAGATATTCCAGCTTCCGCGATATGGCAACTTTCGGGTCTTGCCGGATCACCACACCGGGGAAATCGGGAATATCAGCCCGCAGCGTATGAATGTGGCCGTGTCCTTCGACGAGAATTTCGATATCGAGTTCCATCAGCCGTTCGAGGCTGGTGAGCCATTTCAGGCTGTCCACGTCAGGGTTAGGAGTCGCAAAGTAACTGCCCATGAAAGCATCACCCGCCAGCAGCAATTTCTCCTCAGGATCAAACAGAACGATGTGGTCATCGCAATGACCGGGAGTCGCCAGCACCTGCAGGTAGCCGGATTCAGTGTCGATGGTTTCGTCGAGAATGTGATAGGGCGGCTTGAGGTTCGGAGGCTGCCCGATTATGGTAGCGCGGACCCACGGCAGTTTCTTGAATGGCGTCAGGAATTGGGCAGTCATCTCCGAAACCCAGATTGGGGCGCCACTCAACTTGGATAGCCAATTGAGGTTGCCGACGTGTTCCTCGTGAGCATGCGTGGCGATGACTTTCACAATTCTCGGCTTTCGGCGCCGCAGGTGCGCCGCGAGAGACCTTCGCATCTTGGGCGAGCCGGGATCGATTGCGACTCCGTCGTAGATCAGCGCTGTGAACAATTCGCCGAACAGCAGCGGTACGGTGTTGGGCAAGACGCCGTTCAGAAAAAAGATGGTCAGCTTGCCGTCCAGCAGATCGAGACGCTGGTGGTACGTTCGAACGAAAATGCCTGCTCTCTGTGCGGCGGCATTGATCCCTGCCCACACGACAAGCGGCAGCCGAATGAAGAAGCCCAAGGTGTAGCAGGACCAGAACGCGGACAAATTCGCTTGTCTCCGCACTGTTTCCGGTTTTGCTGACCGGCAAGCGCCACCGCGACACTTGCTGAGCGAATACCTGTTGGCAGCGACGAACCTGTAGAACATCCGCCCGGTTTGGCGAAAGGGGAACCAATCTCCCACTATGCCGATGAGCTTGGTGGAGGGGAACAAACGCGCCAGACAAGTGACGGCATCCCAGCCGGCGCGAATTTCCCCTTCCGGAGTGACGACATGCAACTGCTGCAGGCAATCGTCAATTCTTAGCCGAGCATCACAGGCCGATAAAGCCGCAGTGCTGATGGGCACGCAGATCGTCTTGCTCTCATGATCAAGAGTTTTCAGCCAGGAGATGCAAGCCTGACAAATCTCGCACTGCCCGTCGTAGAGCACTCTGTAGGCGGGCGGTGCCTGCGGCTTGTCAACAGTTGCCGCAATCTCGGTCAACGATTGGTTGCCCATGTTCTCTCACCGGGCTTGCGCGCTCAACCCGCAACTTTGAAACTTAACCTTATCTCATCCCGTGCATCATCCCAACCAGGAAGGCTCCTGCTCGCTCCGGCGCGAGCCGCCCACCGTGCGCAGGAAAATCTGTTCCAGCGTCAGCTTTTCGCCGGATGCCGTTGAACCGTTACCTACGCCGTCGCCTGCGACCGCGGGCGTCTGCGCTTCCACGCCGGCGCGAAGTTCCTCCAGCGATCCCTGCGCCACCAATTTTCCCTTATGAATGATGGCGACGTGGCTGCACAGCCGCTCTACGATCTCGAGCACATGCGACGTCAGGAAAATCGTGGCTCCGCGCGCAATCATGCCTTGCAGCATCGCCTTCAACGTTCCGGCGGCAATGGCGTCCACGCCTTCGAAGGGCTCATCGAGGAACAGCACTTTCGGCCCGTGAATCACCGCTGCGGCCATCGCCAGCTTCTTCTGCATTCCGTGCGAATAATCGGTGACCAGCTTCTTGGGCTGGTCGGCGAGCTGCATAAAGTCGAGCAGTTCCGCGGAACGCCTGGCCGCGGTTTGGCGGTCGAGTCCGTACATGCGTCCCGCGAAGTTCAGGAACTCCGATCCCGTCAACCGTCCAAACAGAGCCATGCCCTCCGGGACGACGCCGATTTGTTGCTTCACTTCGACCGGATTCTTCTGCAGGTCCAGCCCGAGGATTTCAATACGACCTGAGCTGGGCGCGAGCAAGCCGGTCAGCATCTTGATGGTTGTGGATTTTCCCGCGCCGTTGGGGCCGAGGAAGCCGAAGAATTGGCCCGGCGCCACGCGCAGGTCTACGCCATCGACAGCGAGCAACTCCCCGAAGCGGCGAGTCAGTCCCTCAGTGGAGATCGTGGGAGCGGCATCCATGAAACTTCTGAATCTAGCACAGCGAGGGGATCTGCGCGCGCCGGCTATTTCTATTTCGCGGGTGAGCCTTTTTTCTCAAGCTCCTTTTGCTCGTCTGCCGTCCACGGTGGGACCACTCCGAGGACGCGCGCGTAAGCGATCAATTGCCCAAGGTGCTCGGCGATGTGGGGGAGGATGAAGAGCAAAACGCCGCGTTCGGTAATCTTACCGCCCGACCAGTCCATGGTCTTTTCCAGGTCGGCATCCGGCATGTCGGTGATCGCCTGCCTCGCGTGGGCATACGATTCTTTCAGCGTGGCGATCACCCTGACCTTGTCGGTCGTGGATTGCTCCATATTCTTCGTATCGATCCCTTCCGGGATTTTCGCGCCCACCAGCTTATACATGTTGTAATTGGCCGCGCTGGCGTGCAGCAATACCTCGGCGACGGACTTCACATCCGGCGAGGGCCGCCACGTGTACTTCTCCGCCGGAATCGCTTCCGCGAGCCGGGCGAACTCGTCTCCCTGGATCATGACGATAGCCAGGACTTCGGAACGATATCCCGTAACCCCAGGAGTGCCATCCCTGTAAGGATGCACCTGGGCTGTGACACGGGCGGCGGTAGCCGTCAGCAGGAATAAACAGATTGCGGAAAAAATGCGATTCATGGAATGCCTCCTTGCGACCAACTAGTCTAGCCGCTAGCAGGCTCTTGTTGTGAAAAAGCAAAAACGCCCTGGCTTAAGCCCAGGGCGTTTTTGTGGCAGAACCGCAGCGTTCTAGAATAAGTTCCACAGGAACTGGTTGTAGACGTCGTGGTGATACTGCACCTCGGGCGCCTTCACAAAAGTCCCCAGCAGGCGCGGACAGCGGTCCGCCGCCGCCTGCTTTAGATCTGCGTAACGGCCCTTCACATCCTCGCCCAGAAGCTTCGTCGTCCACTCCGCTTTGCGGAAGTTCGCGAGCGCGTCGTAGATGTTGTCGGGCAGGTAGCGCTCGGCCTGGCGCAGGTTCTTAATCTTTGCGGTCTCGCCGTCCAGGCCGGTCTTGAAGATCGAGTGCATGACCATGTACGGATTCGCATCGGGAGCGACCGACCTCACTTCCACCCGCATGCTCTTCTCGTTGCCGATGGGAATGCGAATCATCGACCCACGATCCACTGCAGAGGCCTTGATTTGGTTTGGCGCTTCGAAGTGCGGATCGAGCCGCCGGTAGGCATTCACGCTGGCATTCAGGAGCAGGCAAATGTCGTTGCCATGGGTGAGGATGCGATCCAGGAACGCCCATCCCATCTTACTGAGCTTCTCTTCGCCCTTGGCGTCCCAGAACAGATTCTTGCCGTCCTCACTGATGGAAACGTTGGTGTGCATGCCGCTGCCGTTCACGCCCACCACCGGCTTGGGCAGAAACGACGCGGTGAATCCCATGTTGGTTGCGACCTGGCGGCAGATCAGTTTGTAGAGTTGAATCTGGTCGGCGGCGGCCACCACTTCGCCGTACCCGTAGTTAATTTCGAACTGCGAAGGCGCAACTTCAGGATGGTCCTTCTCATTCTGGAAGCCCATCGCGCGCTGCACCTCGGCAGTGGTGTCGATGAACGTGCGCAGAGGGTCGCCCGGCAGCGAGTGATAATATCCGCCTGTATTTACGTATTCGAACTTGCCGGTTTCGTGGTAGCGGCGCTCGGCGTCCGCTCCCTGGAACAGAAAGCCTTCAATCTCATTGGCGGCGTTGAGCGTATAGCCTTTCTTCTTGTACAAATCGTCGGCGTAGCCCTTCAGCACGCCGCGAATGTCGGCCGAGTACGACGTGCCGCCTTTGTCGATGACTTCGCCGAACACCAGCACCTTGCCACCGCCAAACACATCCGCCGGACCCCAGTAAAACGCCGCCCAATCAATGCCCAGCCGCAGATCGCTCTCCCTCTGCGCCGTGAAGCCGCGAATCGAAGAACCATCGAAGGTGAGGTTGTCCCAGCTCTTGATCAGGAACTTCTTGTCGTAATCCAGCATATGCAGGCGGCCTTCGAGGTCGCTGAAGAGCACGGTCACGGCCTTGATCCGCTTTTCGTCCGTCAGGTACTTCAGCCGCTGCTCCTGGATCTTGCCGATTGCGACGCGCTTCCGGCGCTGCTCCTTCGCCTCCAGATTCAGGTCTTCCAGTTCGTCGTAGGTGAGTGCCAGGAAATTACGCAGTTCGTTAGGCATGGATGTCCTTCAGTCTCCTATTCGTGTCAGCAAAAATGATGTCGGTAAGCTACCACACGGACACAGGCAGTTGAAATGGCCGGCTTTCAACAGGGAAGAATATCGCGAGTCCACAGGTCCCGACAATCGAAAAAGCTGATCGAAGGTATAAAAGGAATTTATCCAACGGCGATTCCGGACTGGCCCGATAAGCGCGTCTAAGTCTGTCTCGGCTAGGCTTTGGGACTGAGGTCTTTTTTCGAATGCGATTCGAAATGCGCCACAAACGCGGCGGTCTTTGCTGTGGATGGAGCCTATATTTTATCACGCATAGTTAACAGATTGTTTGTTTGCGCGGCTGCGGGCAGAATGCCCTGATGAAAACCGACACCTTTCAACTAAGCGGCATTGAAATGTACTGCGAGATAGAAGGCGCGGGAGAGCCTCTTCTCCTCCTACACGGCGGGGGCGGATCCCATAGCGACTGGGTTTACGCCGGGCGTGACCGGCTACTACGCGAGTATATGCTCGTCGCCCCGGATGCACGCGGGCACGGTCGGTCTACAAACCCTCAAAAGACGATTACACACCGGCAGTGCGCGCTTGATACCTTGGCGCTTCTGGATCACCTCGGTATCCAGAAATGCAAGGCTATCGGCGTAAGCATGGGCGGCAACACGCTTCTGCACATGGCGACGCTGCAACCCGACCGGATCGAGGCGATGGTCCTCGTCAGCGCTGCTATGTATTTCCCGGAGCAGGCTCGGAGGATTATGCGGCAGGTGCCGGTTGAAAAGCAGTCATCAAAAGACTGGGAGGCAATGCGTAAGCGGCATAAGCTTGGGGACGAGCAGATCGTGGCATTGTGGGAATGGCAGCGCGCAATGAAAGATAGCTATGACGATATGAACTTCACGCCGCCTTCTTTGGCGAGGATCAAGGCATCAACCCTAATCGTCTATGGGGACCGCGACCTTCTGTATCCGGTTGAGATGGCGTTAGAGATGTACCGCGCGATCCCACGATCCGCGCTGTGGGTCGTGCCAAACGGCGGTCACGGCCCCGTCTTCTCCGATGCTGCGGCGCAGTTTGTTCAAACCACGGTCGCCTTTTTGCGCGGCAGCTAGCGCATAAGGCTCGCCGCTACTGCAGTCCCAATCCCGTCCCCGGCATCAGCCGAATGATTACGCCCAGCGCGGTCAGGACCGCGACAAAGTAAATGGTTGTGGCACGGCTGGGGTGGGCGGGCAAGTTTCCGGCAAAGAACGCCTGATATCCCGCGCCGAGCGCCACCAGGAAGAAAATGTTTTCCTTCAGCGCCAGCCCCAGAGCGACACACGCGATAAGCAGTACAACGCGTTCTGTCCTGCTCAAGGCCAGCGCGGCCTGCCCGCCATCGAGCACCCAGACAGGAATGAGATTCAGCACATTCAGGACAGCACCCACGCGCGCCAGCGGCGCCCACACCGGATTGCCGGTCTGCCACCAAAGCGCCGCGCACGCAACCGAAGCAAGAAATCCCGCCAGCGGCCCGGCCAGGCTCACCGCGGCCCGCGTCTCGAGCGACACTCCCAGCGCCTGCCAGCGCACGTAGGCTCCCAACCCCGGCAGAAACACCGGCATATCCGCCGGCAGGCCGCGGCGTTTGATGTCAACGAAGTGGCCCATCTCGTGAATCAGAATCAGCACCGCGAAGCCGATCCCAAACTTCGTTCCCGACGCGGCGGAATAGATGGCAACAAAAGCCACAAAGCTTAAGAGCGATGTCCACTTAAACCGCCGCGTTAGCGGAGCTCTGCTGTTCCCCGGCGGCAGCGTGATCGGACCCACAGTCGACCCCACCGCAGCGCCAGCAGCGGCCGCATTAAGTTCCTGTGCGTGTTGCTCGATCCAGTCGGCCTGCTTCGATGTGGGTGGCAGTAACGGAAGCCCGCTAAGCCATTTCTCCCGCGCGCGGGACAACTCTCCCGCGGCTTCGAGCGCCTTCGCCTCCGCCGCCAGGCGCTCCAACTCCTCCGAGTGGACGAGCGCGTGGCACTGGTCACACACCAGCGCTCCCGGTGCAAGCTCGTGCGAGCAGCGCTTGCAATTACGAATCAGTTCTGGGGCGGTTGTCGACACGGCTGGACTTAGTGACTCAAAGCGGAGGCTTGTTCCCCATGCGCTTTTCTCTCGAAATAGAAGGCTACGGCAAGCGCCAAGATGAGAGCTGCCATACCGAATAGCGTCAGGCCGGGGGTGCTGTTCGGCTCAAGTATGATAACCTTTCTCGCCATCGCAATCAGAGCCACTTCGAGGACGAGCCGAACGTGAAAGACATCCTTCTTGAGATATGCCTTCAGCGTTTCCAGTAACTCCACCCCGATAAGGATTAGCAAGAAAAAAGAGAAGATCTCGAGTAGCCCCTGTACCTGGATGAGAAACCTCGGAGGCTTCCAGATCTCGCGCGCAATCAGGAAACCCAGATCTACGGTGGAGAGCACTACAACGATGACCAGCAGAACTGCCAGCACGATTGCAATGAGCTTTTGAGCCTTGGTCAACAAGGTTTCCATGTGGTTTCCATTCGACGCGGCTGTAAGCGACGATGATATTTACATGGCTCGCAGAAAACTTCAACTCGGAGCGAGTCGAACCGGCTAAGTCGGCGGAGCAGAGGCAAACGGTCCGTAGACTCCAAACGGTCTGCCCCGGGCTATCCTCCACGCGATCCTCATTCCAAAAAAGAGGATCAACAGACCCATGACTCCCCAGAAAGGATTACCCAAAAGATCAAGAAACGGAGACGCCAGCCCAAGTAGTGCCACGCGTCCTAGCCAAGTCATTACGTCAACTTGCGGCTTTTCGGTTTTGGGAGCGGACTGCGGCTCCGAGGGCTGCTGTCCGGAATCTTGCTCCAACTGGCGCTGCTCCTGCTCCAGCTTTTGTTGCTGCGTCTGCCTCTGCTGGCGTCGTTCGCCCGCAAAATGCATCATGATGGGAATCGCCGCCATCGAAACCGCGGCATAGGTGAGCACAGCCGCGGCGATCTGGTAGCGTCTGCCGCCCACTCCGTTCGATCCCTTCATCATGGCCGTGCCCACAATCCAACCCACCCCGATCGACATATAGCTGATCACCCACCCCTGCAGCAGGATGGCGATCAGGGCATACCCAATCAGCCCAATCACGGCTGCGCCGATGCCGTAAGTAAGCGCCCGCACATACGCCGCATGTCCGTCCGTGGGCACCTCGCTGCGCATCTTTTCGGCGCAGATGGGGCACGCCGGCGCTCCATTGACTCGATAGTAAGTCCCGCCGATCGGCTGCTGGCAGAACTGGCAGCGATTGCTTCCCGGCTTGGCGTACTCGGCTGTGCCGAACTGCGGCGTAGGATTGCTGAAGCTCATAGTTCGGATCAATAGTACAGGGTCTGATGCAAAGGAAGAGAGAATTCAAAAAGTGCCCCGACTGACTTCGGAGCCGTAAAAGCAGGTGGGCGGCACTATTGCCGGTGCGCCGAGGCCCCGGCAGCGATCTCGCGCAGAGCGCTGACAAATCCTGCGGCGGCATCCGGGTCGGCGAGCGCCTCCAGGCGCACGGTGGCTGAGAACTGCGGCGACTCTGGACGAAACCGTACCTGCAAAATATCCTGCCGCCGTGCCGACATCAGCGCATTCAACTCCGCCGTAGGATCCTGCTTCCAGTGCGTTCGCGTGGTCAGAATGATGGGGCCGGGCTCGTATACGTCCCACTCGCGATCGTCGCGCTTGCGCGCGGAAGTTCCCCGGTTGTGGGCGCACCAGCGATGCCGCACCACTTCCAGATGGAAGCTCGGCGACCCGCCCAGATCAGCCTCAAACGTTAGAGTTTCCTTTTGCCGATGCCAGCAGCTCACCAGCCACTGCACGGGCAAAGCCCGGGGCCGGAACTTCACGGTGACGCGGGCGTTCTCAAACCAGCGCGAAGCAAAATGCAGCCGCGCCTGTAGCCGGGAACTTCCGACCCAGTGCGACTCCAGGATGCGTCCCTTGCCGGCGCACGCCGTCTGCACCCAGCGCAACGCAGCCGCGCCTTTTTTTCGATTGTAGGTGGAAAACACCACGTACCACAGTGCCAGGACGGCAACAGAAGCAACCACGTCAATGAGCAGAAGGCGTCCCAACGCTTCCTCTGATGCTCATGGTACGTCCGCGGATGCGGCGAAGCAAGGGGGCAATGGCCCCCAATTCGTCCTCCAGGCGGTTAAGCTCAAATTAGCTGTGGAAAACCAGGGTCAACCGAGCTGGTCAGCCGAGCTGGTCAGCCGACCTGGTCAGCCGACCTGGTCAACCGCCCGCCGATCAGCCCTTGAGCTGTCCCGCCTCGATAGACACAGCAGAGACAGCCCGTGATTTTCCCATCCCGCCGTCGCTCCGCTGCCCGCTACAATGTCCCGGTGCCCTTCGCCATTCGGGATTACCATCCCGCCGACTTCGACACGCTATGGCGCATCGATCAGGACTGTTTTCCTCCCGGTATTTCCTATTCGCGGACGGAACTCAGGGTTTACATGCGGCGCCGCGGATCGTTCACGTTGATAGCCGCTGAAGCCGCACAGGCGGCCGCTGCCGTCGTCCCGGAGGTGGGAAGTAAAAAAAACTCTGCGCCCATCGCCCCCGCCAACTCCGCCATCGCTGGATTCATCGTAGCCGAAGCGGATCGTGGCTTCGGTCACATCATCACCATCGACGTCATCGCCTCCGCCCGGCGCTCCGGTGTGGGATCGCTGCTGCTGCGCGCCGCCGAAGACCGCCTGAGCGCCGCCCACTGTCTCTCAGTCGAGCTCGAAACCGCCGTGGATAACGTTTCCGCCCTTTCCTTCTATAAACGCCACGGCTATAGCGTGGTGAAAACCTTCCCTCGTTACTATTCAAATGGTGTGGATGCGCTGGTGTTAGAGAAAAACCTCGAAGCGCATCGGCGTTAATCCTGCGCTAATATTTCCCACGCGCAATTCCTCTCGGGACCAAAATCAGAAGCCCACACAATCGCCAGCTCTCCACAAACGGCGTGCGCGGTGCCGCTGCGAGCATTCGAGTCAATCTTCATGAAAGGTCCAGCGCCCTCTCGGACTGGAGTTGGGCTCCAACCGGCCCTTTTGATTAGAGGTTGATGTGGAGAGGGAATTGCAACTGCTGCGTTGTCCGGATAGCTAGAGAATCCGTCTGATCCGATATTGAAAGGAAAACGCATGCGTACCTTCACCCAGGGCTTGCTGTCATTGTCTCTGCTGTTTGCTCTGCTCCTGTCCGCCGCGGCTCAGGAGCCACGCCTTACCCGTTTGTCAGGGTCCGACTCGGATGTGCCTCCCGTTCCCGCTCCCGCTCGGGTTGAGACGCCACGTTCGGCTCCGACTTCATTCGAGGAAGTCGTCGGCCGTGTCCTCGATCGTGAGCACATGCTCCTTTCCCAGATGCACGATATGCGCCCCATCGTTGAGACCTACGTCCAGAATCTCAAACCCGATGGCAACGGCGGCGCAACTCCCGTGAACGATCAGTATTTTCTCGGCCGCCTCGACATGAGCGACGGTCCCGAAGGCATTTCCTTTGTGGGGCAGCAGCAGCGTGGCCAGAGCCGCCTCAACAAACTGACAGGCGTCTTCTCTCTCCATTTTCAGCCCCTGGGCTTTGCCCAGATGGTGGTACCTGATACCGATTTCGACAAGACGAACTACAACTTCACTTTTGTCCGTCGCGAATTCCTGGGCGAAGTGCGCTGCCTGGTGATCGACGTCCAGCCCAAACCCGAAGCGCCCGCCGGCCGCTTCGACGGACGAATCTGGGTGGAAGACAAAGATTTCAACATCGTGCGCTTCAACGGCACCTACTCCCGCATTGCCAAGAACAATATCTCTCTGCACTTCGACAGCTGGCGCCTGAACCTGAAGCCGGGAGTCTGGCTGCCCGCCTATGTCTACAGCGAGGAATCCGATACGGAATCGAGCACCGCGCACATGCACCTCAAGGCCCAGACCCGCCTCTGGGGCTACGACCTCAAGAACAGCGGCAAGAGCCGCAACGATGAGTTCACCGCGATTCTGGTCGACTCTCAGCAGTCGGTCGACGATCAGAGTGAAGCCGCCGCCGATGCCACACCCGTAGCAGCGGAACGCATGTGGGAGCGCCAGGCCGAAGACAATGCCATCGAGCGCCTGCAGAAAGTCGGCTTGCTGGCCCCCGCCGGCGGCGTCGACAAAGTGTTGCAGACGGTAGTCAACAATCTGCTGCTCACCAACAACATTGATCTGCAATCCGACGTGCATTGCCGGGTTCTGCTAACCGCTCCCTTGGAATCTTTCACCATCGGCCACACCATCGTGCTCAGCCGCGGCCTGCTCGATGTGCTGCCGGATGAATCCTCGCTCGCCATGGTGCTAGCCCACGAGCTCAGCCACATCGTGCTCGGACATTCCATCGACTCCAAGCTGGCCTTCAACGACCGCATGTTCTTCCCCGACGAACAATCCTTTCAGCGCATGGACTTCAAGCGCCGCCCCGAGGACGAAGATGCTGCCGACGCCAAGGCTCTCGATTTGCTGAAGAACTCTCCCTACAAGGAAAAGATGGGAACCGCTGGCTTGTTCCTGAAGGCGTTGCAGCAGCGCGCGCCGGATCTTCCGAACCTGATCCGTCCGCACCTCGGCAACAGTCTGGCCGCGGGCCAGAGCATGCGCATGTCCGCACTGCTCGCCTCCGCGCCCCAACTCGACGCCAATCGCATTGACCAGATCGCCGCGCTTCCCCTGGGCGGACGCATCAAGCTCGATCCCTGGACCGATCAGGTCGAACTGGTCAAGACTCGGCCCGTAACCCTGGCCCTGGCTCGCGAGAAGATGCCGTTCGAGATCACGCCGTTCTTCCCCCACCTCACCAGAATGCCGGTCGAGGGTGCGGAGAAGGTCGCCATGGCTGCTAGCGAGGCGACGGCCGCTACCGAGACCAAGTAGCTCGAGAAAAGCAGCTCGGTAAAAACAGAGTCAAGTTAAACCGCGGGACAGCGCAATGGAAAAAACCATTTGCGCTGTCCCGCTTTTTCCAGCTACCTTGCCTGTAATGAAAACTTCCGCCGTCAAAGTAGCCATTCAAGGCGAACTAGGCTCCTTCAGCCACGAAGCCGCCGAGCACATGCTCCCCGGCTGCAAGGTTGTTCCCTGTGCCCGCAGCGCGGAAGTATTCGACCGCGTCGCGAATGGATCGGTCGCCGCTGCAGTGATCCCCATCGAAAACTCGCTGGCCGGAACAGTCGCAGAACATGCCGATCTCCTGGTAACGCAGGATGTATTCATCCAGGCGGAATTCCTGCTGCGAATCGTCCACAACGTAATCGCCGCCCCAGGCGTGAAGCTAAGCGCTCTGCACAAAGTCTTGTCCCATCCCGTAGCGCTCGACCAGTGCCGCGACTTCTTCCGCCACCACCCCGGCATCGAGCCAGTCCCGTTCTATGACACCGCAGGCAGCGTGAAGCACGTAGTAGCCAATCACCTTTTAGACTCCGCCGGCATCGCCGGACGCCACGCCGCCCGTGAATACGGCGGCAAAATTCTTCAAGCAGGCATCGAAGACGACAAACGCAACTTCACCCGCTTCTTCCTGATTCGCAGGTCAACAGGAAAAACAAAGTCCGCTCGAAAAAAGGGAAGTGCTGGCTCGGAGCCCAGCTACCACCGCCTAATCCCCCACGGAGCCAACAAAACGTCCATAGCCTTCAAAGTAAAAAACGTCCCCGGAGCCCTCTTCAAATCGCTAAGCGTCTTCGCCCTGCGTGACATCAGCCTGAGCAAAATCGAATCCCGCCCCATGCGCGGCCGTCCCTGGGAATACGTCTTCTACGTAGACTTCCTCCGCGGCGACGACGAACCCGCCCGCAACGCCCTCCACCATCTAGGCGAGGTAGCCGAGTTCGTGAAAGTCTTAGGAATCTACCGGGCGGCGTGAGCCGCAACCAGCCCTTATTGAGAATGGCGGATTCCGGTCGAGGAGTGTTTTCGCGATATCACCAACAATCCCCTAGGACTCCCACCAATGTCCTCGATTTCATTGACTTGCCCTACTCCCAGTCCTAAGATTTCGAATCGATGATCGGCCAGACCATCTCGCACTACCGGATTGCCGAAAAGCTTGGTGGCGGCGGGATGGGCGTCGTCTATAAAGCTGAAGATCTGAAACTCGGCCGCTTTGTCGCGCTCAAGTTCTTGCCTGAGAACGTAGCTAAGGACCCTCAAGCGCTGGCCCGCTTCCAGCGCGAAGCCAAGGCCGCATCGGCGCTGAACCACCCCAACATCTGCACCATCTACGAAATTGACGACCAGCACGGCCAGGCGTTCATCGCCATGGAGTATCTGGAAGGAATGACGCTGAAGCACAGGATTGGTGGCGCGCCACTGGAGGTCGAAACCGTCCTTGACTTGAGCGCCCAGATTGCCGACGGGCTTGAGGCCGCGCACGCCAAGGGGATTGTTCATCGCGACATCAAGCCGGCGAACATCTTTGTAACCTCGCGCGGTCACGCCAAGATTCTCGACTTTGGATTGGCAAAGGTTTCGCTCGCCCCGGAGAGTGCCGGCATGAGCGCGCCCACCGTCGAATCTGACGAGCACCTTACGAGTCCAGGAACGGCGCTGGGGACGATCGCCTACATGTCTCCGGAACAAGTTCTGGGCAAGCCCCTCGACGAGCGGAGCGATCTGTTCTCCTTTGGCGTGGTCCTGTATGAAATGGCGACGGGACGGCTGCCGTTTAGTGGAGAAAGCGCAGGCGGGGTTTTCGATGCCATTCTGCATAAGCAGCCAACAGAAGTGGTCCGCTTGAACGCCGCCGTGCCTTCCGAACTGGAGCGGATCATCGGCAAGGCAATGGAGAAGGACCGCGACCTGCGCTACCGCACGGCGCAAGACTTGCGCACCGACCTGAAACGGCTTCGAAGGGATACCAGTTCGGGCAAAGTCGCGTCGTCCGAAAGCGGAACGGGCGCCGGCCCGTCAGGCATAAGCGCGGTGGCGGGTGAGAGTGCGCGATCCGCTGTCGCAGCGGCCAAGCCGTCGCGAAAAAACTGGCTGCTCGCCGGAGTTGGCGTGACCATCCTGCTGCTCGCCGCGGGCCTGATTTACCGGAAGCAGTTTTGGCATAGTGGACTCGCAGAGAATGCGTTTCACAACCTCAAGATCACCAGTCTCAGTTTCTCGGGGGATGTAGCCTCATCGCAAATCTCG
>Ga0070761_10000735_pt1 | contig 20867 bp, 15 predicted proteins | sample HubBroMetageREF1_FD_66724 | JGI IMG/M metagenome (GOLD analysis project Ga0070761, IMG submission 66724) | Reference soil microbial communities from the Hubbard Brook experimental Forest, New Hampshire, USA - Hubbard Brook CCASE Soil... | ecosystem: Environmental > Terrestrial > Soil >... | reverse complement strand
CGACGCTCTTCAGATTGAGCGCCGAAGCCTCGCCCTTGATGGTGTGCAGCTCGCGAAACAGCCCGGCGAGCTTCTTGCGGAACTCGGCGTCGGTGCGCGCCGGCTCGCGCATGATGGTGTTGACCAGCTTGAGTCCGGTCTCGGCGGCGTCCAGGAAGGAAACCAGCTGCAGCGGGTCGACGTGCAGCATGCCGAGCATCATGTCGAGCTGGGCGTTGGCGTTCTCCTGCGAATCCTGCAGCTCGCGCGCCAGCAGCACGCTCGAGGTGATGTCGCCGACCGAGCACAGCACGTGCTTGATGCCCTGCGGACCCATCACGCGGTGGAAGTCGAACTGCAGGTAACGCACTTCCTTGCCACCGTGCGCGTTGTCCATCGAGATCTCGAGCTGCCCCAGCGGGTTGATGCTCTTCATGAGGTTCTCGTGCGCCCGATCGCCCCACAGCAGCTTGATGTACTTGGTGGCGGTAGCCAGGGTCGCGGCCGGCACCAGATCCTTGAGCAGTTCCTCGAACGACAGTCCGGCGAAGTCGTTGCGGCTGAACATGCGCGTCAGCGCTGCCGACCACACCGAGCCGATGCGGTAGTTGGCGTCCAGCAGGAAGAAGCCCTCGCGCACCGTGGTGAGGATGTCGCGCGTCTGGTCCTGCGCCTCGCGCGCAGCGCGCTCGTGGCGTGCCCGGCTCAACTGGAAATAAATGGCGGCACCCGCCAGCACCAGGGCGGCGAGCACACCGGCGAACAGCAGCATGCGCAGCCGCGCGGCGGCGTCCGAGGAGGTCAGCTGCAGGCTGGTGGCGAGCGCTGCCAGTTGTTCCTGCAGCGGCCTGGCGTTGTCACTGGCGAACAGCTGCGCCCGCTTGACCGCGGCGTAGTGCTCGCGCCCCTCACGCGACAGCGAGCTGCCGCCGGAATCGGAGTCGACGTACGGCTGGCCGGCGAAGGTGGTGACCGGGTCGAGCACCGGCGAGTACTGGTGCCACAGCAGCATGGCGCGCCCGAGCTGCGGCGAGTCGCTGTCGCCGGCGGCATCGAGCTTCTTCAGCTCCTGGTCGAAGTGGCTGACGGTGGCCTGCAGGTCGGCGAGCGCCTGCCCGGCATACGCGCGCACCTCGAGGCGATCGCGCAACGTGTTGAGCTGGTGCGAGATCTCTTCTGGATAGGTCTGCAGCGCGCTGGCGGTCTGCAGCGCGGTGATCTCAGTGCGCATTTGCGTGGCGAGGCGGAAGCCCATGATGAGCACCGCGCCCATGACTAGCAGCAGGGCGCCGGCGACCACGGCGGTGACGAGTTGGCGGCGGCGCTCGGTGCCTGCAAAGGTCATGAAACCATTCTCCTCTTGTGCTCTTGCTCTATCGGTCTTTGGGCAGCTCGAAGCGCATGCGGGTCGAGGTCGGCACTTCGACGGCGACGCCGTTGACCATCACCGGCGCGTAGCGCCAGCGCTTGATCGCATTGATCGCCGCCTGGTCAAACACCCCGGGCGGCGTCGCCTCAGTCACATGGATGTCGCGCGTCGCTCCGTGCAGGTCGACGGTATAGGCGAGCGTCACGGTGCCGCTGATGTGCTGCAGCAGCGCGCTCTGCGGGTAGTCGGGCGACTCGCCGCGCACCCGCTTGAGGCTGGCGGCGAGCGCCGCCGCATCCGGAACCGGTGCCGCGCTCTTCGCTGGCGCCTGCAGCTGCTGGAGCGCGAGCACGTCCTTGGGGTCCGCGCCGAAGCGGCGTGCCAGTGCCAGATCCGCATCCGCGGGCTTGCCGGCGACTAGTGCGCTGCGGGCGCGCTCGAGCAGCCGGCCGGCGAGCTCAGCGCCCGCGGCAGCGACTGCCGCGTTGGTCGGGTCGGAACCTTGCAGCTGGGTGAGATAGTAGGCGGCACTGTCCTGAGCCGGATCGCTGAGGCGGCCGTCGCGCAGGCGATCGCGTACCAGCTGCAGTATCCGCTCGCTCTCGGCCTGCACCGCCTTCTGCCGGGCGCCGGCCAGGTCGCGCTCGAACGCGGCAATGTCGGCCGGCTTTGCGCCGAGGCCGCGCGCTTCGTTCAGCCAGCGGTCTTCCTCGGGGCTGTTCTTGGCGAGTGCCGCCTCGCGCGCCTTGCGCAGGTACGCCGACTGCAGCTCGTGCGCCACCCGCTGCGTGGCGACATTGGCGGCTGCCGCGCTCTGCAGCTGCTGCATGTAGCTCTTGGCGCTGTCGTCGGCCTCCACCAGGCGGCCGTCATGGATGCGGTCCTCCACCAGGCCGACGAGACGCTGCACCTTGGCGTCCTCCTGGCGGCGCACGATCTCGGCGCGCCAGCGGCTGATCTGCTCGGCCGGCACGCTCGACTGCTGTGCCTGCTTGAGGTAGGCGCTGGCGCGATCGAGATTGCCGTCGGCGAATGCCTTGTTGACCTCGGCGGCATACAGCCGCTGCTCGAACGCAGCGACCCGCGCATCCTCGGGTGTCGCGGCCTTGAAGTTCGCCAGGGTGAGGGCGGCTTCGTCAAAGCGGCTGGCAGTCATCGCATCGTCGAAGCGTCCGGCGAGCACGCCGGCGACGCGCTGCAGGCCATCGCGCGCCTCGGCGTTGGCCGCATTCGCAGCGACCGCCGAGCGGTAGTAGAGCAGCGCGTTATCGCCTGCCGGCTCGGTGAAGCGCCGCTCGTGCATCGCGAGTCGAGCCTTCTCCAGCAGCTCGTCCACCTTGCCCTGCACGATCGAGGTGTCAGCGGTGGGCACCGCCACGGTTTCTGCAGCGGGTGCCGCCGGAGTCTGCGCTCCCGGCGCGGCCGCCGCCGGCACCACGCCCGCGCCGCCCGCGGGCGCACGGCCGTGACTCTGGGTGAAGAACCATACGCCAGCCCCGGCCAGCGCGAGCGCCGCGAGGGCGGCGCCGATCAGCAGCAGCTTGGACTTGCCGCTGGCGCCGGCCTCCGCGGCAGCCTGCTGCGCGTCCTCGGCGGGGCCTTCGGCACGGAACGAGTCGATGGTGAGCGGCGCCTGCGCGGGTGTCGTCGCGCGCGCCTGATCCTTGTTCGCAATGGCGTCCGCGATCGCGCCGGCGAGTACCGCCTGCGTTTTGCGCGCATCGATGGGCGTCGGCAGGACGGCGAACACCTTGCTGCCCTTGAGCGTCGCGGCCAACTGCTTCTCACCGCCGGCGGCGGCGAATACCAGCACGACCGCGTGCGGCACGGCGGCGCGCGCGGCATCGAGCGCCTCGCGCACACCGGGAACCTCCTGGGCGTCGATTACCAGCACTTGCGCGCGTTTGCTGCTGGTCATGCCGGCGAGGGCGGCTTGTACGGAGTCGACCGGCCGTACCGCGGCCTGACCGCCGAGCGTCTGGCCGAGCTCAAGCAGGAAATCATCGCGGCTGGTGATTGCGGTGACGTCGGCGGTGGGCTGAGAGCTTGGCGGCGAGCTCGCGCCGCCGCGCGCTGCGGCTTCAGGAGTACGGGAGGCGGATGTACTGGCCACGTAGCGTCTCTCCAACAAGGACCGTCCGCCCGGTGAGTTCGATTCATCCCGGAGGGGTATGACGTCCGCGACGGCTAAGGCGCTGTAACAGCGCGCAAAGCCTCGCAGTAGGAGGATAAGTAGCCACTGCGGGGGCGCAGTGCGTCAGTTCACAATAACGAGAGGGCGCGTCGGGGCAGCGCGACGGCAAATTGCCAAATGCGGAAGCACCGCTCGCTTTCAAGGGGCAAGCCGCGCACGCGTACGCCGCGGGCGCACGCGGTGAGCTCTGGCGCGTTCATTGCAATAAAGACCCTTGAGCTGCCGTGCTTCAGCGTCGGAGGCGCCCAAGTGCCGAGCATTCTGCGCAATTGCGCCCAACCTGCGCTGAACGCGCCCGCGCCGGAACGCGCGTTGACTGGGCAGTGGCCCCGTCGCTGCACCAGCGCGGTGCGCCGCGCTGTGGCTAATCAGGCACTTAAACTCGCCTCAGCCCTCGCAGCGGTGCGCGCGCCGCTCGCTGCTGGCGCAGCGGCAGCTGCAAGTGAACAATCGATTGCTGTGACCGTCTTAACGCAAGGGTGTTTCAGGATCTGATGGCCGTCACTTATTGTGTGAATGGTTGGGACTAAGTTAAGAACCATACCCTGAGTCTCTGCACTCACCGGGAGGGAAGGATGATGCGATCGCTCGCGGACCAGAATTCCCACGGCAGCACTGCCGACTTCATCGATACCCTGAGTTCTTTCAGCCGCCTGCACCGCGCGCAGCGCTGGGAAGGCACCTTCGGCGACTTTCTCGCGCAGGTGTTGCCCGCCAATCCGATGGCGCTGGCACGCTCCAGCCACGAATACATCTGGGACATGCTGCGCTGGCACGGACGCGCCGGTCAGCCGGATGCTCCCGAGAGCATGCGCGCGCGCGAGCTGTTCAAGCGCGAGCTGTTCGGCATCGACGAGCCACTCGCTCGCGTCGTCGACTACTTCAAGGCTGCGGCGGCCGGCTCCGACGTCGGCCGGCGGCTGCTGCTGCTGCTCGGGCCGCCGTCCGGCGGCAAGTCGACGCTGGCAATTCTGATCAAGCGCGGACTCGAGGAGTACAGCCGCACCGACGAGGGCGCGCTGTACGCCATCCGCGGCTCACCGCTGCGCGAGAACCCGCTCAATCTGATTCCGACCAGCCTGCGTGCCGAGTTCCGCGACCGCTACGGCGTGCACATCCAGGGCGAGCTGTCACCGTGGGCGCGCGATTTCGTCGAGCGCGAGTACGAGGGCGACTTCGTGCGCGTACCGCTCGAGCGCGTGTTCCTCAACGAGGCCTCGCGCATCGGCATCGGCACCTATGCGCCGCACGACCCCACCACCGCCGACATCGCTGATCTGGTGGGCTCGGTCGATCTCGCCAAGGTGGCGCAGATCGGCGATGAGGGTGACCCGCGCGCCTGGTCGTGGTCCGGGGCGGTGTACGCCGCCAGCCGCGGCGTGTTGGAAATGATCGAAATCCTCAAGGTCAAGCGCGAGTTCCTCTACCTGCTGCTGACGCTCACGCAGGAGAAGAACGTCAAGGTGTCGCGCTTCCCGCTCATCCACCTGGACGAGACCATTCTCGCGCACACCAATCTCGCCGAGTTCCACAAGTTCCTGCAGGAGAAGGAGAACGAGGCGCTGCTCGATCGCATGGTGATCATCAAGGTCCCCTATGCGCTCTCCTACCGCGATGAGTCGCGCATCTACCAGAAGCTGGTGTCCGGGGCGCCGGCGTTCCGCAACGTGCACCTGGATCCGCACGTGCTCAATCTCGCCTCGGTGTTCGCCATCCTCACTCGTCTGGTGAAGCCCGAGCGCGAGGGACTCGACCTGCCCAAGAAGCTGCGCCTGTACGCCGGCGAAGCGGTCGAAGGCATCGCCGAGACCGAGGCCGGGCGACTGCACAGCGAGTCGCAGGACGAGGGCATGGCCGGCGTCAGCCCGCGCTTCGTCATCAATGCGATTTCCAACGCCATCACGCGCGGCAATACCCACAGCCTCACCAGCATGGAGCTGCTGCTGGCGCTCAAAGACTCGATCGAGAGCGATGCGCGCATGGACGTGAAGCAGAAGAAGGCCTGGATCGATCACCTGGTCACCGCGCGCAAGGAGTTCTACAACCGCTGGGTCAAGGAAGACGTGCATCGGGCGATGTTCGCCTCGTTCGAGGAAGAGGCGCAGCAGCTGCTGGAGAAGTATCTCGATGAGGTCGAGGCCTCGCTCGATCACCGCCAGGTCACCGACCCGATCACCGGCGAGACCCGCCCGGCGGATGAGCGCTTCCTGCGCTCCGTCGAGGAAAAGATCAAGGTGTCCGATTCGGGCAAGATGTCCTTCCGCCAGGAAGTGGTGCGCAAGGCCATGGTCGCCTTCAAGGCGGGCGAGAAGTTCAAGCTCGCCAGCCACGCGCGTATGCGCGAGGCCATCGAGCAGTATCTGTTCGATGAACGGCGCGACGTGCTGCGCCTGGTGACTTCCACCGCACGTCCGGACGACGATGCGCGTCTGAAGATCTCGGCCGTGCAGCAGCGGCTGGTGAACGAATACGGCTACGACGAGCACAGCGCCAAGGAGGCGCTCAGCTACGTCACCACATTGCTCGCGCAGGAGTAGCGGCGCGACTCGAAAAGGAGTACCAGTACTCACGTGGACGGCGACGGTGGCAAGCGCAGCGACAAGAGCGACGCGGCGAAATGGTACGAGCTGTTTTCGCGCGGCGCGCGTGACTGGCTGCGCCATGATGAGAAGGTGCGCGAGGCGGTGCGCGCCAACCTGCCGGAGATCATCGCTGGCGGCGATGTGATCAACGACGGCGCGCGCACTGTGCGCGTGCCGGTACGCATGCTGGAGCACTACCACTTCCGGCTGCGGCGCGCCGAGGAAAGTCAGGGCGCGGGCCAGGGCAAGGCCAAGCCGGGCGATGTGTTCTCCGATCCCAGCAAGGAGCGCGGTCCCGGCGAGAAAGGCTCGGGCGGACGCGAAGAGGGCGAAGTCCAGCTGCTGCTCGAATTCAAGGTCGACGACATCGTCGACTGGCTGTGGGAAGAGATGCAGCTTCCCAATCTGAAAGCACGCACCGGCCCCTCCGACGAGTCTGACTGGATCCGCGAGGGCTGGGACCGGCGCGGCGCGCGCTCGCGGCTCGATCGCCGCCGTTCCTTCAAGGAGCTGGTGAAGCGGCGCGGCGCGCCCGGGGCGACGCCGACTTTCACCGACGACGATCTGCGCTTCCGTCAGCTGGCACGGCGGCGCCAGCCCGCGGTGCATGCGGTGGTGTTCTTCATGCTGGATGTCTCCGGCAGCATGTCGGACCGCGACCGCAAGCTCGCCAAGACGTTCTTCTTCTGGGTCGTGCAGGGTCTGCGGCGCGAGTACCGCTCGCTCGAGACGGTGTTCGTTGCCCACACCACCGAGGCCTGGGAATTCAACGAGCCGGAGTTCTTCCAGGTGAGCGGCAGCGGCGGCACGGTCGCCTCCACCGGGCTCAGCAAGGTGCGCGAGATCATCGATGCGCGCTACAACCCCGGCCGCTGCAACATCTACCTGTTCTACGCCTCCGACGGCGACAACTCGGTGAGCGATGCGCAGGAAGCGCGCACCTGCCTCGCCAGCATCACCGCGGACGCCTGCTACACCGGTTACGTCGAAGTATCCTCGGGGCTGTCGCGCCAGCTGGCCACCGAGACCGGCAAGCTGTTCGCCGAGCTGTCGGGCGCGGGTTGCGCCGCCGGCAGCTACGCGCTCAACGATTTCGATGACGTCTGGGGCGCGGTGCGCCACTTCTTCAGCGCCGACGGCGCGGCTCCCAAGCCCGGCGAGGGCAAGTCCAGCGGCGACCCATGAGCGAGGACTGGCAGAGCTACGTGCGGCGCATCGAGGAGCTGGCGCAGCGCTCGGGTCTCACGTTCCACCCGGTCGACTTCGAGGCGGTCCCCGACAGCTTCATGATGGAAATCGCCGTGTACGGCCTGCCGGTGCGCATGCCGCACTGGTCGTTCGGTGTGCGCTACATCTATCAGCTGGTGCAGCGTCACATGGGGCATTCGCGCCTGTTCGAGGTGGTCTTTCCCGGCAATCCCGGGCACGCCTACCTGGCCGAGAGCAATGGCCTGGCGGAGAACATCCTGGTCACCGCCCACGTGCTCGGACATGCGGACTTCTCGCGCAATAATCTGCTGTTCCGCCGCTGCCAGGAGCAGGTGAGCCAACGCATCGTCGAGCACGCGGCCAACCACGCGCGCCAGATCAGCCAGGCGATCGAGACCTACGGCGCGCAGCGCGTCGAGGCGGTGCTCGATGCCGCGCTGGCACTCGAGCAGCACGTCGACATCGATCAGCCGCTACGGCGTGAGCCGTACCCGCAGTACCTCGAGGAGGCCAAGGCGCTGGTCGACGATGTCTTCCGTAAACGCTTCGCCGCGCTCGACCCGGCTGCCGCCGGCAGTGCCATCGAGAGCAAGAAGCGCGCGCCGGTGCCGCCGCATCCCGAGCGCGATCTGCTGTGGTTCGTCGCCAACTATGCCCCGGAGATGGAGAGTTGGGAGCGCGACATCTTCCTCGCGGTGCGCGAGGAGTCGTTCTATTTTTACCCGGTATTCGCCACGCAGATCATGAACGAGGGCTGGGCGTCCTACTGGCACGCACGCCTGCTGCGCGAGGCGGACTTCGTACCGCAGCAGGCATATCTCGATGCCATCAAGTGTCACTCGGACGTCGTGCGGCCCATCGCCGCCGAGCAGCAGGTGGCCTTGAGCATCAATCCCTATCACCTCGGCTTCGCGATGTGGGAGAAGATCGTGGCGACCAGTGGGCTGGAGGCCGCGCGCCACATCATGGAGCAGGACGACGATTTCGGCTTCGTGCGCAACCATCTGACGCGCGAGCTCGCCGAGGAGCTCGGCCTGTTCCGCTTCAGCGCCCGCAGCGATGGCCAGATCAAGGTCCTGGAACAGGATCTCAACGCGCTGCACGAGGCGGTGCTCGCGCCCAAATACAACTTCGGTGCCCCGATCGTGACGGCGGCCAAGATGCGCAACGACGGTACCCTCGAGCTGCTGCACGACACCAGCGTCGACGGCCGCGGGCTCGACCTCGAGCGCAGCCGCAAGGTGCTCGACTATCTGCAGAAGGTCTGGCGCCGCCCGCTCGTGCTGACCACGATCAACCAGGCCGGCTCAGCGCTGGAGCTCACCGCTCCCTGAGCTTCACTTGGCCGGCTTGGGCGGGTCGGGCGGCTCGCTCCCCCATTCCTCTTCCTGCGACGTCACGATCGATACCGGGTCGCTCGCGGGGAAGCTGTCCGCGAGCGCCTCATCAAGCTGGCGCTGGCGTCGCTGCCTTTCGAGCCGGCGGCGCTCCTCATCGGCGGGCGTGGGATCGCTCATTCGGGTCTCCTTAAACGCACTCTATGACCACTCGCTTAAGCCATGTTACCCCTCGGGTAGACTCGTGCCATGCCGCGTCCCTACCTGGTGTTTGTGCGTGCCGGCGATGACTCGCTGCACGGCCGGCTGCTGCGCGAGGATCCGCAGCGCAACTGGGACTGCTGCGTCAGCTGGTATGTTGCGCCCAAGCCCGAGCAGGCAGCAGAGTTCTACTCGAGCGGCGGCTTCAACAAGTTCGACGGCTTCCTCGAGTTCTGGCGCCAGCACGGAGCGGACCTCGGCTACCGCCAGCTGCTGTTGCTCGATGACGACGTCTATCTGCGTCCCGGAGACGTGTCGCGCTTCCTCACGCTGTGCGATTCCTACCAGACCTATCTGGCGCAGCCGGGGCTGCGCTGGTTTACCAACACCACGCTCAACGCGCTGGTGCGCAACCCCGCCTGCCTGCTGCGCCGGGTCAGCTTCGTCGAAGTCATGGCGCCGTGCTTCTCACAGGCGGCGCTCAGCGAGCTGATCGGCACCTTCGGCATGACGCGCAGCACCTGGGGAACTGATCTCGCCTGGGCGGGAACGATCGGCGAGCGCCACCCGATCTACGTGGTTGACGCCGTCGGCATGGACCACACGCGCGCCGGCGACGGGCGTCCGGGTCTGTTCTACCGCCGGCTGGCGGCGATGGGTGTCGATCCGCACGCCGAGCTGCGCGCCGTGCAACAGCGCTATCCGGCGCTGCGCACCAGCCGCACGCTGGCCGGCGGGCACGTCTTCCGGCCGGGAATTCCGCCTGTGCTGGCAGCGCCGCTCCTGTGGCTGTTCGAGCGGCTCAAGTTCATCGTGCGGCTGCGCAAACGCGCCCTGTTCCGCTGGCGTTACTGGCGCGCGAGCGTCGCCGATGCGCTCGGCCGCAGCCGCTAGAGGGCGCGCTGCGGGCGCGCATCGAGCAGCGCGCGGATCGCCGGCCATTCGTTCGGCAGCAGTCCGAGTGCCTCGGGCTTGCGTCCCTCGAGCACGCTGAAATCCTTCGCCAGATAGCTCTCGACCAGCTGATCGTGGCGCTCCGCCAGCAGCCGCGAGGCGGGGTTGGGGTTGAGCACGATGCCGAGTCCGGTCGCCGGCGTCGCAATCGTGCGCACGGTCAGATCCGGCCGCTGCTCGCGCAGCAGCAGCAGCAGCCGCCAGATGTCACCGCTCCAGAAACGCGTGCGCTGCTCGCGCTGCGAGGTGCGCGCATCGAGCGGGTAGCAGTCATGCATCAGGATGACCGAGTGCGGGGCACACCAGCGCTCGACGTTGATAAAGTCGCGCAGCGCATACTCGAAGCGGTGCATGCCGTCGATGAACGCCAGGTCGAGCGCGCGACCGCCGAACTCGGCGCGCAGGTCGTGCTGCGCGAAGAATTCATCACTGGTGGCGGTGACGATCCGCTGCCGCGCGCTGGCAGGCTCGGGCAGCTGCGGCTGCGGATCGATGCCGATGACATCTGTGTCCGGCAGCACCCGCTGCAGCGACTCACCGCGGGCGATACCGATCTCGAGGTAGGTCGCCGGGCGCAGGTGCGCGTGGATGCGCGCCAGCACGTCGTAGTAGATCTCGCCCGGCAGGGTGAGCCGCGCCATGAGCGCATCCGCCCGCGGGTAGTCGGCGTGACGTACCGCCTCGCGGCACAGCTGCAGGGCGCGCTGCGGACGGCCGCGCCACTGGTGCCAGCGGGCGCCCAGGAAGAGCGCCCGCGCCAGGTGGCGCCCGGCAGATGAGTGGGGGACGGATGCCTCGGTCACGGCGGTCCTGCGAGTGGTGGTCGGGGCATTTTAACCGCGGCGGCTGCGCGGCGCCGCTGTGCGCGCCGCAGGCCCCGGGCGCGGCGGTCGGCTGGCCCTCGGGGAGGCTTCCGGAGTAGGCTTTTGCCACCGGTGATGCGGCCTGCGGCGCCGGTTTCCGCCGGAGGAGCATCCACCATGGGATACACGACTTCGGGCATCCGTAATATCGCGCTCGTCGGCCAGGCGGGCGCGGGCAAGACCTCCCTGACCGAGACCTTGCTGCTGCAGGCGGGCGCCATCCGCAATCGCGGCAGTCTCGCGCGCGGCACTACGGTGTCTGACTTCGACCCCCAGGAGAAGCGTCTGCAGCACTCGCTCGATACGGCCATCTGCAGTTTCGAGGCCGACGGCATCCACATCAACCTGATCGACACGCCCGGCTACGCCGACTTCCTCGGCAAGTCGCTCTCGGTGCTGGAAGCGGTGGAGGCGGTGGCGGTCGTGGTGAGCGCCGTCGCCGGCGTCGACTCGCTCACGCAGCGTCTGCTCGAGTTCGCGCGCGAGCGTGCACTGTGTCGCCTGATCATCGTCAACAAGATCGACAGCCGTGATGCGCGCTGCGAGGCGGTGCTGCAGCAGCTGCGCGAGGTGATCGGGCCCGAATGCCTGCCACTCAACCTGCCGGCAGGTGCCGGCGATGGCGTGGTCGACTGCTTCTTCCAGCCGCACGGCCGCGCCACCGACTTTTCCTCGGTCGAGGCCGCCCATACCCAGATCATCGATCAGGTGGTCGAGCTCGATGAGCAGCTGATGGCGCTGTACCTCGAGCAGGGCGAGGAACTCTCCCCGGAGCAACTGCACGATCCGTTCGAACAGGCGCTGCGCGAGGGCCATCTGGTGCCGGTGTGCTTCGCTTCCGCCGAGGCCGGCGCCGGAATCGCCGAGTTGCTGCAGGTATTCGAGCGGCTGATGCCCAATCCCGCCGAGGGCAACCCGCCGCCCTTCCTGAAGGGCGCCGGCGAGGCGGCCGAGCGCGTGCCGGTAACGCCCGACGCCTCGCGCCACGTGATTGCACACGTGTTCAAGGTGTCCATCGATCCGTACGTCGGCAAGCTCGGCGTGCTGCGCGTGCATCAGGGCACGGTGCGCCCGGGCAGCCAGCTGTTCGTTGGTGATGCGCGCAAGCCGATCAAGATCGCGCACCTGTTCCGCCTGCTGGGCAAGGAGACCACGGAAATCCCGGCGGCGCTGCCCGGCGACATCTGCGCCATCGCCAAGCTCGACGAGCTGCATCTGGACGCGGTGCTGCACGATTCGCACGACGAGGACCAGTATCACCTGAAGCCGGTAGTGTTTCCGCCGCCGATGCTTGGGCTGGCGATCGAGCCCGAGCGGCGCGGCGATGAGCAGCGCCTGGCCGATACGTTGCACAAGCTCACCGCCGAGGACCCGTGCGTGCGCATCGAGCACCATGCCGCGGTCAACGAGACCGTGCTGTACGGCATGGGCGAGTTTCATCTGCGCGTACTGCTCGAGCGCATGACCGAACGCTATGGCGTGCACGTCAAGACGCATCCGCCCAGCATTCCGTACCGCGAGACCATCACCCGGCCGGCAGACGGCCATTGCCGCCACAAGAAGCAGACCGGCGGCGCCGGCCAGTTCGGCGAGGTGTTTCTGCGCATCGAGGCGCTGATGCGCGGCAGCGGCTTTGAGTTCGTCGACGACGTGATCGGCGGGGCGATCCCCGGGCAGTTCCTCCCGGCGGTGGAGAAGGGCGTGCGTCAGGTGCTCACCGAGGGGGCGCTCGCGGGCTTCCCCATCCAGGATGTGCGCGTCACGGTCTACGACGGCAAGTACCACCCGGTGGACTCCAAGGAAGTGGCGTTCGTCTCGGCCGGCCGCAAGGCGTTCCTCGATGCGCTGATCAAGGCGACGCCGATCGTGCTCGAACCCATCATGCGCATGGAGATCACCGCGCCGGCGAGCGCCATCGGCGACATCACTGGTGACCTCGCCACCAAACGCGCGCGCATCAACGGCAACAGCGCGCTGCCCGGGCAGCGCGCCACCCTCATGGCATTGGTGCCGCTGGCGGAGCTGTCCGAGTACCAGTCGCGCCTCAAGGCGCTCACCGGCGGCCAGGGCGCCTACACCATGGAGTTGAGTCATTACGACCCGGTGCCGGCGCGCAAGCAGCAGGAGCTGGCGCAGGCCTGGCGGCCGCAGGAAACTGCCGACTAGTTGTCATTAATTTGGTCTGCCCTTGACTGCGCCGCCGCCTTTGCAACACTGCTGGCAGCAGGAGGGCCTATGAGGTTTGCCGCAGTCTCGTTGCTGACGTTCGCAGCGCTCATCGCCGCGCAGGCTGCGTGCGCGGCTCCCGGCGATTCGTCCCAGCCGGCCAAGCCCATCTCGCTGGTGCCGCACGCCCCGGCCCCCGGGCGGGTGTACGGCACGCCCATCCAGGATCCGATCCTGCATAAGCGGGTGCGCAAGAAACCCGCCAGCCCGCACACGCCCAGCTCCTGAAGAGCGCGGCACCGCCGCGCTGTTAGTGCAGCGCTGGCTTCTGCCAGCTGACGTTGTCACCGACCTTGAGGCCGAGTTTGCCCGCCTCACCACCCTTCAGCTCGACTACCGCAGCCACGGGCGTATCGGAGCTCAGCAGCGCCAGCGACAGCGGCGTCGCGTGCTCGATGATCTTGCTGATGCGGCCGTCGCTGCCCACGAACAGCATGTCGAGCTCGACATAAGTGTTTTTCATCCACATGCGCTCGATGCGCGGCGGTTCCAGCGGAAACACCATGCCCATGCTCTCCGGCAGGTCGCGCACGAACATCAGGCCCTGCTCGGCGCGCGGCTCGGTGTCGGCGACCCAGACATCGAACGGATACTTGTGCTGCGGCGCGCCCTTGGCGCCGTGAGCGGTGATCTCGAGTGAGGTACGCGGAAACGTCGCCAGGTCCACCGGCTGGTCCGCGCCCTGGGCGAACAGCGCGGCAACGGCCGTCAACGACCAGACCATCATCACCATCGACGCCACGCGCGCGCGCGGCACAGTTACTGACATGAGCGGTTCCTAACGGTTGGGCCGGTAAAGTTGCGGTTGCGGTGGATCCTCGAACACCGCGCTACCGGCGAAGTCGAAACGGCTGACGAGGATCCGCGCGTCACTGTTGAGCGTGCTGGCCGGCGCGATGCAGAAGCCGCGTGCCACGATGCGCCAGGCGCGACCGCTGCCGCCTTCGGCGCCGAGACGCTCCTGGTGCAGATCATCCACCGTGCAGTGGTCATCACCGCGCGTGGCGAACAGGCGCCGCTCGCCCTCCAGAATGACCGTGAGATTGGTGGGCAGGTCGTGGCCGTTACGGCCCTCCTGCGCGGCGGTGACCCCGAACACCATGCGCACGCGGCGTCCCGCATGCGGAGGGCCCGCGAAACTCACCCGCAGCCCGGTGCCGTCGGGGCGCGGACCGCCCTGACATTCGATCTCGGCGTTGTGCCAGTCGATATCCAGATTGAGCGCGCCGCGGATGCGCGCCTTGAGGTAGCCGTTGCCGCCGGGCAGACAGCCATGGGTAGATGGCGGCGGCAGCGGCTGGGCCAGCGTTGGGGCCGCCGTCGCCGGCGCGCTCACGGCCGGCGCGGGCGGGGTCGGCGCCGTCACGCTGGGGGCGCTGCCGGCAAATGCCGGCAGGCCGCCGATTAATGCGATCCACAGACGCTGCATGCGGTGCAAGTGTAGCGCGCGCCGCCGCGTTTGCCGGCGCAGTTGCGCTCAGGCGGCGCTCGGTTCCACCAGCAGCAGTTTCGCGAGCCGCGCGTGGCCGCGGGCGATGGCGCGCGCGGCGTGCATCAGCACTGCCAGAATCACGATGCCGAGCACCATCAGCAACAGCGCGCCGATCAGCGAGCCGGGTTCGTTGAAGTCGAGTCCGTCGATCGTGAACATCTCCACCGGCAGCTCACCGGGCAGGAAATGGAAGTCGCGCCCGAGCAGCACGAACGGCGCGAGCGCGAGGCGCAGTCCGACCGCCAGTCCGCTCACCGCCACGATGAAGTAGAAGATGCCGAGCGGCAGCATCAGGATGAAGTACAGCAGCGTGGTCCAGGTGTGCCCGTCCTTGAGCATTTCACCGATGCGTTGCAGCCATCCGGCCGCCGCGCCCGGATGCACCGGGCGGCGCGGCATGCGCTCGCCGGTCATCGCCTCGAGCAGCCGGCCTTCACCGAGCGCCAGCACCCGTGCCATGCCGATGAACGCGAGGAAGAACGGGATGCCGATCACCAGCACCGCGAAGCCGAGCGACAGCGACAATCCGGCCACCACGAACACGAAATAGAAGATGCCGGTGGCGAGCGCGAGCAGCATGTAGAAGAGCGAGGTATAGGCGCGCGCATCCATGAAGATGCCGAAGAAGCGCCTGAAGCCCGAGGCCTCCTTGGCGACCGGCGGCGGCGCTGCTTTCAGCGCCGCTTTGACCTTCACCTCGGTGTCACGGTACGCGGTGGCGACTTCGTCGGGAGCACCGTAAGTGCTGGCGATCAGTTCGAGCACGTCCGCCTCGGATTTATCCGGGTGCGCGGCGACCTCGGCGCGCAGGTACTCCTCGGCGTCATAGAGCGCGTCCTGGATCAGGGCGGCGTCCTGTCCGGCGAGTGCCTGACGCAGTTGCTTCAGGTATTCATCGATCGAGCGGGGGGCGGCGTTGGCACTCATGAGACCTTCCCTTCAATGAAGCGGTCGACAAATTCGCGGGTCTGCTGCCAGATAGCGCTCCACTGGCGCAGCATGGCCCGACCGTCGTCGGTGATGCGGTAATAGCGGCGCGGGGGTCCTGCGTAGGAGGGCACGACGCGGCTGGTCAGCAGGCCGCCGGCGGCGAGGGCGCGCAGCACCGGATAGACGGTGCCCTCCTTGAACTGAGCCTCGCCGTCATTCGCGCGCTGCAGGCGCTTGGCGATCTCGTAGCCATACAGGTCCTCGCTACTGCGTTCCAGGACGGCAAGCAACACCAGCGCCACGAGACCCGCGTTCAGGTCTTTCTGGAATTTGCGTGCCTGACTATCATCCATATACCAGTATTATTAACTGAACAGTACTAGCCCTCAACCAGTACTTTGAGACAGAAGGAGCGATTAGCGAGCCCGGGAGAGCCTGGGAGCGCCGGCCCGGAGACCTGCGGCCCCGCTGCTCCGCGTTTCCGGCCCGGCGATGGCAGGCTGTTAGACTTCCGACGTCCCCGTCGCGAAAGTTGCGGATGAGAAACTCGCTCCTGGAAATCACCCCCGTGGTCCCGGGACCTCTGGCGCGTCTGCCGGAACTGGCCGCGAACCTGTTTTTCAGCTGGCATCGCCCGATCCGGGCCCTGTTCGAGGATCTCGACTCCGAGCTCTGGAAACAGACCAACGGCAATCCGCGTCTGCTGCTTCGCTGCATCAATCAGAGCCGGCTCGAGCAGTGCGCGCGGGATGAGGAATATCTCGCGCGCTACCGCGTCGCGCTCGAGACGCTGGACGCTTACCTGCAGGTGGCGGCGACCGGCGAGGGGCCGCTGGTGGCGTACTTCTGCGCTGAGTACGGCTTCCACGAGAGCTTCCCGATCTATTCCGGCGGCCTCGGCGTGTTGGCCGGCGACTACTGCAAAGCGGCGAGCGATGAGCGCGCCAGTTTTGTTGCCGTCGGCCTCATGTACGAGCAGGGGTATTTCACCCAGACGGTCGACACCGACGGCCTGCAGCACGCCGAGTACCGCGAGCGCGACCCACGCGACCTGCCGGTAGAGCCGGCGCGCGGGCCCAACGGCGAGTGGCTGACAGTGGGCGTACGCATCGCCGGGCGCGAGGTGTTCGCGCGACTGTGGAAGGCGCAGGTCGGACGCGTGCCGGTGTACCTGCTCGACACCAACTGCGCCGAGAACGCGCCCTCCGACCGCGACATCACCCACCGCCTGTACGGCGGCGATGAGTCCACGCGCGTGCGCCAGGAGATGATCCTGGGCATCGGCGGCCTGCGCGCGCTGCGCGCCCTCGGCGTGCAGCCGGCGGTTTTCCATCTCAACGAGGGCCACGCCGCCTTCCTCATCCTCGAGCTGCTGCGCGAACATCTGCGGCGCGGCCTGCCGTTCAGTGCGGCGCTCGAGGCGACCGCCGCCGATTGCGTGTTTACCACCCACACGCCGGTCGCCGCCGGCCACGACGCCTTCGGACACGAGCTGCTCGTGCGGCATTTCGAGGATTTCATCCGCGAGCTCGGCATTCCGCTCGAGCGCTTCCTCGAGTTGGGACGTGCGCCCTCCAGTCCGGGAGCGTTCAACATGACCTGGCTGGCCCTAAACGGCGCGCGCCATATCAACGGCGTCAGCCGCATCCATGGTGCGGTGTCCGCACGCCTGTGTGCCGAGGCCTGGCCGGAGCTGCGTCCCGAGGACAACCCGGTAGGGTTCATCACCAACGGCGTGCATGTGCCGACCTTTCTGCACCAGCGCTGGATGGAGTTCTTTGACCGCGAGCTCGGGCGTGAATGGCGCGAGCGCTTGCGCGATGCCGAGTTCTGGACGCGGCTGGACACCGTCAGCGACGAGCGCTACTGGGCCACCGCACAGGACGTCAAGGCACGCATGCTGGCGAATGTGCGCGAGCGGCTGCAGCGCGAGTACGAGCGCAAGGGCCTGAGCCCGGCGCAGCTGCAGCACGTGGTGCGCTTCCTCGATCCGCTGCGGCCGGGCGTGCTCACGCTCGGGTTCGCGCGCCGCTTCGCGACCTACAAGCGTGCCACGCTGCTGCTGCGCGACCGGGCGCGGCTGGCGCGCCTGGTCAACAACCCCGAGCGCCCGGTGGTGCTGTTGTTTGCCGGCAAGGCCCACCCGGCCGATGAGCCCGGCAAGCAGGTGCTGCGTGAGCTGCGCCAGCTGATGACCAGTCAGGAGTTTGCCGGCCGCATCGTGTTCCTCGAGGACTACGACCTGCAGCTGGCGCGCTGTCTGGTCTCCGGGGTCGATGTGTGGCTGAACAATCCGATCGCGCCGCTCGAGGCCTCGGGAACCTCCGGCATGAAGGCGGCGATCAACGGCCGCCTCAACCTGAGCATCCTCGATGGCTGGTGGGCGGAGGGCTGGACCCAGGACAATGGCTGGGGCATCCCTCCGGCGGCAGTGCAGGACCCCGAGCGACGCGACACACTCGAAGCGGAACTGATTCTCGGCACCCTCGAAGAGGAGGTGCTGCCGCTGTACTACGTGCGCGACGAGGGCGGCTGCCCGCGCGCCTGGGTGCGGCAGAGTAAGCGCGCGATGATGTCGGTCATCCCGCGTTTCAACATGCGCCGCGTGCTGTTCGACTACACCCAGGGTCTGTATCTGCCCGCGGCGAGTCAGTACCGGCGCCTGGCAGACGATGACTTTACCGGGGCGCGCGCACTCGCAGACTGGAAGCAACGCGTGCGTGCTGCCTGGCCCAAGGTCAGCCTGCGCCTGCTCGCCGACGTCGCGCGCGACCTGCCGCGGGGCGAGCGGCTGCGGCTGCGCGTGGCGGCCGGCCTGAACGGCCTGACACCCGCCGATGTGCGGGTGGAATTCGTGGCGCGACGGCTGCTGCCGGAGGCCGATCGCGCCCCGCCGCCGCTGTCCTCCTATCTGCAGCCGCCGCGCGCCGGGCTGTGGTCGGCGGCGTTCACGGCGACCGAGGAGCAGGAGCGTGACGGTGCGGTGGTGTTCGCACTCGACGTCGAGCCGCCGGAGTGCGGCCAGTTCCAGACCGATGTGCGCATCTACCCGCGGCATGAACTGATGTCACAGCCGTACGAGCTGGGACTGATGAAATGGCTGTGAAGCGGCGCCACACGGTTGCGCCCGATGCGGGCCTTGGGGTGTAGTAAGCCCATGTCACGCCAACCTGCGCGCGCTTCCTCCGGACGCTACGTCAGCCGCCTCACCGGCGGCACGCTGGCGATCATCATGGCGGGCGGGCGCGGTGAGCGGCTGCGCGATCTCACCGCGCACCGCTGCAAGCCGGCGACGCCTTTTGGCGGCAAGTTCCGCATCATCGACTTCGTGCTGTCCAACTGCGTCAACTCGGGCATCCGCCAGATCTCCATCCTGACGCAGTACAAAGCCCAGTCGCTCATCCAGCACGTGCATCACGGCTGGAGCTACCTGCGCGGCGAGTTCGGCGAGTTCGTGGAAGTCGTGCCGGCGCAGCAGCAGCTGGGCGAGTTCTGGTACCGCGGTACCGCCGATGCCGTGCACCAGAACATCGAACTGATCCTCGCGCACCGCCCCAAGCACGTGCTGGTGCTGGCCGGCGATCACATCTACAAGATGGACTACGGTCCGATGATCGCCTACCACGTCGAGAAAGGCGCTGACGTCACCGTCGGCGTGGTGGAAGTACCGGCGCGCGAGTCGCGCCATTACGGCGTGCTCACCGCGACCGAGTGGAACCGCGTGACCAAGTTCTCCGAGAAGCCGGCGCAGCCCGATACACTGCCCGGGCGCCCCGACGTCATCCTCGCCTCCATGGGCATCTACGTGTTCAACACGCGCCTGCTCGAGACGGTGCTGGCGGAAGATGCCGTCAACGAGTCCTCGGGCCACGACTTCGGCAAGAACGTCCTGCCGGATGCGATCGCCGCCAACCGGCAGGTGTTCGCCTACCCGTTTCAGGACGTGAAGACGCGTGCCCAGAGCTACTGGCGCGATGTCGGCACCATCGACGCTTATTACGACGCCAATCTCGAGCTGGTGCACGTACACCCGGAACTCAACATCTACGATGAGGACTGGTCCATCTGGACCTACCAGGTGCAGCAGCCACCGGCGAAGTTCGTGCTCGACGAGGATGGCCGGCGCGGCACCGCGATCAACTCGATGGTGTCCGGCGGCTGCATCATCTCCGGCGCGGTGGTGCGCGAATCGCTGCTGTTTTCCGACGTGCACGTCGAGGAGCGCTCCACCATCCATCGCTCGGTGATCCTGCCGCACGTCGAGATCGGCCGCGGCTGCATCATCAGCGGCGCGATCATCGACGAGGGCTGCGACGTCCCCGACAATACCCACATCGGTATCGACCGCGACGCCGACGCGCGCCGCTTTCATGTCACCGAGAAGGGCGTCGTGCTGGTGACCGCGGACATGCTGCGCGCGCAGCAGCCGGGCGTGCGATGAGCGCGGCGCGGCTGCCGGTGGTGCTGCTGTGGCACATGCACCAACCGCAGTACCGCGACGCCCTCACCGGCCAGTACGCGCTGCCCTGGACCTACCTGCACGCCATCAAGGACTACACCGACATGGCCGCGCACCTGGAGGGCAATCCGGGCGCGCGTGCGGTGGTGAACTTCACGCCGCTGTTGATCGAGCAGATCGAGGAACTCGCGCGGCGCATCGCCGCGCACCTGGCGAGCGATACCCCGCTTCCCGACCCGATGCTGGCGCTGCTCGGACCGGAGCCGGTGCCGCGCGAGCCGCAGGTGCGGCTCGAGCTGCTGCGCGCCTGCCTGCGCGCGCAGCGCAAACAGATGATCGAACGTTTCGGGCCGTACCTGGAGCTCGCCACGATCGCCGAGACCTTAGGCACGCCCGAGCGCATCGCCTACGCCTCCAATCAGTTCATCCACGATCTGGCGGTGTGGTATCACCTCGCCTGGCTGGGCGAGACCGTGCGCCGCAGCGACCCGCTGGTGGCGCAGCTCACCGAGCGCGGCCGCGATTTCAGCCCCGGGCAGCGCCGCGATCTGTTGGCGCTCATCGGCAGCCTGGTCAGCCAGATCGTGCCGCGTTACCGCCAGCTGGCCGAGCGCGGTCAGTGCGAGCTATCGGTCACGCCCTACGCGCACCCGATCATTCCGCTGCTCATCGACTTCCGCAGCGCGCGCGAGGCGGTGCCGGCCATGCCGCTGCCGCAGCACGCGGTCTACCCGGGCGGTGCGGCGCGCTCGGCCTGGCACATCGAAGAGGCCATCCGCGTGTTCACGCGCGCTTTCGGGCGCAAGCCCGAGGGCTGCTGGCCCGCCGAGGGCGCGATCAGTGCACGCACACTCGAGCTGTTGGCGGCGGGTGGCTTCCGCTGGAGCGCGAGCGGAGCTGCGGTGCTGCGCGGCAGCCTTGCGCTCACGGATCCACAGGCGGCGCAGGACCCGCTGGCCTACAACCGGCCCTACCGCCTGGCCGGCACCAGCATGGACTGTTTTTTTCGCGACGATTCGCTCTCGGACCTCATCGGCTTCACCTACGCCACCTGGCACGGCGACGATGCCGC
>Ga0070761_10000734_pt1 | contig 20868 bp, 17 predicted proteins | sample HubBroMetageREF1_FD_66724 | JGI IMG/M metagenome (GOLD analysis project Ga0070761, IMG submission 66724) | Reference soil microbial communities from the Hubbard Brook experimental Forest, New Hampshire, USA - Hubbard Brook CCASE Soil... | ecosystem: Environmental > Terrestrial > Soil >... | reverse complement strand
CGGGCCGCGACGTCATGTGCTGCCGGAGACGATCCGCCTAAGTACAGAGGCGGATGCGGGCGCTGCACGGGGGGGTAGAGAATCTTCGCACCGCGCACCCGAAGGTATTTGCCGTCGAAATCGACGGTCTCCCCGCCCAAGATGCGCTTGTAGATGGAGAGGAATTCTTTGGCAGCCGCGTAGCGCGCGTCGTGATCGAGAAAGACGCCGTCCCCCTCGGACTCGCCGGGGTCGCCTCCGGCGACGATGTTGAGCAAGACGCGGCCTGCCGACAAGCGATCCAGAGTCGCCGTCATCCGTGCCGCCGTCGTGGGAGGGACGATCCCAGGGCGAACCGCTACGAGAAAGCGAAGTTGTTCGGTCACCGGCACGAGCGCAGCGGCTACGACCCAGGCGTCTTCGCACGAACGGCCCGTGGGCAAAAGGACGCCCGAAAAGCCAAGTGAGTCTGCCGCGCGAGCAATCTGCTGCATGTATGGGAGATCGACGGCCCGCGCGCCGTGCGCGGTGCCGAGATAACGACCGTCGCCGTGGGTGGGAATGAACCATAAAACGTCCATGCGCCGCACTTCCTCGCTCCGGTTCACCGCAATTTGCGCGCCATCCAAGTCCCGCGCATGCGCGGCCGCATCGCCCAGTCTTCTTGCGCCCGCAGAAGCACTGGTGCCGCACTCAGTGCTTCTGGGAAAGCAGACAGCCGCAAACAGAGGCCCGAAACGACGGCGTGCAATGTGCAGGAGTTGACCTCACGGACATGGCTGTGCCCGTCGATATCTCGGAGGCTGCCGGTGGCCCACCGGACCCAATCGGCATCGCTGAGGCGATGTCGCGCGAGTTCGGCGCGACCGCCGTGGAGCGCGACCGACGCGGCGGAACGCCAAAATACGAGCGCGATACCCTACGCGCGAGCGGCCTGCTCGCGCTCGTGATCCCAAAGGCGCTCGGCGGTGTCGGTGCGTCGTGGGCGACGGCCCTCCACGCGACTCGAATTCTCGCTCGGTCTGACGGCGCGGTTGCCCATGTGTTCGGGTTTCAGCATTTGCTCCTCGCGACTGTGCGACTCTTCGGTACCAGGCAGCAGTTCGAGTCCCTCGCTCGCGCGACGGTCGCGGGCCGTTGGTTTTGGGGAAACGCGCTCAACCCCCTTGATGAGCGCGCAACCATCACGCGAGGCCCCGACGGACATATTCTGCGGGGTGAAAAGAGCTTCTGCTCCGGGGCTCGCGACGCAGATGTCCTCGTCGTTTCCGCCAAGGACGCCACCACCGGCAAGCTGGTCGTGGCCGCGATTCCGGCGCGTCGCGCGGGCATCACGGTTCGCGACGATTGGGACAATATGGGTCAACGGCAGACCGACAGCGGATCCGTTTCGTTTGACGCGGTTCCCGTGCAGGACGCGGAGATCTTGGCAGACCCCGGACCGCTCGGGAGCACCTTCGCGACTCTTCGGCCGCTCATCGCTCAGCTGTCTCTCTCCAATGTGTATCTCGGGATCGCCGAGGGGGCGCTTGCAACGGCCAGGAGTATCGCTCGACAGCGAGGGCGCGCCTGGTTTTCCAGTGGGGTCGAGCTCGTCGTGGACGACCCATACGTTCTTGCAACACTCGGGGACCTCGTCGCCCAGGTCGAGGCCGCGCGACACTTGACCGACGCCGCGAGCACTGCGCTCGACCGCGTCTGGCTTCGGGGCGACAACTTGACGTCGGATGAGCGCGGTGAATGCGCTGTGGCGATCGCCGCCGCGAAGATCATCACGGCGCGCGTCGGGCTCGACGTCGCCACGCGCATCTTCGATGCGACGGGCGCGCGCGCCACGAGCGCCCGCTTCGGGCTGGATCGCTTCTGGCGGGACCTTCGTACCCACACCCTTCACGACCCCGTCGACTACAAGCTCCGCGACGTCGGGCGGTGGTGGCTGACGGGCGAATGGCCCAAGCCATCCTTTTATTCATAACGACGGTGGGCAGCCCGCGGCAACGCGAGTGTAGCAGCGTCGGCTGGCCCTGCCGGGTCGAGGGAACATCGCCGAGGGGAGACAAGGAAACATGCCGCATAGCCGAGTCGAGGAGGCCATCGAACGCATCGCCGAAGGCGAGACGGTGGTCGTCGTGGACGATTCTGACCGCGAAAACGAGGGGGACCTTATTCTAGCCGCCGAGAAGGCAACGCCCGAGAAAGTCGCCTTTCTCGTACGCCACACGAGTGGCGTCCTCTGCGTCGCGTTACCGGAAGACCACTGCGACGCGCTCGGTCTCCCACTCATGGTTCCCGCTGGACGCGACGCACACGGAACGGCTTTCACGGTCACGGTAGACGCCCGACGAGGGACGACGACCGGGATTTCGGCGATGGATCGAGCCACCACCGTCCGGGCCCTCGCCCGCAAGTCTTCGAGGCCAGAGGACTTTCTGCGACCCGGGCACGTCTTTCCCCTGCGCGCACGCGACGGGGGAGTGCTCGCGCGCCGAGGTCACACCGAGGCCGCGTCCGACCTCGCCCGCCTCGCGGGGTTGGCCCCCGTCGGAGTGCTCAGCGAGCTCACACACGACGACGGTACGATGATGCGTCTTGCCGCCCTCGAAGCCTTTGGCCAGACGCACGGCCTCGCCGTCATTCATATCGAAGACCTCGTCGCCTATCGCCGCCGAACCGAGCCGATCGTGGAGCCGGTGGCCCAAGCCCGCCTGCCTACCCAATACGGGCCATTCGTCGCTCACGTCTTTCGGGACCTCGACGGTCGCGAGCACGTCGCGCTCGTGCGGGGGGACGTGCGCGGTGTCCCTGAAGTGCTGGTGCGCGTACATTCCGAGTGCGTGACGGGAGACTTGTTCGGCTCGCAGCGGTGCGACTGCGGGGCGCAGCTTCATGCCGCACTCGAGCGCATTGCGCAGGCCGGGCGGGGCGTCGTCGTCTACTTACGCGGCCACGAAGGACGCGGAATCGGACTCATCAACAAGCTTCACGCCTATCGCCTTCAAGACGAGGGACGCGACACGGTGGAGGCGAACCTCGAACTCGGGCTGCCGGTCGACTCGCGTCGCTACGACGTGGGCGCGCAGATTTTGACGTGCCTTGGGCTGACGACCATCCGGCTGATGAGCAACAATCCCGCGAAATTCGCGGCACTTGAGGGGTATCGGCTCCGAATCGTCGAGCGGGTGCCGCTCATCACGTCGCCCAACGCCGAAAACGCGGGCTACCTCTCGACCAAGCAAGCCAAGCTTGGCCACCTGCTCGGCCTTGCTCTCGGTGCGTGCGGGGAAGCAGACGAACAGCAGAAGCTGCGTGGACGTGTGCACGGCCAAGCCTGAAAGGGCACGGACCGCCAACGACGTGGCACCGAAGTGGGGTCGCGTCGGTGTCCGCCAAGGTCGGCATGGTCTCTGCTTTACAAGACACCATGGCCCGACACGACCACGAGGCTCTTGGCACGCAGATTCGGACAATCGGGGGTGCCGCTCGAACTGTTCGAGGCCGGCGGCGAGTAGGCCCTTGAAGCAAGAGGACGCAGCAATAGGAGTCGACGATGAGCACCGAAACCCTTGAGACCAACAACGTGTTGCATCCCGTGAAGTTTGCCTACTGGGTTCCCAACGTGAGCGGCGGGCTCGTGATCAGCAAGATCGAGCAGCGGACCGACTGGAGCCTCGACTACAACGTCAAGCTCGCGAGGCTCGCCGAGAATCACGGCTTCGAATACGCCCTCAGCCAGGTCCGCTACATGGCGAGCTACGGGGCCGAGTTTCAGCACGAATCAACCACGTTCAGCTTCGCCCTGCTTCAGGCGACGCAGCGCATCAAAGTCATCGCAGCAATTCATCCCGGCCTTTGGCATCCAGGGGTGCTCGCGAAGCTCGTCGCCACCCAAGACCAACTGTCGAACGGCCGCTCGGCGGTCAACGTAGTGAGCGGTTGGTTCAAGGGAGAATTCACCGCGCTCGGCGAACCGTGGCTCGAGCACGACGAGCGGTATCGTCGCTCGGAAGAATTCATTCGGGTTCTGCGGGGAAGCTGGACGGAAGACCACTTCTCGTTCTCCGGGGACTTCTATCGGATTCATGGATACAACCTGAAGCCCAAGCCGCTGCAGCGGCCGCATCCGGAGATTTTCCAGGGTGGCACCTCGCGCGGTGCGCGCGACATGGCGGCGCGCGTTTCGGACTGGTACTTTTGCAACGGCAACACCGTCGAAGCCATCAAGGCCCAGGTCGACGATATCCAGAGCAAGGCTGCTCCGCTCGGGCGACGTCCCAAGATCGGGATGAACGCCTTCATCATCGCGCGGGACACCGAGGAAGAGGCGAAGAAGGTCCTCGCGGAAATCGTCAAGTACGCGGACAAGGAGGCCGTGAACGCGTTCGGAGACGCCGTAAAGCAAGCCGGAAAGGCCTCACCGGAGGGACAGGGCAACTGGGCGACGTCCACCTTCGAGGATCTCGTGCAGTACAACGACGGCTTCCGGCCCAACCTCGTTGGGACGCCCGAGCAGATCGCTAGGCGAATCCTCGACTACAAGGCGGTCGGCGTAGACCTGATACTGGGCGGCTTCCTTCACTATCTCGAGGACGTCGAATACTTCGGCAAGCGCATTCTGCCGCTCGTTCGTGAGCTCGAAACGCAAAAGAGGGTCGCGGCATGAGCCTGCCAAGCCCCTTGCTGGAAGTCCGCGCCGTCTCTCTTTCTTTCGACGGCCTGTGCGCGCTCGACCAAGTCAGCTTCGAAGTGAAGCAGGGGGAAGTGTGTGCGCTCATCGGACCGAACGGCGCGGGCAAAAGCTCGATGGTGAACATCATCAGTGGTCTCTATAGGGCAGGGTCAGGGACGGTCCGGTTCGAGGGCAAGGAGCTCCGCCACGCGGCCGAGCTCTCGGGGCTCGGGATCACCCGCACCTTCCAAAACGTCGCGCTTTCTCGCGGAATGACCGTGCTCCAGAACGTTGCGCTCGGTAACGACTTTCGCGGTCGCGCGTCGTTTCTCGAGCAGGCGTTGCGCCTCGGCCGAGCGCCCCGCGAAGAGCGCCGTTCGCGCGATGACGCCGAGGAGATCTTGGCGCTGCTCGACATCGCCGACCACCGAAACGACATCGTGGGCCGATTGCCCTATGGGTTGCAGAAGCGCGTCGAGCTGGCCCGCGCGCTCGCACCCAAGCCAAAGTTGCTCTTGCTCGACGAGCCAATGGCCGGAATGACGTTCGACGAAAAGCGCGACATGTGCCGGTTCGTGATCGACGCTCACGAAACACTCGGAACGACCCTCGTGCTCATCGAACACGATCTCGGAGTGGTGATGGACCTTTCCGACCACGTGGTCGTCCTCGATCACGGCAGGAAGATCGCGGACGCGGCGCCCGAGGCGGTCCGCACCGATCCGGCCGTGATCGAGGCGTACGTCGGAAGTTTCGCAGACTGAGGCGGATATGGCATTTTTCCTCGAAGTCCTCATTGGCGGCCTCCTCTCGGGCGTCATGTACACCATGGTCGCTCTGGGGTTCGTGCTCATCTACAAGGCGTCGGGGGTCTTCAACTTCGCCCAAGGATCCATGGTCCTTTTCGCGGCGCTGACTCTCGTAACGCTGATCGAGCACGGGCTCGCGCTCCCCTGGGCTCTTGGTGCCTCGGCAGTCGTCATGCTTGTAGGCGCGGTGGCCGTCGAACGGGTCGTCTTGCGTCCCCTGGTCCATGCGCCACCCATGGCGCTCTTTTTGGCGACTCTCGGTCTCGCGTTCGTCCTCGAGGGCTTTGCGCAGCTCGTGTACGGGACCCAAGTTCACGGTCTCGAGGTCGGGATTTCCGATGCACCTATCTCCGGATGGCCGATCGAGATTAGCAAGTTCGATCTCTTTGCCGCCGGAGTCGCTGCGGCCCTGGTCGCCGCCATCGGGATTCTCTTTCAGACCACCCGAGCCGGTGTCGGCCTGCGCGCCGTCGCCGACGATCCGCTCGCTGCAGTGGCCGTGGGACTCGACTTGAGCCGCCTCTGGGCCATCGCGTGGGGCGGAGCCGGAATCGTCGCTTTGGTCGCTGGACTCTTGTGGGGTGCGCGCGTCGGCGTTCAGTTCTCGCTCTCGCTCGTCGTTCTCAAAGCCCTTCCGGTGCTCATCATCGGAGGCTTCTCGTCGATCGGTGGGGTGATCGCAGGCGGGTTGATCGTGGGCGCCTCAGAAAAGCTCGCCGAGGTGTACGTCGGATCGCACATGGGTGGCGGGATAGAGACCTGGTTTCCCTACGTACTGGCGGTCGGGTTTCTTCTCGCACGACCGACGGGCCTCTTTGGCGAGCGCCTGGTGGAGAGAGTTTGATGAGCTCGGAGGCTACAGTGTGGCCCTCGACCGTCGAGGACGAGAACACGGACGGGGTTACGGTCGATTCGCGCGAGCCTGCCACGCCCGCGTCCTCACCTGGCGGTGGGAGTGAGAGTGCGGGAGCTCGTGCGTGGATTCCCGCACGGAGATCCGTCCCGCGCGCCGCCTTCTACGGCATCGCGATTGTCGGTGTCGCCGCTCTGCTCGTGTCGTTGCCCCTCCTGGTCACCGATTATGTCTTGAGCGCGATCTTGGTTCCGGTTCTCGCGCTCGCGCTCGCGGGCGTAGGTCAGAACCTCATCACCGGCTACGCTGGCCAGCTGTCGGTTGGCTCGGCGGCATTCATGTCCGTCGGCGCGTTTGCCACCTACGACATTAGCTCTCACGTCCACGGCCTACCTCTGCTGGCGAGCTTCGCGTTCGGCGGAGTGGTGGCTGGGCTCGTCGGTTTATTCTTCGGATTGCCGAGTCTACGCATTCGCGGCTTCTATCTCGTGGTCTCCACGCTGGCGGCCCAGTTCTTCGTCGTCTGGCTGTTCACGAAAGTCGGGTGGTTTTCCAACTACAGTGCGTCGGGCGTCATCACCGCGCCCAAGCTCAGCATCGCGGGAATCGACTTGTCATCGCCGGGAGGCCACTATTGGCTCTCGCTGCTGGTCGTCGTTCCGCTGACCGTGGTGGGTCGCAATCTGGTCAAGGGACGGATCGGACGTAGCTGGATGGCCGTGCGCGACATGGAAACCGCCGCGGCCGTAGTGGGCGTTCGTACGGGGCGAGCCAAACTGCTCGCCTTCGGCATCGGTTCCTTCTATTGCGGCGTGGCGGGTGCGCTTTGGGCCTTCGCGTACCTTGGCACCGTCGAGCCCCACGGTCTCGACCTCGACCGGTCGTTTCAAGTTCTTTTCATCGTCATCCTTGGGGGTCTGGGCAGCATTGCGGGCCCGTTCGTTGGAGCGGCGTTCGTCATCCTCTTTCCCGTCGCTCTCGACCAACTTGGCTCGGCCCTCGTCGGTGGTTCGGTCGACCCCGGACTGCTGCAAAACGTCGAAAAAATCATCTTCGGCGCTCTCGTCATCCTGCTCTTGATTAAGCAGCCCGCCGGAATGGCTCGCCTCCTGCACATCGCATGGATCCGAATCCGGCGGTGGCGATCGCGTCAGGCATAATCCGAACTTCGCTTCTTTCGTTCTCTGGTTCTCGTACTCGTCATCGTCGTTCTAGCAAAGTGGTGCGCGCCTTCCGGCGCGCTCGGAGGTTGATCCATGCTTCGCTCTCGCGTGTCCACGTATGCGTCCATCCTAAGCGCTGCCCTCTTCGCCACCGCTTGCCGCTCGCACTCCGAAAACGTGCCGGCCGGCGGGAGCCCCACCACGGTAGCCAGTGGTAGCGCGCCGGTAGTGGGCAAGGAGCAATACTTTCCCCTCCAGAGCTACCGGGTGGGTCCATATGCCGCCGGCGGCAGCGGTTTCTTCGGCGGGTTCATCGACTACATGCAACTGATCAACATCCGCGACGGTGGGGTCAATGGGGTGAAGCTCACATGGTCTGAATGCGAAACCGAGTATGTGGTGGAGCGCGGCGTCGAGTGCTACGAGCGGCTGAAGGGGGGCCTCAACGGCGCACCTGTCGCCGCAACAAACCCGCTCAGCGTCGGAATAGCGTACGCCACCATCGACCGACAGACCGCCGACAAGATCCCGCTCATTACGATTAACCACGGGCGGACTGACTCGACCGACGGGCGCGTGTTCCCCTATGTGTTCCCGCTATCGCTCAATCCGTACAGCGAAATATCGGCGATCATCAACTACATCGGCGAACGCGAGGGAGGGCTGAACCACCTGAGCGGAAAGAAAATCGCGGTTCTCTATCACGGGTCGCCCTACGGAAAGGAGACCCAGCCGATCGCGGAACTGCTGGCGAACAAGTACGGCTTCGGTGTTACGCACATTGAGGTTCCGCACCCGGGGACCGAGCAGGAATCGCAGTGGCTCCAGATCAAGAGGCTGGCTCCCAATTGGATCATCCTCCGTGGGTGGGGAATCATGAATCCCGTCGCGATCAAGACGGCGGCGAAGGTTGGCTTTCCTGTCGATCACATCATCGGCAACATATGGAGCAACTCGGAAGAGGACGTCATTCCCGCGGGTCCAGCCGCCGTCGGGTACATCGCCATCACGACGCACCCGTCCGGCCGTGACTTCCCCGTGCTGGCTGAGGTCGACAAGTATGTGCTCAGCGCTGGAAAGGGCAACATGGCGGACCCGAAGCGCGTGGGCACGGGGTACTACAATCTAGGAATCAACAACGGCATTCTCAATGTCGAGGCCGTCCGCGTCGCGCAGACGAAGTTCGGACAAGTGCCGCTCACCGGAGAGCAGGTGCGCTGGGGATTCGAACACATCAACATCGACGACAATCGTCTGAAGGAGCTTGGGGCGGTGGGGTTGCTGCAGCCCATCAAGGTCTCTTGCGAGGACCACGAAGGCGGCGGCGCCGTGCGGTTCGTGCAGTGGGACGGGTCTCAGTTCAAGCGGATCAGCGACTGGGTCAAGGCCGATCGCGCGCTTCTACGGCCCATCATCGAAGAGTCGTCAACGAAGTACGCGAAGGAAAAGGGAATCACGATTCGCGATTGCGACGGCGAGGCCAGGCTTTGAGAAAGCGCCGCATCGCCTCCCTTTCCTGAGGAAGACGTCCCCCCATGGATCCGACGCTGAAGTCGTCCGTCCCTCCGCTTCTGTCGCTAGATGACGTCGAGGTCGTGTACGACGGCATCATCGTCGGCCTGCGGGGCGTCACTCTCGAGGTTCCCCAAGGAACGATCGTGGCGCTGCTCGGTCCCAATGGTGCGGGCAAGAGCACGACCCTGAAAGCCGCTTCGGGGTTGCTCGCCGCCGAGCGGGGTGAAGTCCGGCGAGGCACGGTGTCCGTCCGCGGAAAACCTCAGCGCGTCCCCAACCCCTCGCGCCTTGCGCGCGATGGGTTCGTTCAGGTGCTCGAGGGTCGTCACTGCTTTGCGCACCTCACCGTGGAGGAAAACCTCGCAACAGGTGCTTACGCACGCAAGCCGTCGCGGCACGAGCTCAGGGAAGCCATCGAGCAAATGTATGTACGCTTCCCCAAGCTGCGCGACCGGCGGCACGTGGCGGCCGGTCATTTGTCGGGCGGTGAGCAGCAGATGCTCGCCATCGGACGAGCGCTCATCGGCCGGCCTGCGCTCGTGTTGCTCGATGAGCCGTCGATGGGGCTGGCCCCGAAAGTCGTCGAGGAGATCTTTGCGCTAGTGCGCGAGCTCCATGCGCGGGATGGCGTGAGCTTCTTGCTCGCGGAACAGAACGCCGCGGGCGCTCTGGCGGTGGCCGACACGGCGTACGTGCTCGAGAACGGGCGGGTCGTCGCCAGCGGCAGTGTGGCCGCGATTCGGGCTCGAGACGACGTGCAGGAACTCTATCTCGGACGAGGGTCCGGCGCGCGGGCCCGTTTCCGAAACAGAAGAGAAATGGCAGTACGCGAGGCAATTCGATAGCAGCATACAAATAGATACTTCACATACAACGAGGCATTATGAGTCTGTCGACCAGAGCGATCGCCGTCGCGATTGCAGCAGAGTTCTCTTTGTTCGGCGCGGTCGCCATGGCGGCCCCATCCGAACCGACACCGGCAGCCTCGGTGGCTGCCCCTGCGCCGGAGCCCGCGATCGCCCCGACGCCTGCGGCGGTCGCGCCATCGCCCTCGGTCGCTCCCCCGGGCTCCGTGGTTTCGGCCGCGTCGGGATCTCCCCCTGGGACGACGTCGGCCACCTTGCACACGGAATCACTGCCGGCGCCGATGGCCGAGACACCGCCGACCGCCAAGCCCCTTGTGCCCGAATGGCTGAATGGGGTCACCCTCGGGGCCGGTGTCCTTCTTTGGTACTACCAGCCGATCGTGCCTCGAGCCCCCAGCGTCGAGAACAACGTGAGCGTCTTTTGGGCGCGCCTGCTAGTCGATGGGAAACGGGGCATTTTCGGCTTTCATCTCGAGCCGCGCTTTCGAGACTCTCCGTTGCGAAGCACGTCGACGACCGTCAATGGGGCGAACGTTCTCACGTACACGCAAAACGACCACGCCTGGCTTCAAGAGGCCTACGCGTCGGTCGACCTGGAGGCGCTTCACGCCCAGCTGAAGATCGGCAAAGAATATAGCCACTTGGGGTATTTCTGGGACAATTCGTTTTACGGGAACATTCAAGTCTACGACGGGCTCAAGCTCGATCCGGACTACGGCGCTTCGCTGGAGGGTGCCGTCGGAAAGAGCGACGATCCGCTCGGACTGGGCTACTGGGCCCAGTACTTCGTCGTCGACGGAAGCACCAACGTGTCGCTGCCCGGGCGCGACACGATTTCCGTTCCCGGCGCGCGACGACGCAATCAGACCATCGTGCGGCTCGAGCCGCGGCTCAACGTGGGAGGGGCAACGGCCGCCCTCGGACTCTCCGGCGAATATCTGCAGGCAGATCTCCCGACGATTGGCCCGCAGAACGTATGGCGCGCCGCCGTGGACGCGACCCTGACATACAGCGGGGCCAAGATACTCGCCGAGTTGCAACATCAGGACGGACGAAATGTCACGGATTTCCCGTTGGTGAGCACTCCCACCACCCCAGGCTCGTCCGCAAACGTAGACCACGCCCAGATCGGGGGCGAATACACCTACGGTGCGGTGACGGGGCGCTACAACGCGAGCCTCGGTAGCTACAACAACATTCCGCTCGCGACCGGTGGCACGATAACGATCAAGGAGTGGTTACACGTCATCGGGGTGGGTGTCGTGGTAAGCCCGAACGTGTCAGTCCTGGGCGAGCTCGTATTCTGGGAGCGCGATACCCCGACGAGCTCGGCGCTCGTCGATCGCAGCTTCAATGTCACCGTGCACGCGCATCTCTGACGGGTGAGTCTGCAATGGACGTGAAGCCAGCTTCCAGCCGCGTATTCCGCGAGACGCTGTCACACTTCGCGAGCGGGGTTACAGTCGTCGCCGCGCAGACGGCGAACGGGCTCGTAGGCTTCACGGCCACGGGGTTTACGTCGGTGTCGCTGACGCCACCGCTGATCCTCGTGTGCGTAGGTAAACACTGCAGCGCGCACGACGGGATTGTCGGAGCGGAGCTCTTCGGCGTGAGTGTGCTCTCCGAACGTCAGGAATGGATCGCGGAGCAGTTCGCGCGTTCTGGCACCGATCGCTTTCGCAATGTGGTCCTCCGATCGAGAGAGGTGCCGCGGATCGACGGAGCGCTCGCACAGCTCGAGTGCCGCCGCTACGAGCTGCACGCAGCTGGCGACCATACAATCGTCATTGGCGAGGTGCTCGCCGGAGTCGTCTCGGCTGGACGTCCCCTCGTGCACTTCGCGAGACGGTTCGGCAGCTTCGTCGCGGAAAACACGCCCCGCCCCACTTTAGAGACTTCGACCGCTCGGCAAGGAGAATCGGCATGAAGCAGAGCATCGTTTTTGTCGCAGGGAGCCCGTCGGACTCTTCGCGATCGGCCTTCGTTGCGCACATCGTGGCATCCGAGACTCAGCAGGCAGGGTGGCACCCGGTTTTCTTCTCGTTACGTAACTTCGACCCCGCGAGCGTCTTATTTGGGCGCACCGCGGCCCCTGACGTTGTGCGCTTCATCGACGCGACCAAGGCCGCGGCGGCCATCGTTCTGGCCGCCCCAGTTTACAAGGGGACGTACACGGGCGTGCTCAAGGCGATCGTCGACCTCATTCCGCCGGACGCTCTGGTCGAAAAGCCCGCACTTGGAATCTCCACGGCGAAACTCGCCACGCACGCGATCGGAGTGGACCAGGCCTACCGGGCACTCTTTGGCTTTTTCAGGGCCCGCGGGCAGGACACGCTATTCGTGAGCGACGACGAATTGCCGTTCGCCGCAGGAGCAGGCGTGCTCTCGGTCGACGCCGAGCGTCGGGTGCGCAAAGCTGCGCAAGCGTTGGTCCAGTCGATAGGCGAGGCGGCGGCTAAAGCTGCTCCGCATCCGTGACGGCGTCCTACGACGAGCGCTGGATGGCGCTCGCACTGTCGGTCGCGCGGCGCTCAACACCTGTGCCGAACCCCCGGGTTGGAGCCGTCGTGGTGGTTGACGGTCGCTTTGTCGGGCTCGGGTGGCACGAGCGGGCAGGTGGCCCCCACGCCGAGGTCATTGCGTTGGAGGCCGCTGGAGAGGCGGCGCGCGGGAGCACGCTCTACGTGACGCTCGAACCATGCAATCACTACGGAAGGACACCGCCCTGCGTCGACACAATCTTGGATGCGGGTGTGGATCGCGTCGTGATCGGCACGCATGATCCGAACCCCCGTGTGACCGGCGGTGGCGCTGCGCGCCTGAGAGACGCGGGCATCGAGGTGTGCGTCGGGGTTCTTTCCCGCGAGGCCCGGCAGCTCGTCGAGGCCTGGGCCAGGCGCCCGATGGGTCTGCATGAGTCCCGACGCCCACCCGTGGCGTAAGCGAAGCATCGAGATCGCTTGGATCCGAGAATCACGAGCCCGGTCGGCTCACTTACCGAGTGACTCGCTCGCCAACGTCCCGCACGGTCTTCTCCGAAGACACGTACCCCTCTGCCGCCAAGCTTTGCTGGATGCTTGTCACGACGCGCGGGTTGAGCTGGCCGTCGGTGGAACGGTTGTCGCGAACGAACTCACGTAGCGCGCTGAGTCGGGTTTGCCGCGAGATCGCGAACATTGCCCCCACAGCGTACGTCCCGACCCACGTGGTCGCAAGGATCCGGCCTCGAGAGGCAATGGTCGTGTCGAGCCCCCGGAGACGCCTACGCGACGTGGACCGCCTCGCTTGGAGTTGCCGGGGGACGACGACAGCGCCCATCCGATGCGACGCGAACGCTGGTGGCGCTCGCAAAGCTTGCCGCTCTCGTTGAAGGCGCAGCCTTCCACGATGTGCCGGCCGACGAGATCTGTGAGTCAAAGCCGCCCGATGCGAGCGTCGAGCTACTTCATCCGGTGCGCGGCGCATCAGACGCACGCGCGCACGTCATTGGAATTTTCCGACCACGAACATGGCCGATCTCGGGGACCGGATTTTTTCTCGTGCGCCCGCAATTTCTGGACACCCGAATTTGCGGTGGATGACTGACTGCCTGCGTTTCTCGGCCTACCATTCAACCGATGAACGACCTGACGGGACGCAGGCACGGGTTGTGGGTCATCGCGCTGACTGCTTCGCTGGTCGCCTGCTCCGCCCAACCGGGGACCCAAAAGACGCCCGGCGCTGGCAACTCCAATTCATCCGGGGCGAACGGACAGACCGCGAGCTTGTCGGGCGAATCGGGGGATCTCGGCAACGGCGAGGCACCGACCGTGACCAGCGGCGCGAGCACAACGGGCGCCGAAAGCCCGGCCGGCTCGGTTGGCGCGGGGGCAGGGTCGACCAGTGCCACCTCCACCAGCAGCGGCACGAGCGCCGGCGCAATCACGTCGAGTTCTGGGCAGTCGATCTCGCCCGACGCAAGTACAGACGCGGGTGGATCGGCGCCAGCGCGAGCGGCCGACTCGGGTCCCGCCGAAGGCGGCATCACCCTGCCGCCCATCACGGGCCCGGTCAAGATCCTGGTGCTCGGCTCGTCAAACGAGCTCGGTTCGTGCTGGCGCGCGTTTTTACAGCTGAAGCTTCGCAACGCCGGCATTACGAACTTCCAATTCGTGGGCAGCGTGATGTCTGCTCCGGGCTGCCCTGGCGTGTCCATGTACCAAGCCGCTCTCACAGCGCACGATGGCTGGGTCATCGAGAACCTCTCTGCCGCCGACTGGCTGGCGATCTTCAAGGCCAATCCTCCCGACATCGTGCTCGAGCACAACGGCGGCGCAGATCTTCTCGACGGCCATCCCTACGCGAACATCATCAAGGCCTACACACTGGGAGTGCAGGCGGCGCGAATGGTCAATCCGCTCGTCATTTACTTGGCCGCGCAGCACACGCCGCAGGCGCCGGACAACGCCGACGTCATGGCCCTCGACGCCGCGATGGTCCCCTGGGCGGCCGGGATCACGACGGCCACTTCCCCTGTGGAATTGGTCGACTTGTTTACAGGCATCAACACGCAAACAGACACGTCTGACGGCGTTCACCTGAACAACGCGGGATCGGAGATCGTCGCGGAGCGGTGGTTCAACGCGCTGCTACCGATTCTCCAGCCGTGAAAGCGAAGACAGGAGGGCACCCGCCGTCTTCCTGTAGCCGCGAGCGCCTTGCTACCGAGACGCCACCGGGATCAGCGATGCAAACCCCCGTGGACACCGTCCCTCCTCGGTCGCAGCCCCGCCGGTATCGCTACGGCGACGCGGGCGGCAGCGACATCCAGAAGTTCCACATGCCCTGCGTCGTGATGTGGGTGGTCGCGTCGTCCGCCGGGTTATGCTGCGGGTTGATGCCCGTGGTCGTGCAGAAGATCACCGGGTAGCCTGGCTTGCAGCCGATGTACTGGACGCAGCTGACCGTCGCGCCCGCGGGCACGACCAGGCCCGCGGGCGTGTATGGCATCGTCTCCTGCGTGCAGCCGTTGCGCTTGATTTTTTCGTCGCGATTCTGCGTGCCGCAGGCGTAGCTGTTGTTCGGATCGGGGTTGTTGTGCACCTCCATGTAGGCGATGGGCTTCGTGCAGGTGCCTGCCGGCACGCCCTGCAAGCAGCCGGACGCGTTGCCCTGGCCCCGGAGGATGTCGGCGTCGACGCACCCGATGAGGTTCGTCAGCCACGATCCGCTGCTGAAGCCCTCCATGAAGACGTGGCTCTTGTCGACGCAAAAGTTCGACTCGATCGCCGTCAGTGTCTGATCGAAGTACGGCACCTCCGGATCGGGGAACGACTGCGAGTCGAAGCACTGCCGGCCCTCGGGATCGACGGCCATCGAGGGATCGAGCCCGACGACGATCGCGTTGTTGCCCGACGCCGACTGGATCTGGATGCCCTGCATGCCGTTGCTGCCGCACCCGGGGCCGATGAACACGAGGGGGTACGCGTGTTGCGGGTTGTAGTCCGTCGGCAGCCAGACGTAGTAGTTGCGCGGCGCCTTCGTCGCAGCCACGCCCGTGACCATCTCCATGTACTTGACATATGTGCCTAAAGCCTGGCCCGGGGCCATGCCGCACCCGTCGCTGGGAGTGCCGCCGTCCACGGCCGCGGCGCCGGTGGCTCCGGCCGCGTCGGTCCCTTCCGCGCCTCCCGCGTCGCCCGTCGTTCCGCCCTCACCCGCGCCTTCGGTTCCCTGCACTCCGGAGCTCGCCGACCCCGCGCCTCCGCTGGTCCCCGCGCTGCCCACGCCTGCGGTTGCCTGCGCGCCGGTGTTCGCCGACCCAGCGCCCCCGCTAGTCACCCCGCTGCCCGCGCCTCCGCTCGTCGCCGCGTCGCCCGTGCTACTCGCACCGCTCGAGGTGCCTGCGGCGCCGGAAGTGCCCGCCGAGCCAGCGCCCGAGCAAGCGGTCATCGACACCCACGCTAGCAAGCACGCGGCGGCGGGCAGCCGTGACACGAACACGGGCTTTGATCGGAGATGGTGCATGCCTCCGTCATATCATCTGTCCCTCCTCCGCTGCGCACTCTGCGCACCGGCGCGCGTAGCACAAAATTCCACCCTGGACGTGGTGCGACGTTCTTGGGGATCTTCACGATCGGGAATTGCATGACACTCGTTGCGGGCCTTGCGCCCAGCCGCCAGCAGTCCGGTTCGGCGACGCGGTATTCCTCGGCGTTTACCCAGGACATCCGCCCGAACCCGCCGATGCAGCGAAGCGCCACCGGCTGCAGGCGATAGAATGCAAAGTCCTCGAAATCCACGTAGTACGAAGCACTGGGCTGCGGCTTCAAGAAAGTAGCGCGTGCAGCCGCCCGTTCGTCGACGCTGACCTTGGCGCAAAGTCCGAGAATGGTCACTCGGCCCAGCGCGAGCGGCTGATCGTGGGTCCCGAGCGGTTCGGTACCGTCGTTGACCACCAGGTGACATCAGGCAGGCTCCCCTTGGTCGAGGACGTAACGTACCTTGGCGAGCAGATCGGCCTCCGTGAACGGCTTGGCCAAGAGCTGAACACCCTGCGCGAGCACACCACGGTGAGAGACCACTTCATTCGAATATCCCGACACGAACAGGGTGCGAGTATTGGGCCGGATGGCGCCAATCCGCTTCGCGAGCGCCGACCCATCCATGCCCGCCATCACGACGTCGGTGACCAGAAGATGGACCTCCCCCGGCTCGGCTTGGGCGGCTGCTACGCCATCCGCCCCGCTACCAGCCTCGACCACACGATACCCTGCCGACGTCAGGGTGCGCGCGACGATCTGGCGCACGTGCGGGTCGTCCTCGACGACTAGGATCGTTTCGGTCCCGGAGGGCGCCAGCGCACTGCGGGGCGTAGCCGGTGGCTCGGGACTCTGGCGCACGCGCGGCAAATGGATCCGCACGGCCGTCCCTCGGCCCGGCACGCTTTCGATGGTGATGACGCCGCCGGCTTGGCGCACGATGCCGTGACACGTGGCCAGTCCGAGGCCCGTTCCGTTGCCGACATCCTTGGTCGTGAAGAAAGGCTCGAACGCTCTCTGCTGGGTCGCCGCGTCCATACCGCATCCCGTGTCGCTGACTGTGAGGACCACGTACTCGCCCGCATGCAGGACTTCGTCTGACTCGGAAGCTGCCGGCGAGCCGCTCCACCCCCGGGCTTCGAAGCGCAAGGTGCCTCCGCTGGGCATCGCGTCGCGAGCGTTGGCGGCCAGGTTCATCAGTAGCTGCTCCAGTTGGGTGGGGTCGATGACTACGTTCAATGGATCGGACCCGATTTCGAACACGATCTGGACGTCCTCGCCCACCATGCGGCGAAGCATGCGGTCGAGTTGCATGAGCTGCTCGCGCATACCAAGCACCCGCGGCTGTACGATCTCCCGCCGGGCGAACGTCAGCAGCCGTCGCGTGAGATCCGCCGCACGTATGGCCGATTCCTCTATCGTTTCGAGGTCGACAGCGACCTCTGTTGGAGAACCCAGATGTCGTTTCGCTACCTCGACGCTACCCAAGATCACCGTGAGCACGTTGTTGAAGTCGTGCGCGATACCTCCGGATAGGCGCCCAACCGCCTCAAGCTTCTGGGCCTCGATGAGCGCTGCCTCTGCTCGCCCGCGCTGCGCGATCTCTTCGGCCAGCGACTGATGCGTGGCCGTGGCTTCGACGTGCAGCTTCTGAATCTCCTCGAAACGCCGCTGCAGTTCATGCATGGATCGGCCGGAGCCTTCTGCGCCATCCAAGATTTGTCGTGCATTGGCTAACGCCGCGGCGCGATACGCGGTGGTTAGCGCTACCAATGTGCCCATGGTGCCGCCCACGATCGCGCCTGGAAGGCCCATAGTGAGCCCACCCATGGTCAGTCCGGCAGCGCCGCCGAGCAGCCCGCGCACCAGAGGTCGGGACGTCGGAACCCACGTGAGCTCGTAGCAACACGCGGGCGCGCCGAGCTGCTGGCATTCGGTCTCCGTGACGCGAGCGAGAGGCTGGCCCCACAGTCTGGGCGCCGAAGCAAGCTGCCCCATGCGCCCCTCGCAGAGCAGCCGTGTGCCCTCGGGCTTGAGCGAGCGATATCGCACGCGGACTTGCTGGTTGGTGAGGTCCTCGATCGACATCTCGCCCACGCGGTTGAACGAGCGCGCCGTCTTTACTGCGAAGCGATAGTAGAGCCCCGGCGACCCGAGAGAGCGCGCCACGTAATAGACAAATCCAAGGATGCGCGGGTCGTCGAGTTGATGCTCGCCTGCACGTCTGAGAAAGGATGCGTCGCCTGCTTCCTCAGTCAGAACGCGGGCCGCCCGCAGGACGTACTCCAGGGAGACGAAGTTCTCAGGATCCAACAAATACTCGAGGGTCGGCTCGCCCCCGATGCGCCCAAGGGCCCGCATCAACCGCTCGCGACCGAAGGTGCGCTCGAAGTAACGGAAGCAGGTCGAGACCGCCCGCGTGCCGATCTCTGGCGCGACGTCTGGAGGCTCCTGCACTTGAGGGCTGACTGCGGCGTCGCTCGCGCCAGCGTGACCCAACAACGAGCCGGGGGCATCCTTCACGCGAAACAGTATACGCGCGCCACGATCTCGTGGATTCCTGGGCTTTTTCGCAACCGAATGGACGAGCGCAGGCAGATTTTTCCCCGTGGCCCGACCCGATATCGAAGACCTTGACCGCTTCAGTGGGAGACTCATTCGCCCCTCGAGAATCGCCGACGACAGATCGCGGCTACGGCTCGCAGTCGGGATGCGTGATGCGCTCACGCCACTCGTCGATGGTCGCAAACAGTTGCGCGCGCGGTAGTTGGGGCGACGACTCGCCGCGCCCTGACCAGGTCAGGCGAATGAGCGCATATCCGAGACCAGCGACTTTGAACAACACGTCATCTTCGTCGAGCCGGACCGCAACGGCTTGCAGCGCTCTACCGGACAGCGCGTGATCTGGTGGAAGCTCGCGGACCACCTCGGATTCGAGCCTCGCTGGCCGCTCGGGAGACGCGAGGATCCACGGTTCCTGGAAGGCTTGTCCCGGCTACTTTCCTCCTCCGCCGCACACTCGCTGAGAATCACGCGCGGTACAAGTCTTGATGATCGGCTTTGGATTTGCTCGGATCGCGCGGTGCTCCGCATCCTGGGCTCCCGGCTTGCCGCAGTCGCTTCCCGCCTCGCAACCAGGGCGAAGAGCGTGCTGCGCAACGCATGCCGGCCTTCGAGCGTCGCGGGCGGCGTCATCGCCGATCTGACCCGTTGGCGCGGCGAGCTGATCGCCGAGAACGCATTTCTGCGCCAGCAACTCATCGTCGCATCACGTGGCGTCAAGCGCCCCATCTTTCGCGGCCACGAACGCGGTTTGCTTGTCTTGGTCGCCCGGTTTCTTCCGGGTTGGCGGCATGCGCTCCTCCTGGTCAAGCCGGAGACGGTGCTTCGGTGGCACCGCGAGGGATTTCGGGGCTTCTGGCCCTCGCGTCAGGGGGTACGCTTCGTCGACGCTTCACGCCCGCCATTGCAACCTCATCCCTTCTCACCGTGAAGCTCCCATAGCCTCGTAAGCTCGATTTCCCATGGTCGGCGACGTCCGGCTTGGACGCCGGGAAAACCGAGTCGCCAGGCGTCGCCGTCGCGACCGATGACAATGTGGTCTTTGCTGGATCATGCCGAGCGTCCGGGTCGAGTGTATCCTCGAAGGATGAATTGCTTATTGACCTTCTGCTTGGCTAGCGCCGCGGCAAGTGTCGGCTGCTCGGCATTCGCGAGTCACTCTTGCTCTGATGTCTTCTTTTTCTGCGACCAAGCCACCGTCACGCTCCAATCCCCCAACGACGCGTGGACGACGGGGACCTATAGCCTCGCCGTAACGATGGACGGCACCTCGGCGCAGTGCTCGGTGCAGATGCCCGACCCTCCGCCTACGAGCGGTGTTCAAGGCAATTGCGGATCGAACACGAACCTTACGCTGGCTTTCACAACGGTGGACTTGGTTCACCCCATCGTATGCAACGGCGGCGCGTGCGAAGGGATGAGTGCTACGCCGATTCCCGGTCACTTTCAGATGACGGTCGTGATCCAGGGCCTGCCGACCGAGGTCGGTCTGACCCTCTCGCTCGACGGCGCCACGCTGATGAGCGAGACGATCGCGCCGAAATCTACTACGACCGAGCCCAACGGTGCCGGTTGCGGGACCTGCACCAACGCGTCCGCGACGGTCTCGGTGGCAGGCGGCTGACGAGCGAGGCGCAGGGCATGGGCGCTCAAAATCGAAGGACGTAACGAGCGTAAGGCGCGCCCGCGATAGGGGGAAGATCGGTGTCTTTGACGAACCCCATTCGCAAGTACATCGGCAGCGCCACGCTCATGATCCCACTCGTGTGCAAGCCAATGCACGTCGCTCCATCATCCTTCGCCTTCTGGATGCAGGCATTCGCGAGTCTCCTGCCGGTTCCCATCCCACGTCGAGCAGGCGCCACGACCAGCATTCGCATCGAGGGCCAGTCGGCGGGAAAGATCTTCGGATTTGACGATTCCGCGGGAACGTACCCGACGGCTCCGTGAATTTCCGACCCGTCCACCGCCACGAGTACCTTCCCGCTATCCGCAATCTCGGACATGCGGCCCTCAATCGCTGCGATCAGCCCGTCCCACTGATCCGGCCAATAGCCCGACCTCAGAACTTGCCACGCCTCCACCGCCAGCTTGTCGAGGTCGGCATACTCGCTCGGAATAGCCTCTCGAATTTGCACAGAGCTCACAGGGCTTTCCGCCTCATTCCGAGCGTCGGTGGTCGAGGTTAGCATCGGTTCCGTGGCGGACGAACGAGTGAGCGCTGGGTGGCGAGACGTCTGGGCGGTCGTCAAAGCGAGCGCCGAAGGTCGCCTCGGAAAGCGGCTGCTGCTGGTGTATCTCGTGCTCGCGGTCGTCGGAGCGGTGAGCGTGGCCGTGTCGCTCTTGGCGATGCGTTTGTGACCGTTCTGTTCCCGCCCCGGTTCGGTTGCCGGGCTGGAAGCGGCCACCCCCTTTGACCTTGCCGACTGCCGCCG
>Ga0070761_10000731_pt1 | contig 20880 bp, 22 predicted proteins | sample HubBroMetageREF1_FD_66724 | JGI IMG/M metagenome (GOLD analysis project Ga0070761, IMG submission 66724) | Reference soil microbial communities from the Hubbard Brook experimental Forest, New Hampshire, USA - Hubbard Brook CCASE Soil... | ecosystem: Environmental > Terrestrial > Soil >... | reverse complement strand
CTACTCCCGCCTGATGCGGTTGGAACATTTTCGCGCGCTAACACTTATAGCCGCCATCGGCTTCGTGTTAGCAGGGCTGCCGGGATGCGGCGTCAACAAGATTCCGACCCTCGACGAGCAGGTGAAAGCCGCGTGGAGCGAAGTGCTGAACCAGTATCAGCGGCGCGCCGACCTTATTCCCAACCTGGTCGAGACGGTCAAGGGCTATGCGCACCAGGAGCAGCAGGTGCTGACCCAGGTGACCGAAGCGCGCGCGCATGCGACCCAGATGCAGCTACCGGCGGACATCCTGTCGAACCCGCAGGCGTTTCATGAGTTCGAGCAAAACCAGGCTGCCGTCAGCGGCGCGTTGGGCCGGTTGCTCGCGGTAGCCGAGGCCTATCCCGACCTCAAGTCGAATCAGAATTTTCTCGCGCTGCAATCGCAGCTCGAGGGCACCGAGAATCGCATCACGGTCGCGCGCCGTGACTACATTCTCGCCGTGCAGGAATACAACACTGCGCTGAGGACTATCCCACAACGCTGGATAGCGTCGATCCTCTACCCTGATATGAAAATCCGCGAGACCTTCACGATAACCGAGCAAGCCCAACAGGTACCCCAGGTCAAATTCTGATGCGCACTCGCTGCGCATTGACGTGCAGCGTCACTAGAGCGGCGAGCGCGCTGCTCATCCTTCTGCTGATCTTCGCGGCGACGGCGCACGCCTCTGAGCCGACGTTTCCGCCGCTCACCGGCCGAGTCGTCGATGACGCGCACGTTCTGGACACTTGGACCCAAAGCGAGCTCACCGACATGCTTGCCCGTCACGAAGGAGCCACCGGCGAACAAGTCGTGGTGGTCACGCTGCCTACGCTCCAGGGATACACAATCGAGGATTACGGCTATCAGCTGGGCCGTTACTGGGGCATCGGGCAGAAAGGCACGAACAACGGCGCGATGCTAATCGTCGCGCCCAAGGAGCACAAAGTTCGCATCGAGGTCGGCTACGGCCTCGAAGGAACGCTCACCGACGCTATCTGCAGCACGATAATCCAGAACTACATCCTGCCAAGCTTCAAGCGCGGCGACTTCAGCGCCGGCATCGTGGCCGGCACGACGTCGATACTCAGCGTGCTCGGCGGCAGCTCCCCCGAGACAGGCCAGCCGGAAGCTCCCGCTCCTACCGTCCACTATCAACCTCCACGGGGCATTCAATACGCCATCATGTTGGGGTTCTTTCTTTTCCCCTTTCTGATCTTCGCGTTCATTATGTTTGGACTCATTGCATCACCAGGTAATAGGGGGGGTGGCGGGAGCAATAGCTGGGATTCGGGGAGGGGTTTCGGCGGAGGATTTTCTTCCGGAGGCGGCGGGGGCGGCTTCTCGGGCGGCGGCGGATCGTTCGGCGGGGGCGGCGCATCCGGGAGCTGGTGACGATGATTCGATCTCTTACAGATGCAGAACGCCGCCGCATCGACACTGCGACTCGCGAGATTGGGCATTCCACGTCGGCGCATCTCGCGGTCGTGGTTGTTCCGGCGAGCGATCGCTATTCGCTGTATCCTCTGGTGTGGGGGCAACTGGGCGCTCTGCTGATAGTCGCTATCGTCGCACTCTTTCGGCCGGGGTTGGGAATACGCACCTCGCTCCTGGTTCAGCTACCCACCATGATCGTACTGACGCTGCTGTTCGATTGGCTTCCAATTCGGATCGCGTTGGTGCCGAAGGTGATCCAGCAAAGCCATGCCCGCCAGCTGGCGCACCGCGAATTCGACGCGCGCGTTGTCCACGGATCGCATCGCAACCGCGTCCTGTTCTTCGTTTCGCTGAGCGAGCGCTACGTCGAAGTCATCGCTGATCGCGGCGTGCATTCCCTTGTAGCCGACGGCACTTGGGACAAGATTGTCGCCGAATTTCTCGCGACCGTGAGAGCCGGACGCGTCGCCGACGGGGTCCTCGACGCTATCGCGGGTTGCGGCGCTATCCTGAAGGAACACCACCCGGCATCGGGCGCATCGTAGCCTTGACGCGGCGCACGCGCCCGCGCTAACCCCACTGCTATGCAAACGATACACGCTGCCGACGTTGAATGGGGCGAGGTCTCGGGGCATCGCTCGGGCGGGATCGACTTCAAGCGCCTGCTGCAGGGCACGCCCGGCACGCCCGACAATTTCGAACTGAGCATCGTGCGAACGGCCGGCGACTACTTCACCCCGCGCCATCGCCACAACTTCGACCAGGTCCGGCTATGCCTCGAAGGCGCGATGAACTACGCCCCGGGCAAAGATCTGAAGCCCGGCACCGTCGGCTATTTTCCCGAAGGAACCTTCTACGGTCCGCAGGCCGATACCTCCCAATCAATCGTGCTGGTGCTGCAGATGGGCGGGTCGGCCGGCTACGGTTTCATGAGTTATCAGCAGTTGACCCGTGGCTACCAGAAATTGTCCGACCTCGGCCGCTTCGACGGCGGCGTCTTCACGCGCTCGACCACCGATGGCCGCGTTATTCGCAAGGACGGCTACGAAGCGATTTGGGAACACGTCAACGGCCGCCCCGTCGAGTATCCGCCGCCGCGATTCGCGGAGCCGGTCATCATTCATCCCGACAGCTTCGGATGGATTCCGACGCGCGACCCCGGCTTCGAGCTGAAGCACATGGCGACATTCGGCGAGCGCGCTCTCAACATCGGCGAGATCCGCGCGACGCGCGGCGCGCGCCATAAGGTCGATCGACATCGCGCACCCGAGTTGCTGTTCGTCGAGAGCGGTGCGATTCGCGACGTTACCTCCGGCGAGGTGCTCGACACTCACTCGGCGTTTCGCGTCGATCCCGCCGACACCGGCCGCGAACTTGAAGCAGTCGAAGATTGCGTGCTGTTCTTCGTCCAGCTTCCGAAGTTCGACACTAGGAACTGACTATCGGAGGCCCTTACGATGGCATCAACCACCGCAATACCGCGCGCACGCGGCGCCCGCGCTCCCAGAACTCGCGACAAGAAGCCGGCCGGCTTCCATCAGTCGTGGTACGCGATCGCGCGCTCCAACGAAGTCGGTGCCGGCGAAGTCATCGGCCGCGACTTCCTCGACGGCCGCGCGATTGCGTATCGGGGCGAAAGCGGCGAGGCGGTCGTGATGAACGCATACTGCCGTCACCTCGGCGCCGACCTCAGCATGGGCAAAGTCGTCGGCGACGACATCCAATGCGCGTTCCATCATTGGCAGTACGGCCCCGACGGCGGATGCACGAAAATTCCCGCGTCCGAAAAAATTCCAAAGGCAGCGCGAGTGTTCAAATATCCCACCGTCGAAAAGTGGGGATTGATTTGGGCCTTCAACGGGACCAGGCCGCTGTTCGACGTGCCTGAATTTGTCGATTACGCCGAGCCTGACCTCGATGTTCGCACTGCCGAGGCCTTCGATCTCCCGGTCGAGCCGTGGGTGCCCTTCACCAACTCGATGGACTTTCAGCATCTGCGCGTCCTGCACGGACTCAAAATTGACTGCGACCCCGACGCGATCGAAGTCGGCGACTACCGCATCCAGTACGACGTGCGCTTCGAGGATCCCAATCTCGGCGTTTTCGATCAGCGGATCCGCGTGACCGGCACCAACACGATCGCGCTGGCGGGACGCCTCAACGGCATGGCGATTCTCTCGATGGCGACCGGGACGCCGACGCCCGACGGCCGCACTCATGGATGGTCCGTCACCGCGACCCCGCGCTCCGAAGGCAACGATGCCGAGCGCGAGCAGCGCCTCCAAATCGGCGAGGCATTCTTCCGGCGCCTGATCCAGGAAGACGAGCCCATCATGAAGACGATTCGCTTTCACGATGGCCTGCTGATAGACGCCGACCGCGCCCTCGCGCGCTTCCTGCAATACGTGCGGCGCTTCCCAACCGCGCGACCCGCGGCTGACTAGTTCGCGCCATGGAAATAGAATTCGAGCCATGCTTACGCCGGAACAGCGCGAGGAGTTTGATCGCTCAGGCATAGCACGCCTTCCCGGCGCCGTCGCACAGGAAGTGGTACAGGAGATGTGCGCTAGCGTCTGGGATACGGTCGAGCGGCGAGCCGAAGTTCGCCGGAACGATCCGGGCACCTGGAAGGCCCAGAGAATGACGGGTTTCAAGGATTTGCCCGAGTCTCTGAACTTCCCCCGGATAGCCAGCCCCGCAGTTTGCGAAGCGCTCGACAGCCTGTTCGCCACACGAAAGTGGGAACGATCCGAGCGACGCTTCTCGATGCTGGTAGCGTTGCCAGAGTCGAACAAGCCATGGGACGTTCCCAGTCAGGGTTGGCATTTGGACACCCCGGTAGTGCGCGGCCTGGAGGGAAACTACGCGGTACGGATCTTCGTTTCACTCGTAAAGCTGAGCCACGGCGGTGGAGGCACCCTTTTCATCGCGGGATCGCATCGTCTCCTGCAAAGGCTCTTCGCTAAAAAGACCGCTGAGCGGATACACTCGGCCGACGCGCGTAAGGCCCTGATCCGCAGTTCCGCGTGGGCCAAAGCCCTGTTCTCGCTCGACGGGAAGACCGATCGCGTGCGACGATTCATAAATGCGAGCACCACGATCGACAAGCAGGAAGTCCGCGTGGTCGAGATGACGGGCGAGCCGGGCGACGTATTCTTAACCCATCCGGCGTTGATCCATTCGATTTCAACCAACTGCTCCAGCGAGCCGCGGATAGTTCTGTCGGGCAGCGTTTATCGGGATCCGTCGATAGAAAACGCTCTATACGGCGGCGACACAAATTAGAGAAATCGCAGGAGGCGGACTATGGCTCGGCTCACTGGAAAAGTTGCGTTGATCGTAGGAGGCGGCGCGGACGGACCGGCGAAAGCCGGCGACAAGCTCTCGATCGGCAACGGCCGCGCGACCGCGATAATGTGCGCGCGCGAAGGTGCGGCCGTGATGGTCGCCGATCGATCGCTCGAGCTCGCGCAGCAAACCGCCGCAGCGATCCGCGACGAAGGTGGCCGCGCCGACGCGGTCGCCGCCGACGTCAGCATTGAAGACCAATGCCGCGGCGCCGTCGAAGCCACGATCCGCGCGTTCTCGGGGCTCCATCTGCTCGTCAACAACGTCGGCATCGCAATCGGCGGCAACCTGTTGAAGACCAGCACCGAGCACTTCGACAAGATGCTCGCCGTCAATCTGCGCAGCCATTTCCTGATGATGCGATACGCGGTGCCCGAAATCGCCAAAGTCGGCGGCGGTGCGATCGTCAACGTTTCCTCGCTGGCGGCGCTTCGCAGCAATAGCCAGATCTCCTACGAGGCGACCAAGGCCGCGCTTCTGGGACTCTCACGCTCGGCGGCGGTCTCGCACGCGCGTGACAACATCCGGGTCAATACGATCCTGCCCGGGTTGATCGATTCCTCGATGGTGCGGCGGCTGGTCGGCGATCGCGAGAGCACCGTCGCGCCGCGAATCCCGATGCGTCGGCAGGGGACGCCGTGGGAAATCGCGAACGCGATTGTCTTTCTGCTGTCCGACGAAGCGTCCTACATCACCGGCACCGAACTGATCGTCGACGGCGGCCTCGCCGCGCGTTGATCGCCGCTCGTTTCGATGACGAACTGTTTTGGGGGGCCTGACCGGGATCCGACCTCGAGGAAGGACGGGCATGAAATTCCTGTCTCGGGTTCCTGAACAGCTTCGTTCTATCGGGCGGTTTCCGGTCCCGGTGGCGGTGTGCATTGTTCTGACCGTCCTGCTCAATCTGCAAATCGCCGAGTTCATCGCGATGTCCGATCGGTTCGAGGGCGAAGTGATCTTTGCATCGGCTAGCGCGGCGCTTGCGGGATTGATCGCAGCGCTCTGGTCGAACTCTCACCGGTTCAGTGCTATCGCGGGCCTCATAGCGGGGCTACTGGCGGCCGCCGCGGCGGCATTACTCCAGTTTTCTCATGGCGAAGTTTACACGCAGGACGTCGTGGCCGTCGGCGGACTCATATTGGCGACTATGGTCGCCGCGCACTTCCGCCGTGGCGCAACGCTCGATTCGTTCTGGCAGTTCAATCTGCAACTCGGTATCGCGGCGGCAATGGGAGTGGTGGCGCTGGTCATAGTTTGCGGAGGCCTGTCGCTATTGCTCGAGAGCTTTCGATACCTGTTCGACATTCCTGTTGCCGGCAGTACTTACGGACATATCTGGGCCACTGGCGCCTCGCTGCTGGGACCTTTGTTCGCGCTGGCGATGATACCTGTGAACGCGGACGAACCGTTCGTCGCCGGCGCGAAGCCTGATCTGATGGAGAAGTCCGTTTTCTACGTACTGAACTTCGCGCTCACGCCCCTGGTCCTTGTCTATGCCGTAATGCTCCATATCTATGCGGCCAAGATAGCTGTCACGGCGATTATGCCGAAAGGCCAAGTGGGACGGCTGGTGCTGACGTTCGGCATTATCGGGACTGTCACTTATATGGTCGCGTATCCTTGGCGCGAGGTTGGATTTCGGCCGGTGCGATGGTTCATGCGTTCATGGTTCTGGCTGATGGTCATCCCAACGCTCTTGCTGACGCTCGCGGTTTGGCAGCGGATCGCCGAATACGGCGTGACGCCTGAAAGATATTGCCTGTGCCTGTTCGCCATGTGGCTGTTTGCGATGGCCGTTTACATGGGTTTGACGCGGGGCAGAATGGATTTGCGAGCGATACCGGCCAGCGTGGCGATCGCGCTGCTAGCGTCCTCGTTCGGGCCATGGGGCGCCGCGTCAGTTTCAATCCGAAGCCAGCTTGGCCAGTTCCGCCGTATCCTGGAGGAGCAGGGAGTCCTTGTCGACGGACGTCTGAAACTCGGGCCGCCGCGAGTCGAGAAATTCGCTCGACTGGTCGCCTCCAACAAGCAGCTGCTGTCCGTACTGAGGACGCTTGAGAGCCTGGATGCACTCAATCGAATTGAGTTCATATTCGCGGGCGCGAATGACGATCCATTTTTGGCGAAAGTTGGCGACGAACGTTTGCGCAGAGTCCTGGGAATAGAGGGACGCGTAATCCTGGCCCAAGACGAGGCCGCAGTGGCACAACCGGCGGGCGGCATCGAATTCGACAACTCAATCGCCTTGAACTTCGACGTCGGCCACTACGACCTGCTTGCAGGTCCTTTCTGGTTAACTCCAGGCGGCGGACCGATCAGTGTTGGCGAGCCGGATTCGCAGCCGATCTATGGAGAGGCATCTGTCGGCAGAGTAAAGGTAACCTTCCCGAATTCGGTGCTGGTCGCATCACGCGACAGTGCAACGGTTAGTTTCAATCTCGCCAACGTTGTCGCGCCAGGCGCGCAGATCGTCAAATCGCCCCTCCTGATTCCTGCACACGAAGGGCGTGACCACGGCATGGTGATCGTGGTAGTGCCATCGCGTATGGCTGTCACGGATCGTACGAATAAGTACCAGGCATGGCTGCTGCTGAATACGAAAGCCATCGGATCGCCATGAGGTGAATCGTGCGCAAGGTCAAAGTTGGCTATCAGCTCGACTTCCGGAATCCGCCCGGATCCGGGCGGTCGTTTTCCGATCTCTATCGCGAGTCGTTCGCGCAGATTGAGGCCGCCGAGCAGATCGGCTTCGATTCCATCTGGCTCACAGAGCATCATTTCACTGACGACGGGTATCTGCCGGCGCTGATGCCCGCAGCGGCCGCGATCGCGGCGCGCACCACTCGCGTCACCATCGGCACCTACGTCCTGCTGGCGCCGTTTTTCCATCCGCTGAAGCTGGCCGAGGACGCGGCCTTCGTCGATGTAATCTCAGGCGGCCGCTTGCGGCTTGGGATTGGTCTGGGCTACCGTGCCGAGGAATTCGAGGGCTTCGGCGTGCCGCGCGCGCAGCGACTCGGCCGCACGCTTGAGACTATCGAGATTCTCAAGTTGGCGTGGACTGGAGAGCGATTCAGTTTTGACGGCAAGTATTTCGAGTTCCGAGACGTGCGCGTGCTGCCGCGGCCAGTCAGTCGGCCGCATCCAGAACTACTGTGGGGAGCAGGTGCAGCGAAGTCGATTCGGCGGGCAGCCGCGCTCGATCTCGGATTTGCATGCGTGGGCGGGCGCCGGGAAATCGGCATCTATCTCGAGGCGCTGAAGGACGCCGGCAAGGACCCCGCCCACTTCAGCATCGTCAACAGCCGCGTCGTTTACGTCGCCGATAGCGAAGAAGATGCGTGGCGCGACACGCGCGACGCGCTCATGTACCAGGCCGAGCTGTACGGCAAATGGCTCTCGGCCGCGGCCGGCACCACCGACCAGAGCAAGGTGCTGATTCGTCCCGACCCCGAGCGCCTGAGACGCACCAGCGTGCTGGGAACGGCTGCCGAGGTCAGTGCGCGGCTCGAAGAAATACTCGAGTCGACTCCAATGACCGAGCTGATTGTCGTGACGCAACTGCCGGGACTGGATCCAGCCAAGGCGCGCAGATCGCTGGACCGATTCGGTGCGGAAGTTCTGCCGCGCTTCAAATAGCGTCGATTCAAAAAAAGAAACCCCCGGAGTTGCCCGAGAGGCTTCCCTCCTCACAAGTTTGGATCACTCCGGCAAGTCCGGCGAAATCGTGGCAATCGACTGCCGCATTGTCTTGAGCTGGTTAATGATTCCTACCAGCTTCCCGCGATTGCGATGCTCGGCCGCAATGCTCAACTGGGCCTTGAGCTTCTCCGCCTGCGCTTGGACGGCCAGGTAGTTGGGAGGTACAGTCACCTGCGCACCCGCTATCAAGCGATTGACATCGTCGAGCTCCCCGCTGCATAGCATCACCTGCACGTCAGTCGGTTTGTTCAGATCGATCAGCGTAACCGAATCACCTACCAGCCGCTCGCAATCGGCGATCGCATAAACAGCGCTTAGCGACCTCAGGAAGAAGCCCAGCGTATTTAATACGTCCTGTGTGGCAGTCGGATCGGAAAAGTAGGTGGTGGCGAGAGTAGCCAGCGCCTGGACCCCGGTCTGGCCTTTCCTGGGAGCCGTGAATGCCTTGATCGTATCTCCCGCGGGAGAAAAATAAAATGAAACTGCGCTCTCGAGGGTATTGAAAGAACCATTGTGGAAAAACGACTTCTTGCGCGCCGCTTCGATCAAGGGTTGCAGGTTGAAAGCGCCCGCCTTTAAGCCGGAGCCACTGACACAGCCAATGTTACCGCCTGAGTTTATGCCGTTGTTGCAATCACTGCCTGTCGACGACAGCGCTGTCGCCCCATTCGCAACCTTATCGCCCGAATCCTGAGGAAAGACGACCGGCGCTATCATCGCGTTGAGCCCATGCGCGGTCGCCGTCGACCCATTCATACACATGGTGGGCGAGCCGTTTACGTCAGTGCATCGCATAAGGTCGATGAGCTGCTTCGACGTAAAGTTGCGCCCAGGAAAGGGCGCAGAGGGGTCATTCGGATTGGGTGCGTGTACAAGGCCGGTGGCGTCGTTTGCGCCGGCGTTGAAGTGGCAAAGATTGCACTCGGCATTTCCATTGAGAAATATCGCTTTACCGGTTTCAGCCGTGGTGTCATTGAAGGTGATCACGGGTTGCGATGGGTCGGTCTGCGTTCCCCCAGCGAAATTGTTCAGTGTATCGGAGCCATCGTCCGCGTCGCTCTCTACGCCCTGTACCAGAGCAAGCTCGAAGCGGCGACCGAGGTACTCCTGGAAGGCCGCGATCGCGTCCAGTTCCTCAGGCGTTGGGCAGCGGAAATCGACGCCGGGTACGCGGTTGAGGGACCGGGTCAGGTGAGTCTTTATCGCCGTGAGCGAAAAGACCCGCAGCGTTTTGGTGAGATCGAGGGTGTCGGCGTTCGCCTCGTTGACGGCATCCTGGCAGTCCTGATTCCGCTTGGTAGTAGTAGTTCCGAAGATGTCCGGGTCGGTTATCGCGCCATCTCCTGCCCAACCGAGCTCGACATTTCGGGTGCCCTCATCTACCCCCGGCGTTAAGGTACCCAACGTCGGAGGCGAATCATTAAGAAAGACATCAGTGACCGGAATCGGCGTCGCGTTAGCTGGAAAATCCGCCGGGAGAGTGCCGCAAACGACCTCGACCAGGTCCATGCCGTTCTCGATGAACTCAGGCGCCGAGTCGCTCGCACAGAAATCGGGGAGGAGGTTCGAGGTGGTGAAGCTCAATCCCGCAATCGTCATGGAAGCTCGGAATGGACCGGCCGGCGTGTTGACTGATCCTACTTCCTCCGATGTGCCCCCTACGCCGTCGTTGATATCGAACAGCCCGAGGGTCTGCACCATCGTCGTGTTCTCCAAGGTGCCGTTGCCGGCGTTCCCCGGGGCGATGTTGGTCCCAAAGAGCAACTTCTTCTGATGAGCACTGAGGGCTGGGATGTCTGCCGGGCTGATAGTGAAATCGCCCTTGGGGAGATGGCAGGTTGAGCAGGTGCGGCCGTTTCCTTTGAAGGTTTCGTTGGTGAAAATCTTGAATCCTTGATCGATCAGCTTTGCGGAGCTTGCGTCGATCGCCCACGCGCTCTGCGACAGCGCTAACAACGCTAGGGCCTGGATCGCCACGATTAACCACGACGTAATTTGCCGCGCGGTACTGGCGCGACGAGAAGTCGCTTCCACGGAAATCCTCCTCTTCCGACGAGCGGACGAAACCGCACTTTTGAAGCGCGAACGTGGCCACTCCTTACCCCCACCACGTCACGCTTTCCCCCGGGCGCGAACTTAGGTTCAGAAACCTACCAAAAGAATCCGTACGAACGGCGCAATAGCCAATAATTTTCAGAAAAGGAAAACCCCCGGCGTTACCCGGGGGCTTTCGGTTTCGCAACTCAGCAGTCGTTCAGATTGGAGGAGGAGGTACCGGGATTTCCGCGCCGTGGTCGTATGTCACTGACCACTTCACGGCGGCTTGATTCGCACCGGGATAGCTGGCGTACGCCCACAGACTCATCACGTCTCCCTGAGCGAAAGCCTGCGTATCGATCAGATCGCTGCAAGTCGTGTCTGGTCCGGTCATGAAACAAGTAACGGCGCAGCCGGACGGAAAAGTGTTGCCATCGCACAGGAAGAAGAAGAAGCTGCTCGGGATCCCGGTGTTCATCTGTGTTCCGGGATCATTATCGACGTTAACAAACAAGCGCTCGGCAGTTCCCGCCTCGGACATCGGCACTTCGGTCGATGGCGAGGTGTCCGCACCATTGCCCGGTCCAAGTATCAGGATGGTTCCGGGCGTACCGACGCTGTTATTCCCAGATAGTCCGACGTTGTAGGGTCCTCCCGCTGGAGCCCCAAAGGTGCCCATCGAGCCGCCGGTGAACACCGATATATTGGGCTCCTGCACGCCGGATGTTCCGGTCGTTCCAGACGGTCCGGTCACACCAGGAACCCCGGTCTCCCCGCGGATTCCATTCTCACCCATTATTCCTGCTGGGCCAGTCGGTCCGGTCGGCCCGATCGCGCCCTCTGGACCCTGCGGTCCCGCGGCTCCTTGCGCTCCAGCAGGCCCGGCAGCACCAGCCAGACCCGCTGGTCCCTGAGTGCCTGCCAATCCGGGAGCGCCAACCACGCCCGTGGGGCCGGTGGGTCCGGCCGGTCCGGTCTGAACCCAATCGAGTTCGGTTGTATTCCCGGTGCATCCCCCGACGCCGAGGTTGATGCCCTTGATTTTACCGCTGCTGTTGTTGATACAAATCTCAATATTCTCGGCACGGCCGACACCTGGAAGTGCCGCCACGCACAGTATCGCAGCGGCGGCCGCACCGACCAGCCAACGCCACGTGGATTTAGACGAAGCAGGCATGTTGACGCCCTCCATTTTCTCTTGCCCTTCAGCCGTTCTGATTTCCCATCGCGATTTCATGTGTCTTCTCCTCATCGCGTCCCCCAAATCAGAAAGCGTCCGCAGTGTCGATCGCGAAGTCCATCGACCAATTCACGTTGACCGTGTTGCTCACTTCTGTCGTACCTTCAGATTTGTAGGCCAGAATCGAGATGGGGTCGCCCGGCGCGAAATGCAAGGAAGTAGGGCTTCCTGGAAAATTGTTAGTAGCAGAATTGCACACGACAGTATTGTCGCTGGGAGGCGGGGAGTCGTTCCCTAAAGTGCAATTCGGATTCGTCTCAAACGGGAACGGATTGGTAGCAAAGTCGCAGTCCCCTGGTTCGCCACTGCCGGAGAGCGTACCGTTACAGACGACGAAAGTGTATGCGGTGCCGCTGGGACCCGAATCAAGCGGTGTGATCGAAACCCAGAGATTGAATGCAGTGCCGCCCGGCACTGGCACCTCGACGCTGGTTTGTGGTCCTGCGACCGGGGCAGGAGGAATCGAGAAAATGCCTTCTCCCGATGCTCCATTGCCCGGTCCCATGTAGAGCGGCGTGGTCACGACCCCAGCAAATCCGCTGGAATTGTTCAGCTGGATGCTCGCTTGATCGCCGATAGTTCCTCCTAGGGTTCCACCGGTCAAGATCTCGACGTTGTCATTGGAGCCGGCGGGGAAGGTCGGCACGCCGGAAGCTCCGGTCGGTCCTGCCAGGCCTATGGGTCCGGTCGGTCCTACGAAACCTGTGTTACCCGTCGGTCCGGACGGCCCCGTTACTCCTTGCACACCAAGAGGCCCGGTGACGCCCAACGATCCCATCGGCCCGGTGGGTCCCACTGGACCAACAGGGCCTTGAGTCCCTTCCGGTCCCGGCGCGCCGGGCGCGCCCGCAGGTCCGTGATATCCCTGCTCCCCTGCCGGACCCGCCGGTCCCGGGAGATTCCAGGTCAACTGAAAGTTATGGGGCTTGCAATGGATGTCGACCCCGACGATTTTGCCGTTCCTGGCTATGCACAGCGAGAGTTGCCCGGTGTCCGGGGTCTGTGCGTTTGCCGCCGGCGAAATGCTTACTATCAACATCGCAGCCGCCGATGCTCCGGCGAGCCAGCGCCACGCGTTCTTAAAAGATTGAGGCATTCTCGTCCCCTCCCTGACTGTTACCATTCGCGTACTCAACAGCATTTCCCGCTCCCTTAGTCGGCGACTCATGGCAGAATCGGCGCGCCAGTACCGCCGGTCTGATGCATGACCACCAGCCACTTCACTTCGGTCGGCGCCGCACCTGAAGTCGCGGTCCCCATCAGGGCGATCGTGTCACCGGGTTTAAAGCTCTGGTAGTCAGTCAAATCGCTGCACCTGGTCAGAGTCGGGAGATCGATCGTGCAGGTTACTGGCGAGTACGTGCAGTTGCTGTTGATGCATAGCTGGAAGGTGTAACTCTGCCCCGGACCGGGCGCGTTGGTGGTCTGCACATAGAGTTGAGTTGCGGTCGAAGCGTCGATTGGTACCGCTTCGCTTTCGATTTGCGTGTCGGCGCCATTGCCCGGGCCGTAGTAAATCGGACTGTTGCTGCAGGTGCCCGAAGTGCAAGCCGGGTTTCCGCCGGACGGAGCGTCGGGGCCACCCAATACGCTGGTGTACCCAAACAGCAACTCGGCGTTACTGCCCAGGTCGCCACCCTGCAGAGTATAGAACTGGACTCCGTTGGTGCCGTTAACTCCGGAGGCTCCATTCGGTCCGGTTGGACCCGTCGCTCCAGTAGGTCCCGTCGGCCCTTGCGGTCCTTGCGAACCCACTTCTCCGGCCGGACCTATCGGACCAGTCGCGCCAACGTCTCCCACCGGCCCGATCGAACCGGCCGGTCCAGCAGGACCCTCCGGCCCCGGCTGACCCATCGGCCCGGTCGCTCCTGCCGGTCCCTGTGTACCCGCAGGACCTTGCGGCCCGGTCGGACCCGTCACGCCAGCGGAATCCCAAGTGAGCTGCCGGTTCGGCGAATTGCAAGTCCCGCCCAACGGCAGAACTACATTCTGCCCCTTCGGCGATACGCAGATGGAAAGAATCTGCGCTTGACCGGTACCCGGCGCAGCGGCGAGTAACAGCGCCCCCAACGCGGCGCCCAGCACCATGCGTCGCGCATGCCTGAATGATACGTGCATTACCGTCCCTCCCTAGAAACTCGCGCCAGAAAAGGCTTCTGGCCTGCCTCGCCCAAATCGGGAACCCGAACCAGTGGTCCCCCCCGGGACTCTTTGCCGAACAATTCATCGCAGAAAACCATAGGTAGAGTCAATCATTTTGAGGAAGCATTTTATATCTACCCGGCAATACACGGCATCTTCCTTGGTCCGCTGTTGTTTAAACATCCCTTGGGAGAGTGCGTTATGTTCGCTTAGTGCCAGAGGCTCGCACGCTTCCGTGAATTTTTTCCCGTGAATATTTTTCGAAGCAAAACGTCCCGCCCAATCTTTTTGTGCGAGGTACGCTTGGTTTTGGCGCAGCGGCATTTCCATTTGCCGACTCCCTCAGCGCCATCATAGAGTTGGTCGCATGCCGGTCGCATACATTCCTCGCACGCGCGATCTCTACGACGACTTTACTCCGTACCGATGGGTCGAGAACGACTCCGCGCCATTCACACCGCTCGCCAGGCCCATTGCCGAATGCAAAATCGCAATGATCAGTTCGGGTGGAATCATGTATCGCGATCAGCCGCGGTTTCATCGCGAGGACGCGTCGTACCGCCGCATACCCGTCAATGCGCGCCGCGACGAGTTGAGCGTGTGGCACTTCGGCTATCCGACTCGTGACGCCGAGCGCGACGTCAACTGCGTCTTCCCGCTCGAGCGGATGCGCGAGCTCGCTGCGGCCGGCATCGTCGGTGAGCTCATCGATCCCACGTTCAGTTTCATGGGCGGAATTTACTCCGCGCGCAAAGTCCGGGACGAACTCGCACCGCAAATCGTCGACGAACTCAAGCGCGCCCACGCCGACGCTTTCTTCCTCGTCCCCGCATGACCGGTCTGCCATCAGTCCGTTGGACTGATAGCGCGCGCAGTCGAAGAAGCGGGAATTTCCACGCTCTCAATGACTTCCGCGCTCGACATCACGCGATCGGTCAAGCCGCCGCGCGCAGTGTTTGTAAATTTTCCACTCGGCCATCAAACCGGCCCGCCGGGTCAGCCGGAACTACAACGCCGAATCGTGACTGACGCGATGCGCGCGTTCGAAACCATCACCACTCCCGGATCAATCGCTGAGCTGCCGTATGTATGGGACGCGAACGATCGATCGTGGGAAGACGTCGACTACACCAAAGGATGGATGCCCGCGCGCCCGTCGCGCGAAGACGCGGACCGTCAGGAAGCCGAGCGCCAGGCAAAATTCCGCCGCAGATAGCCCGCTCTCCACATCTCGCGCTTTTCGATTCGCGCGAGTACTTTCATCCGAGCGGCCGGTGCCGCAGATCGACAGCTTCACGCGGAGGTACGATTCATATGTTCAGGGGCTATGCGCTCGATATCGTGACGCTACTGGCGTTGCTCGAATATTTTGTTCTCGGATTTATGGTTGGACGCGCTCGAGAGACCTACGGCGTCCAGGCACCCGCCACCACCGGCAATCCCGATTTCGAGCGCTACTTCCGTGTCCATGCGAACACGCTCGAGGCTTTGATCGTCTTCATCCCCGCGCTGTGGATTTTCTCGCTGGCGGTGAACTATCACATCGGCGTCGCGCTCGGATTGCTGTTCGTGATCGCGCGAATCATATACGCCCGGGGCTATTTGAGCGCAGCCGCCAAGCGCGGACCGGGCGCGATCGCCACCTTCATCATCAACACCATCCTGGTGCTGGGCGGCTTGATCTGGATCGTCATTAAGGCACTGTAGCAACAGCTTTACCTCTTACCTCGACGCCGCTAGTCTCTGATTTGTCCTCGAATTTCATTTTCAAATCATCACCCAAGGAGAATTCGCTCATGGCGGAAGAACGCAAAGGCGCCGTTACGATGCGGGGAAACCCGATGACCCTCGTCGGCCCCGAAATCAAGGTCGGACAGAAAGCACCCAACTTCAACGTGGTCGGCAAGGGCATGGCGCCGGCGACGCTGGATCAGTTCAAAGGCAAGGTCAAGATCATCACGACCGTCCCCTCGCTCGACACTCCCGTCTGCGACGCCGAGACGCGCCGCTTCAACGTCGAGGCGAGCAACCTGCCCGGCGAGGTGCAGATTCTCTCGGTCTCGATGGATCTGCCGTTCGCGCAGGCGCGATGGTGCGGCGCCGCGGGGGTGGACAAGATCACCACGTTGAGTGACTGGCGCAGCGCAAGCTTCGGCACCAGCTACGGCGCGTTGATCAAGGAATTGCATCTGCTCTCGCGAGCCGTGTTCGTGGTCGACAAGAACGACAACGTGACCTATGTCGAGTACGTCAAGGAAGTCGCGGAACAGCCTAACTTCGAAGCGGCCCTCGCAGCCGCGAAGAAGGCAGCCGCTGCCTGACGCGCCTGCGGGCGCGGGTGAGGGCGCGCGCGTCAACGTGGATGGCATGCGCCCTCACCTGACGCTCGCAAACTCACGTCGACCTCTTCCGCGGGGAGAGGTAGGAATGATATGGCCAACTCCATACCCGATCGCCACGCGTTCGCCGACGCCCTCAAGCGCGGCCTCTACGAGGCGATTTTTCGCCGCCGCGACATCCGCGAGTTCATCTCCGATCCGATTCCCGACGAGGTGATCGCGCGCGTGCTGATCGCGGCCCATCATGCGGCCAGCGTCGGCTTCTCTCAGCCGTGGGACTTCATCCTGGTGCGCAGCAGTGAGCAGCGGCGGCGCGTGAAGGAGGTCTTCGAAGCCGAGCGTCAAAAGAATGCCGACCAGTTCGCTGGAGAGCGCCGCGAAAAATATCTCTCGCTCAAGCTCGAGGGCATCCTCGAAGCTCCGCTCAACCTTATCGTCACCTGCAAGCCCGAGCGCTTTGGTCCCGCCGTGCTCGGCAAGACCAGCATCCGCGACGTCGAGATCTACTCGGCGTGCCTGGCGGTGGAAAACATGTGGCTGACCGCGCGCGCCGAGGGCCTCGGCATGGGATGGGTCAGCATCATGCGCAACGACGCGCTCGCCGAAATTTTCGGGATTCCCGACGACGTCATTCCCATCGCCTATCTATGCGTCGGCTATGTCCGCGAATTTCCCGACCGCCCGATTCTCGCGACCGCGGATTGGGCGCAGCGCCTGCCGCCAAAATCGCTGATTCATTTCGATTCATGGAACGACGCAAAGGACCGAACGTCGCCTGCCGCCGTGTCGCTGCTCAAAAAGATCGACGACCATTCGATCTGGCTCTCGATCTTCCCCGAAGACTCCCGCGACGAACCGCCCTCGCGCGAGTAAAGGAGCTGGAGGTATTCGATGAACTCACGCAGGGTCCTCACGCTATGCCTGCTGGTCACACTTGCCGGATGCGGTTCGCAAAATCCCGCGCCGAGCAATGCGCCCGCCGCACAGTCATCGCCCTCAACCGCGTCCGCACCGGCTGAAACTTCGATTTTTCATCACGACGGATGCACCATCGATATCGTGAAAGTCTGCAAGACTTTCATCGATCAACCGCAATTCACCTACAACGGCGACCAATACACCTGGGAACGCTTCCAGGAGAGCAGTTCCCGGCATCCCGATGTCGAGATCTGGGCGCGATATCCCGACGGCAGTGTGCTCGCCGATATCCAATGCCATGTCGACGCGCAGAATCGAAAAGTCGATTGGGCGCGTCTGCTGCCCCAACCTCCCCTTACCGACAAATCGTGGGATTTCGCCAAGAGCAAGCGATGGTGCCAGGAAGACTCGCCCGACTACAGCAGTTGGAGCGATTACTGGCGCAGCGGAATCACCCAACAGTAGAACCGACGCTTGCCATATATCGCGTTTGAGCGCGAATCAGAACTTCGCTGGTAAGGGCTAGGCCGCCAGAGTCTTCTTCAAGAAGTAGTGAGTATGTCCCTTGGGATGGTCTTCCAGCGTGCCGAAGACCTTGTAGTCCAGCTTTTCGTAAAGCGGGCGCGCCTGGAAACTGAAGGTGTCGAGATAGGAATAGCGGCATCGGCGTTCGAGGGCATAAATCTCGATCGCGCTCATTAGTCTCGTAGCGTAGCCCTTGCCGCGAATCGCCGTATCGACCCAGACCTCATTAACATAGAGCCATAGGCCCCAGGTGTTGCCGAGCGCTCCACCAAGGATTTCGCCGTCGTCGGTTTGTACAAAGACGTTGGCGGGCAACCACATCTGCTCGGGCAGTCCTATCGCCGCATGGGCGTGGCTCTGGATGCCACGGTTGACAAGCCCCTGCACCTCGCCGGACGCATATGGCTGCATGACAACCTTCGCGCCATCCTGCAGGTCGCGGCGCTTCACATCGATTCCAGTCAGCGGCCGCTTCACCAGGTGATACCGGCGATGACCCTCGACCGGATGATCGCCGAGTTCAGCGAATACGCGGTAACCCAGTTTTTCGTATAACGGCCGAGCCTCGTAACTCGCGGTTTGAAGAAAGGCCGCGATAGCACCTTTCCCGGTTGCGTATCGCTCGGCCGCCGCCATCAGCTCGATCGCGTAGCCGCGCCCGCGCGACAGCCGATCGACCCACAACGATCGCACGTGCAACCATCCGCCCACGACATTCCCAAGCAGGCCGCCCGCGATGACGCCGTTCGCGGCTTTGACGAGAAATATCACCGGGTAAAACTCGACGATGCCGGTCGCCGCAGTGTTGTGACTAATCAGGCCCCGCTCGACCACTTCGGACCAGGCCCTGGGCGCCTCCGGCTCAACGATAATGCGCGGTTCACTCATGTTCCTCCCCCGCCGCTACTGTCTTCTGACGCTTAGGGCTATGCAAGACGCCAGCAGTTCGCTCGACGTCCGTCCTTGTAAGCGGACGCTCCTCATGATGCGATCACGCGGCATGTCTTCGCTCAAACAGACTATCGCCTCGATTCGGCCGCCTGACAATGAAGCGGCGTGGGCCGCCGATGCGCGGCTCGATTCCCTAACCAAGCCGCCCGGCAGCCTCGGCCGTCTCGAGGAACTCGTGCGCCGCTACGCCGCGATCCGTCACGACGAATCGGTAAAATCGGGACGCGGCGCCATCGCCGTCTTCGTCGCCGATCACGGCATCGCGGAGGAAGGCGTCAGCGCGTTCCCGCAGGCCGTCACGGCCGAGATGCTACGCAACATCGCGGCCGGCGGCGCCGCAATCAGCGTGCTCGCGCGCCGCTTCGGTTACTCGCTCAAGGTCGTCGACGTCGGCGTCAAGGTCGATACCAGCGGCAACCCGCTCGACGGCGTGACTTATCGGCGCGTCGGCAATGGCACGCGCAACTTCCTGGACACTCCCGCAATGACCCCGGAGGAAACGACGCGCGCGCTCGAAATCGGAATCGAGATCGCGCGCGAGCTCGCCAGCACCGGCGCGACGCTGATCGGCATCGGCGAGATGGGCATCGCGAACAGCACGCCCGCTGCCGCACTTTTGTGCGCGCTTACAGGCATTCCGCCCGAGTCGATAGTAGGCCGCGGAACCGGCCTCGACGACGCGGGCATGCGCCGCAAAACCGAAGTGGTCGCGCGCGCGCTCGAGATTCATCGCGACGCGCTGGTGTCGGGCGAGTCGATGCTGGCGGCGCTCGGCGGTTTCGAGATCGCCGCGATGGCCGGCGCGTGCCTCGGCGGCGCCGCATCCAACGTCCCGGTCGTCGTCGACGGCTTCATCGCAACCGCGGCCGCTGCGATCGCGGAGAAGATTCATCACGGCCTATTCGACCATCTTTTTTTTAGCCATCGCTCAGCCGAGGGCGGCCACGCGCTCGCGCTCGATCACTTCAAGCAGCGGCCGATTCTCGATCTCGACCTAAGGCTCGGCGAGGGCACCGGCGCCGCGCTCGCGATGAACGTGATCGACTCCGCGCTCGACCTGCTCGACAACATGGCGACGTTCGAAAGCGCGGAGGTCTCGGGCAAAGTCCGATGAGTGAAGAAGCGATCGCGCCGGCAACGAAAAGCGGCTTCCTTGCAGAACTGCCGCTGGCTATCAGCTTCCTCACGATTCTGCCCGTGATCGATCAGCGTCCCGCATCCGACGAGACCGTTGCCGCGTCATTCGCATGGTTCCCGATCGTCGGGTTCCTCCTGGGCCTCGCGCTCGTCGGCGAAGATTGGCTGCTCGCCCACGTCTTCGCGCAGGTGATTCGCTCGGTGCTTATCGTCATCTCGCTCACGGTCGTCACCGGTGCCGTTCATCTCGACGGACTCGCCGACACGGCCGACGCGCTCGGCGCAGGACGCAATCGCGAGCGCGCACTCGACATCCTCCGCGACAGCCGCGTCGGCACGTTCGGTGCCAGCGCAATCTTCTTCGACTTGACGCTGAAAATCCTCGCGCTGTCGACGCTCGCGGGTCATCGCCGTTACGCCGCGCTGATCGTCGCGCCGATGCTCGCGCGTTTAGCGATGCTCTTCGTGGCCGCATCAGGATTGCCCTATCTGCGCCCCTCGGGCTCAGGATCGACGCTGCTCAGCGGCAGAAAAGGAGGTTTGCCCAAGCGTATCGTCGCGTTTTTCACACTCCTCGTTGCGATGCTCGTTGGCGACCCTATCGCGGTCGGAGTAGCGGCAGCAATCGGGTTGGCGATGCGGTTCTTCTACCGGCGATGGCTCGGCGGCGTGACCGGCGATTTAATCGGCGCGTGCGGAGAGCTGGTGGAGATCGCAGTCCTCGTCACGATGGCGTCGTGACGGTCACGCTCACTTCAGTTTGAGCGGATAGCCGGCGACCATCAGTAACACTTGGTCAGCGACCGCCGCGACTTTCTGATTGGTCCATCCGAGCAGGTCGCGGAAGCGGCGCGAGTCCGCGTGATCGGTCGGCACGATTCCCGATCCGACTTCATCGGTCACGACGATGCTCGCGAACGACGCTCGCCGCAGGGCCGCTGCGAGCTTGTCCGCCTCCGCGAGCACGGGGCCGTCGTCCGGGCCGTGATGCTGCATCAGGTTGGAGATCCACAGCGTCAGGCAATCGAGCAGGATCAGGTCAGCGCTTTTGCCGAGCTTCTCGAGCGCACTGACGACCTGCAC
>Ga0070761_10000729_pt1 | contig 20910 bp, 29 predicted proteins | sample HubBroMetageREF1_FD_66724 | JGI IMG/M metagenome (GOLD analysis project Ga0070761, IMG submission 66724) | Reference soil microbial communities from the Hubbard Brook experimental Forest, New Hampshire, USA - Hubbard Brook CCASE Soil... | ecosystem: Environmental > Terrestrial > Soil >... | reverse complement strand
GTACCTCTCCAGGGAGCGCCGCCGCCCGCTGCCGCCGCCCGAGCCCACCGACCTCCGGCTCGACCCGGCGGATGCTCCGGAGGCAGACCCCGCAGACTCGGCCGCCAGGGCGCTGGAGGAACTCGTCGCCGCAGGGGACATCGGGCTGCATGAATGGGTCGTGTGCGGCACGTGGGAGGGCGCCGTCGGCCGCATGATCGACGCAGTTGAAGCCTGGTCCAAGTATGGGCCCGCCGGGGACAACAGCCTGCTCGTGGACCTGGACGCCAAGCGCGACCTCTGCCGTATCGGGCAGCGCGAGGTCGGTTGGTTCTCCCTGACGATGCTGCGCATGCCAGCAGGACGATCGCCACGTGACGCCGGTTGAGATCTGCCGCGCGTTGCTGGCCGGCGTCGTCTCCGCGGAGCACCTGCCGGAGCTCGGTGACGACGAGGTCCGGCAGGAGGTCCAGTACCGGTTGGGCCAGGCGGGGTGCGACCTCGTCTACTCCCGGCACTTCGACTCGTGGACGGCCAGCTTCACGCGCGGCGCCCCCGAGGCCGCAGTGATCGACTCCCCTACCGCGCTGGACAGCCTGGACCTGGCGGTGCTGGCAGTGTGCTGGCTCCAACTTCGATTCCTGCCAGCGGAAAACTCGCGGCTCTCGGTGGACGACGATGCCCTGTTCGCCGCGGAAGAATCGCTAGAGATACCGCTGGAGGAATCAGAAGTGGCGAGCAGCATTCCGGCCGTGTCCAGGACGAGGGTCACGATCTCCGTGGGGAAGCTGAAGAGGGCCAGGTTCCTCCTCCAGCGAGAGGGAAAATTGCTTGCAGGTCCCATGATGGACACGATCGACGACGTCAGGGCAACCGAGCAGGCGCGCCGACTCATGCTCCGCCATCAGCGCCTGGCGCGACTGCAACGGCAGGGCGAGGCGCCGTCCGCGCAGGCCACTGCGCCCGGCGGCACGAACGGAGCCGCCAATGCCTCAGATTGAGGAGGCGCAGTTCGTCAACTGGGGGTCAATGCGCCCTGATGTCATCCCGCTCGCGGCGCCCGGAATCACGATCGCGGTCGGGCCGAACGGCTCTGGGAAGACCTGCTGGCTGGACGGCCTGAGGGTCATCCTGGGCGTCGCGGACTTCTCTAAGCGGCGCACCCCGGCCAGCTACATCTTCAATGGCGGTCCCTCTAACATCCCGGCCGACGAGGCCTGGCTAAGGGCGACCTTCGCCAACCCGGTGCAGCCCGGTCAGCGGCACCGCGTGTTCGCGGTGGCCGGGGGCGGATGCGAAGACGCGGAGCACGTGACGGTCATCTGCCGGGTGCAGGGTGATAAGCGCAAGTACCTGGTCCTGCCGGGCCATGTCGCCTGGGGACGCGACCACCCTCTCGACGCAGACCTGGATGGCCTGGCCCGCCTACCGGACAACCGATGGCTCGGCCCGCAGAAATACGACTACCTCCTCGACCGGGCTGGGGTGACCAAGGCCCTGCGTGGTGTGCTGTCGCTCCCCCAGGGCGAGACTGACCGGCTCGTGGCGGACCAGGTCCGGGCTCATGCGCCGTCTCCTGGAGCTGACGGGGCGCCAGGGCACGCTGGATGAATTCCGAGCCGCGCGGGTCAAGTACGGCGAGGCAAGGGTCGTGTACCGGGAGGCCAAGCAGCACTTCGAGCAGAAGAAACTCGGCCTCGAACAGCTACAGTTCAAGCTCCGCCAGTACCAGGAATGGGAAGCTCTCAAGGAAAAGCTGCACGCCGTCGACAGCTTCCTCCTTCCCGCCGCCCACCACTTCGCCGCAGCAGAGGAACTTGAAGCGGTCACCGAGAAATACTCGCCGCAGCAGCAAGAAGTCGCCGCGCTGGAGGTTGAGCTGGCCAAGGCCCGTGAGGCTGCCAACGCCAGGAAGACAGAGCTCCCTAGCCTGGAACGCGAACACGAGGAAGTAAGCAAGCAGGAGAAAGTCCTCAGCGCTGCAGCCAGAGAGACTGCCGTGAAACTCGGCGAGGCCAGTAGGCAAGCCAAGCAGGCATGGCGCGAGTTCGACGCCGCTTGGGCCACCGTCGGCAAAGCCTCTCAGGAAGAGGTCATGGCAGCGGTCGAGTCGGCCGAGATAGCCCTGTCGGCATGCCTGCGTGCCCGCCACGCCGCCGAAGCGGAGATCATCGCGCTCCAGGAGGACCTTAACCGCCTCCTCGCCGGCGGGAGCGCGGCGCCCGCCGTCGTCCGCGCCTTCCACAACCAGCTCAGGGAGACCGGGATCGAGGCGATCGTCGTCGGCGACATGCTCGCCGGCGCGGCCCGCGACGCTGCCAGCGCCGCTCACGCCCAGGCGGCGCTCGGGGATTCGGTCTGGGCCGTGGTCGTGCCACCGGAGCGCTACCAGCAGGCACGCGAGCTTGCCGCCGCTGCCGGTTACACCTGGCCAGTTGCCGCCGCTGGCCCCGGAAGCCCGTCGGGCGCGCTCAGGCTGAGCGGTGTCGGCGACGGCAGGCTCGGCGCGCTGCTCGTCACGCTGGACGCCACAACGGCTTCCAGCGGCAGTGAAGCGACCAGCGTGATTGAGGCCGGAGCGGACGCCACCACACCCGACGGCATGCGCCACGGGCGCTTTCTCTCCCGCGTGACCCCGGTCCGAGATCGTGTGCTGCATCCGGCGGCGCGCGAGATGGAGGCCTCCCGCATGAACATGGCCATAGCGGAGTCTCGCCGTGTCGTCACGGAGTCCGGCGCCGAGGCCACGTCGCTACGGGAGCGGCTCGCCTCCGCGTACCTGCTGCTCGACGCGATCCGCCGCCTGCGGGACAAAAGGCAGGCGTTCCGCGAGGATTGCCAGCGGCTGGTCGACGCGCGCGCCGCGTATCGGTCGGCGACACAGGACCACGCCAGCGCCTCAGCCAGCGTCAAGGAGCTGTTCGGTCGTCTCCAGACCGTGAAGGCCGAGATCAGCAGCCTTGACAAGCAGGTAACTGCCGCCGATAGGAACCTGCAGGAGGCCGAGAAGGAACTCAAAGCGCTTGCGGGCAGGCGCGTGACGGCCGAGCTGGCGGCCCAGGCGGCCCCGCTGCCTCCCGGCTTCACGGAGGCTGACCTCGCCCGCCTTGAGCCGGTATCCACGCTGAAGGCCCAAAGCACCACGTGGACGGCTGAGGTAAACAACCGGGGCCGCTTTCCCGATGACATCCGCGACCCGGTCATAGCCAGCCAGTGCGCGGCAGAGGAGACCAGGCTCACCGACGTCGAACAGCTCGTCACCGACCGGACCCGCGAACTAGAAGCCCAGGAGCGGATGGTCGAGGAGTCACGGAGACGCTATGACGAGCATATTCGCGCTCTCGTGCGCAGACTGCGGGACAACTTCTCGGAGATCTGTGGCACGGCGGGCATCGACGGGCGGATAGAGCTCGTCCCCGGCGACATGCAGGAAGAGCTGGGCATCGATGTCCTGGTGTCACACAAGATCGGCGAGACCCCCGTGTCGTACCAGGAGGGAAGCCACTCCGGCGGCCAGGGCACCAAGATCGCGATCATGTTGCTGCTCGCGGCGATGAGCCTTGGGCAGGCAGCAGACCTGCTAATCGTGGACGAGCACAACGCCCACCTCGACGGGACGAATACCGGGCAGATCGCCCAGCTCATGCGGCGATTGTCATGCCCCCCGATGCAAGCAAGAGCAGCGTGCGGCTCGGCCGCAAGCTGGTACACGGCCGCCGGGTGCAGCCGGTAACCGCCGTGGAGGAGGCGCAGGCCGTCTTGACCCGGCTCCCGGGCGACTCCGCCCGGTCAGCCCGGTCCCTGCTGCGGCGGGTACTGGACTCGAAGTCGACCCTGGGAATCCTGGTGCGTCCCCAGGAAGAGAGCGTGTCCCAGGCGCTGGCCGCCTGCGGCGTCGTGCGCCTGGAAGAGAAGGCCGAGGGCGACGCTGCCGTCTACCACTGGCGGTCCCACCGGGCAACGCTTGCCGACGGGCGTCACGATGAGATCCGCAACCTCCTCGGAAGGCTGGATCCCGACGAAGCGCGAGCCGGACTCCTGCATGCCATCGCGACAACGCCGGAACTCAGCCGCGAACGCGAACTCCTGTCCCAGGCCCAGCCGGGTCCGCCGCTGCGCGTCCCCGAGCAGTCCGCGACACAGCCAGCAACGTGGTCGGTCTACAACGCCGCACTCCGCGCGGCAGCCGGCTGGTACCACGCGCAGCGCAACGGCCAGCCACTGTCGGCGCGAGAGCTTGCCGCCACCAGCCTCGGCTGGTCGAAGGCCTGGACCGACCCGCGCGAGCGGGCATTCGAACGCGTCATCAACATGAAGTTCGACGAGGCCCTAGAGACGATGGAGCCGGAGGTAAGGCTCCGCGGCCCGCTCCGCTGGATGGCAGGTTCAACCGCCGTCGATGCCTGCATCGCCCACCCATGGGTCTCCATCCCGGCGCGCAGCGCCCAGCATTACGGAACCCTGGACTACTCACAAGCACAAGGCATGCTCGTCATCGAGAACCTCGACACTTTCGAAGCAATCTGCCGCCACTCAACCGTCCCCGAGACCTGGCTCTGCCTCTGGGGCCACGGCGACGTCAACAACGGCCTTACCAGCCTCGTCCATGCCATCGACAGGACGACAGCCTGCTGGGCCGGGTTGTGCAGCATGTTCTGCAGCGTCTCCCGGGTCGGGCGCCGCCACTCCAGCTCCCCCTTCGACGGGCTCGTGCGGACCTGGACCGGCAGCTGCACCTCGTGCTCGACGAGGTAGCGGAGCACGGCGTTGAGGGTGCCGAGCCGGGTGAAGGCGCTGAAGATGAGCCGCACGACGTGCTGCGCCTGCTCGTCGGGGTCGAAGGCCGCCTCGCCGGACAGGCGGCGGTCATAGCCGATCGGCAGCGCGATGACCAGCTCGCCGCGCTCGGCCTTGGCGAGCTTGCCCGATAGCATCCGCTGCCGGATCAGGTACAGTTCCGCCTCGCTCATCGTTCCCTTCAGCCCCAGCAGCAGCCGGTCGTTGTAGTACGCCGGGTCGTAGACGCCGTCGGGATCGGCGAGCAGCACCCCCGACAGCGAGCACAGCTCGAGCATCTGGTGCCAGTCCCGGCCAGACCGCGCCAGCCGCGACATCTCGATCCCGAGCACGACGCCCGCACGTCCCATGGTGACCTCGGTGACGAGCCGGGCAAAGCCCTTCCTCGAATCTGCCGCCGCAGCGGACACCCCGAGGTCGTCGTCGATCACCGTGACCTGCGACCGGGCCCAGCCCAGCGCGACGGCACGCTCGCCCAGCGCGTACTGCAGCCTCGTCGATTCCCTGTGCTCAAGCACCTGATGCCTGGTCGACTGCCGGACGTACACCACCGCGGCACGGTCCAGGTGCTCCGGGCGGATCTTCTACTGCGGCTGCCCGCCCGGCCGGTACCTGTCCAGGCTCACGCCCGCCTCCCGCGGCCCTCGCCGCCAGCACCGCCAGCAGCGTCACCACCGCGGCCCGCCGCTCCGGCGGCAGCGCTGCCCAGACCCCGGGACCGGGAGTAACCTGCGGGGCACTCGGCCGCATCGCGCTCACCTGCCGCTGACAGCAGACGGCAAGCCACTGCCGCCGCCCGCAACAGTGCTCCCACGCTCACTATCGCTCCGGAACCAGACCTCACGCTAGAGACGGTTTCCATTTCACCGGCATCAGCGGTGGCCGATTGAAACCGCTTTTCTGCATTTGAAAAAAACCGTCCGCGGCGCCGGCCGCGCGCTGCGCGGCCGGTCGGCCGCCCTGGCCAGGCAGGAAGCCTGGGCACTGCTCCTCGTGGACAACATGATCGCGGTCCTCGCCGCCGAAGCTGCGGTCACGGCCGGGACCAGCCTCGCCGCCGTCTCCTTCACCGCCGTGGTGTCCCTCGCCCGCGAGCACGTCGCCGCCGACACCTGCTGCCGCCACTGCGGACAGCGCCCGACCAGCGGCAGCGACCCGCGCGCCCGGCTCACCTCCGCCATCGCCGCCCAGCCGCTGAACAGGTAAGACAGGAAACGAACCTCCGGAAGAACCACCGCCGAACGCAGAAAATGGCCGACCGAGGAAGCCGACTACAACCTCACCATCGTCCCGTCGAACCTACCGAAAGCAGACACAAATCCGAGAACTTAAGGGCAGTGCCCAGCGGCTGATGGGTCGTGGCCGACCTAGACGAGTTCCACGTCTACGACAGCATGGCGCGCTAGCCGGTCGTCCGCTACCCCCTGATATCGCAGGAGCGTCCCCGCTGTGTTGCTGCTAACGTTGTTCCACTCGCCTTGGTCCGCCTTGGCCAAGGCCCTTCCTTTTACCCGCCTGGTGTCGGGGCGGCGGCGGGCACCGTGCCCTGCTGCGGCCTTGGACGTCCCTTGGCGAGCCGGGGATTCGCCGTGACAAGTCCTGCTCCCTGAGATGGCTCGCCCCGCCCGGCGGCAGGAAAGATGGTTATGCCAGACGCTAATGTCGGCTACCGCGGCGTACTACGTACCCCTGGGGCCGCCATTTTCTTCTTCGCCGCAGCAATCGGCCGCGTAGGTATCGCGATGATCGCCCTGAGCCTGGTCTGGCTGCTGCATGCCCGCACGGGTTCTTATAGCACATCCGGCCTCGCCACGGCAGGGTTTGCTCTCGCGGAGGCGCTGATCGGGCCGCAGGTAGCCCGCCTATTCGACAGATTCGGCCAGACCCGGGTCCTGCCTTTCTCCCTACTCGCGGCCATCATCGCGATCGGGGGCATCCTCGTGACGACGAACTCCGCAGCCACGGTAGCGGCATCAGCTTGCACCGGCGCGGTGGTTCCCCAGCTGGCCGCTCTCTCGTCAGCCCGTTGGGCTTACCTGCTGCGGGGAAGCCGGGCCAGCGAGCTGCCAACTGCCTTCTCCCTCGAAGCGCTGGCCAACTCAGCGGCCTTTCTCCTGGGGCCTGTCCTGGCGACTTCTCTTAGCGCCGCAGGGGCGCCGGAACTGGCCCTCCTCATCTCGGTGAGTCTGATCGTCTGCGGGGGAGGAGTGCTGGCCAGCCAGCGTCACACAGCACCCCCGCCAAGGCGCGAGCGGGCCGAACCTGACCAGGGTTCTCGAACGTTGCTGCGGCCGGCTTTCGTCCTTGTTGTCGCCCTCAACATGGCCTTGGGGCTTTACTTCGGGACTATGGGGATTGCGGTGAGTTCGTTCGCTATAAATCACGGCGTCCCTGGTGCCGCGGCCCCCATCATGGCCGCCTCAAGCTTGTCCGGGATAGTCGGCGGTTTGATATACGGCCGAAGAAGGCACCGGCTGGCGGCGCGTCATCAGTTCATCATCGCTGCCGGATACATGACGAGTGCAGCGTTGCTGCTACCACTGGCGCGCTCCGCGTTTGTGCTTGGCGCGGTCGTCGTCGTTACCGAAATAGCCATCCCGCCGGCGATCACCTTGCTGAATGTCCTTACAGAAAACGCGGTACATCCAGCTGACCTCACGCAAGCATTTAGCTGGAATGCCTCGGCCAGCGCGGCCGGCCTGGCTCTGGCGGCCTCAGTAGCCGGTCGCGTCGTTGACACCTGGGGCTCCTCAGCAGCTTTGGCCCAGGCGCCTGCAGCAGGAGCAATTCTCCTCATTATCGCGTTGGTGCTCTCAACCCAGAGGGTGAAAACGGGTGAAGCTAACCACGCTAGCGTGGAGTCGCGAATCGATACCTAGCCCCTGGCCGTAGTAATAGGACAACGCGCTAGGGGCGCTTGTCGAGCGGGGATGTGGCTGATGTAGGAACGTCCTCCTGGTGCGGTAGTACGGGCTTGGTGTCCCAAACGCAGAAGGAGGACGTCCTGTGAGCAAGGGTAGCGGTACGGCGCGAGGTGAGCGGCGGCGGAACGCGCGGCGGGAGCGGCTGCGGGCGATGCTGCCGCGGGATGGCGCGGTGATCGGGATTGACCTGGCCGAGGACAAGCAGGCGGTCGCGGTGGTTGATCATGATGTGCGGGTGCTGGCGCGCAAGACGGTGCGGGTGAAGGTGTTCCGGCTGGGTAAGGCGCTGGACTGGGCGGCGGGGCAGGCCCGGGCGAAGGGGTTCACGCGGGTGACGGTGGCGTGCGAGCCGACGGGGCCGCGGTGGCTGCAGGTGCAGTGGCTGTGCGCGGAGCGGGGGCTGCCGCTAGTGTGCATCCAGCCGCTGATGTCCCATATCGCCCGTGAGCAGCAGGATTACACGACGCATAAGACTGACGAGGCTGATCGCCCGGCTGGCGGTGGAGCTGCACTGCTACCTGCCCGAGGAGCTGGATGAGACGTGGGCGCACCTGCGGCACCTGGGCCGGCGCCGCGCCCAGCTGATCACGTCGGCGACAGCGTCGGTGCAGCGGATCCGGGATTTCCTGTCGGTGGCCTGGCCGGCGGTGACCGAGACGTGCGCCCAGCCGTTTGAGTCGGTGACCTGGCTGGCGGCCTTGCAGGTGGTGACGTCGCGGTGCGCTGCGGACCCGGGCAGGCTGGCCGCCATGGGGGAAGAGGCGTTCACCGCGCTGGTCCGATCCGCCGTGGGCGGCTGGGGCGGCAAGAAGGGCTGGCGCGCGATCTGCGTCCGGGTCTTCGACGCGCTGACTGACACCGAGGGCGTGGTCGTCTCCTTCCGTCGCGGCCCATGCGCCGGGTCGCTGACGAGCTGGGCGACCTGCAGCGGACCCGCGCCCAGTTGCGGGCCGTTGAGGCGGACATGGCCGCGGTGCTGGATGAGCTCGGCCTTTCCCGGCTTGCTGGCATCCCCTGGCTGAGCGCCGTCGGCGCGGCGGCGATCTTGGCGGAGGTCGGTGATCCCCGCCGGTATGACAGCTCATCATCGCTGGTCAAGCACGCCGGGATGTCCCTGTCCGATAACGCCTCCGGTGCCGTCTACGGCGAGGCGCACATCTCCCGGCACGGCCAGCCCGGCCTGCGGCTGGCCTGACTTGTGACACGTTTGGCGGTCGGCAGCGGCGGCGGGACGCTGGCCTGCGGTTCCGCTGATCGTGATCGCTGAAGTTGCGCACTAACCCCGGCTAGTCAGCAAGGGCAGAGCCGCTTGGGCAAGGCCGCGTCGGCGCGCTCGCCTCCCGGTGCCGGCCAGGACAGGCGAGGAAGGCACGTCACGCAGGCTGGATCCTTGTCAGGCAGAAGGGATGCCCGGCAGGGTCGGTGAAGACATGCCACCGGTCACCGCCGGGCTGGAACTCTGCTCTGGCCGCGCCCAGCCTCAGCAGCAGGGCCGCGGCCTGGTCGAGGTCCGCGACCGCGAAGTCCAGATGGAGCTGCTGTGGCCGGTCCTGGCCTGGCCAGCTTGGCGCCTGGTAGCCGTCGGCCCGCTGGAATCCGATGAAAAGCCCGTCCGCGCAGGTGAGCCCGGCGAACTCGTCGCCGGACTCAGGGACCAGCTCAAGGCCGGTGGCCTGCTGGTAGAACCTGGCCAGCACCATGGGATCGGCGCAGTCGAGTGTTATCGCTGTCAGCTTCATGTTCATGGCCATCGGCAGCTCCGTCACCGGCACGATGGTACATGGTGGTCGCCGAAGAAGGGTGCGCCGCGCGAGCCGGCCCGGCCGGCGGAGGCCGAACAGCAGGCTTCTCCTCCCGGCGCCCGCACCGTCTCCGCGGCGCCGACCTGTCATCTGGAAACCTGGATGACGTTTCCGACCGTCTACGATCGCTTCAGGTGCGCACTAATGTGTCACAAGTCAGGTCCCTGTCCGATAACGCCTCCGGTGCCGTCTACGGCGAGGCGCACATCTCCCGGCACGGCCAGCCCGGCCTGCGGCTGGCCGTCTGGCGCGCCGTGTGGCCGATGTGCCGGTTAAACCCCGTGATGGCCGCCAAGTACCAGGCGATGACCCAGGCCGCCGACGCCGACGCCCAGGCCGCCGGAACGCAGGCCGGCGCGGCCGAGCGCGCGGCCTGTCGGTGCGCGGCGGGCCAAGGCCCGGGTCGCGTGCGCCGCCTCGCTGCTGCGCTGGATCTACTCCATGGTCATCCACGGCACCGGCTGGGACCCCGCCGTCGCCGCCGGTGCCGCCAGCAGCCCGGCCGCCCCGGCGGAGGCTGCCTGACCAGCGCTTCCATCCCGCACCCGCCACGGGTGCCCGAGACCTTCCTCCCAGATGAGGGGGAGAGCGAGCCCGCATGGCCGTCGGGGACCAACCCCGCTTGACACCCTGGGCAGCACTCCCCGGTCGCCTGGAGCTTCTCACCAGCTCGGTTGAACGCTGCAGGAGCAGGCGTGGCCGCATCATGCGGGCACGCCGAGCCCGCTTGCACTACGTAGAGCGAGAAGACCCGGGTGACGGGCACCCCCAACCGCCAGGCGAACCGGCCATCGCCCCGGCGCGTTACCTCAGCATGCCCTCAACCAGGCTCCCGGCGACCGCGGACCCGCGCCAGCCACGCCACACCAGCTCCTGCCGTAGCAAGAACCCCAGCTCAGAACCAAGTCCTCAGAACCGTCAGAGAACATCTCCCGTACCGCTTGACAGACTCCCTCTTACGCTGGTGTGTCAACCTCATTTGGGATCCCATTCCAGAGTGCCACGGCCACACGACGACGAGTCAGGTCAGGCACGGTTAACCGCGCCCGCGTCGGATTTATCGATGCTGCCGACGGCCTGTGTAGTGCCCTCAGTGGGCTCCGGCCCTTGCCTCCACCGGGTAGCTGAGGCCAGGTCTCGCCGCGGGCACCTCAGCCCTGGCATTTATCTACGGTTCTTCAGCATCGGGATAAGCTCCGTCCACGGCTCGTAGTCTGCATAATCCCTACCGCAACGACGCACCAGGAGTTCCGCGGCTGCGATGTCGATGCGACCCTCATTGGCTTCGAGATGCCTGAGTATCCGCCGCGACTCGTCAATAGTATCCGAATAGGCCAAATGCCACTCGCCGGACCCGTATGCTTCAACTCTGCGAGTAAGTCTGGGCAGTGCAGAGTCAGTCCATTTGAAGTGATGAACTTGGGGGAATGCGGACTCCGCGGGCATCGGGCGACCTTCTAGGACCCTGTGCTGACCAGTTCGCAAATGTACGTCACCCCGAGCGAGAGTCACCTTCGACGTGCCTGCCTTCGGAATCTGTAGTGTTATCAGTCCGGCAAACGGGTACTGATCCCATATTGACTCATCCGGCTTCAGCGGAGCCAGACTGCCATCGGCGGCGACGCGGTCCAGTAGGGCACCCACGACGTGATCGTATCCTCCCTTTTCACAGGAGGCGATGATCTCAGTGAGCGGTCGATCATAAACGTGGAACTCGTCAAGGTCCGCAACAACCCACCAGTCATTTGGATGGCGCCGCATCTGCGCCCGGATGAGGTATGAGTTGAGATCCTCGTCCCATGGGCCCTGGTGAACTGAAGAAAACGAGAGTCTGGACCGTGCGAGAAAATCCCGAGACCGCTGGTATTCCGGATCGTCAATCGATTCGACATGTCGGGCTATATGAAAATAATCTACGCCAAGATCGCGATAATGTTTAATGGAGGCATCGAGAAGGTCAATATCAGCGCCAATGACCGAAGCGAATCGGATCGCCATTTTACACTCCCGTCGTCCGTACCCGGGCTAAGCACGCTACATCTTTGATGATCTGTGATCAGGAATAACACCGTGCCTTGTTGAGCGCGGCGGTAGTCGGCAGCGCCGACCTGAAGCCCGCAGTCAGGCCAATGTAGTCAGGGACCTGACGCACCAGGACTAGGCCCGCGTGCGACACCACACCCGTACCGCCGCCGGCACAGCACTGAGGCTTCGTGAAAGACTGCGGCCAGTCATTCTGCAAGCTCACAGTCTCGAATTACATATTCCTTACGGTAGGCGGTCATGGTCTCGTACATGGTCTGCTCAAGGGATTTCTCCGGACTCCACCCGAGGAGTTGTTTGGCCAAACCGATATTGGGCATACGCCTGTCGCAGTCTTCGTACCCGGGTCCATAGAAGGCCTCGGCAGGAATATCGATGACAGGATGGTCCAGATATGTAGCGTCATCAGTAATGGACGCGTAGATCCTGCGCATGAGCAGTGCTAGTTCCCGTATAGTAACCTCACTGTCGGGATTGCCAAGGTTGAAAATATGATTCTTCGATCGCCCTGGATTTTGAAGCATAAGCATGATCGCATTCATTGCATCGTCGATCGAAAGGATAGTCCTGCGGGCGGTGCCTCCATCGACAAGTTGCATAGGAACGCGGTCGATCAACGCCGTCATAAAACATGCGAGAACGCGCGGGATACCTTCACCATCGTGTCCAGGGAGGTAATCCATCTTTGGCCCGAAGAAATTGAGCGGGCGTATGATGGTGAAGGGTAGCCCGGCCTCCCTGTAGTGCGCGAAAATCAGCCGTTCTACGATCTGTTTGGCAGAGGCATAGGTCCATCGCTGATTCTGGATGGGGCCCATGATTAGAGGAGTTCTGGTCTCGTCGAGCACATAAAGATCGGGGTCTTCGTAAGAATTATTTGGCACGTAACTGGCAACCGTGCGTCCGTAGACTTCACTGGTCGAGAAGTGCATTAGCCAGGTGCCGTATTCGGCGCACATGTCGATAATTGGATATAGGTCGAATAGATTCGCTCGTAATACTTGGATAGGTTTAGTGTTGTATTCTGCCGGATTGCAGATCGCGGCAAGATTGATCACCATATCTGCATCACGGATCGCGGTCCGCAAAACCTGCCGCGACTCGGCGGTGGACAAGTCTTGCTGTCGAAACTCGAAATCCGGATTACTCACATGCTCCCGAATTTTTCGACTATCTAGGTCCCATCCAAGAATCTTATTTCCATTGTCGCCGAGCAGTCTCCCCAAGAGGTGACTCCCGATGTAGCCGCCACATCCGAGAATCACTATCCTTGAATTACGCATCGTTCGCTCCTTGTTTGATGCATGATCGCCCAAAAACAAGATCTGCATTTGAGCAGACTACTCAATAAGCAGAAACGCTTAAGACCCTTCCTGAAAGGTTGGCGTCAAACATAAATCAACGTTAATGGTCAGCGCTCAAGGTTGTCAACACCTAACTCGGAGGTTTTAGGGGTTTTCGGCTGGATATCACTTGGCGTATCCCTGGTTCAGGAGCCGGGAGTATGCGTTTAGCTCTGCGGGTTCATATCTGTGATCTACCTTAAATCGCACGCGGAGTTGCGGGTACACAGCCAAGGTCACGATCTAGGGTTACCGTAGGAGTTAAAGGATCGCTGCACGTTAAATTCCACGGCTGTTCAGAAAATCGTAAAGAATATCGACGATTTCTTCTGCTCCGTTGCTGCCGGTAAAGGAACAAAGAGATGACAGAGTAATATTCTCTCCCTTGGCATAGAACAATGCGTTCGAGCATGCCTCAGCTAGGCGAGGGATGCCTCCAGGCCACATAGTGGCGGTGGCAACCATATCTCTGTACATAGTGCTGATGGCCCACTCCTCGCCTCGGTTCCGTTCTTTCAAAACACGATCTTGGTCAACCGTTCCTGATGGCCAGGGCACCACAATATTGGGATCGACGATCTGCGTGACTTCGCTCGCGTTCATGATATGACTCAGGTTTTGCGGAGGTAGTACGATGGCGGGCCGTCCGAGCGCGCCAATCTCCAGTAGCGTCATCTGCCCTGGCGAGGTAGCGACGATTTCCGCGGTGGCCAACTCGTCCAAGAATTGTTGCCGGGGTAGGCGCCCGCCGCTGATATTCAGCCCATGAGCAAGGTCGGATGAGATTGGCAGATTGTCCGGATCCAGGTCACCAGTAACGACTATCCGATCGTACCCGTGCTTCTTGAGAGCTGTCAGCGCCGCTATGCCTACCAATCGCACGTAACTGTCAATGCTTGCGGCAGTGGTGACAGGAGACTGCAGGCCGCCAAAGTTGACTACCGCCTTGCGCGGCACGCAGGAAGTCGATGCGAGCGGACGGGCGCCCACAACCCTTCCTACCCAGTGCAGCGACGTGATCCCGCGTAGAACGGGCCAGCAGGGACGGGGGAGGGCGGGGCACAACTGCGCACAGTAGCGGGATAGCGTCTGCGGGATGCGCTCGTTTTCGGTCCATGCGAAAGGAATGCTGTCTACGTAGATGACCGGACAGCCCACACGTTCGAGGCGGATAGCGAGTTCTGCGTTAAGTACGACGACTGCGGCTTCGACGGAGTGTCGAGTCAGCAGATTCCCTAGCTCGTCGCCTGTAAGCTCTGAAGTATCCGCCCAGTTATGAACAGCATGCTGTCGCAGGACCGGACGTCCGGTGTCAGTATCAAGTCCCAAGAAACGGGTGTGACCGTTTCCGCGCTGGCTGATGGCATCGAGAACGGCGGCGAGGAGACCTGCACTTCCCCATCCAAAACTATCTCCTGCCACGGCCAGCGATGAAGGACGAATCGCTTCAGGGGCTCGGCAGGTGATTCGCTGTGAAAATTGGTCGTGCATCGTTAGCTCCAGTTTCTCGGTTGCCCATCTACTCCGGGAGCGAATCCCGTCTTTCGGAAAATCTGTCGAGCAACTGCCGACCTATCGCCATTGAGAAGGAGTGCGTACTGCCCCCCTGCTGCCGCGCTGGCATATACGTGAGCCGATAGACCCCGATCTGCGGGTCACCAGACGAAGCTTCCGTTTCGTGAAGAATGAACTCATCACATAGCTCTGCACCGACGTGTCTGCGTGCATCACTTTGCATGCGCGAAGTTGGGCATATTTTTGTCGCGTGTTCTGGTCGGGTGGGAGTTGGCGCGAGGCCGTCCTTGAGTGAAATACTGCGGATGGACGGGAAGAGCGCGTGAAGCCTTGAAAGGTCGGCCTGTGAGTGGGGAATGTCTCCTGGCCGTGCAGGTGAATATGTGACCTCCAGGCGTGTTCCCATTAGCTCACTGATTATAGCTACAAGCTGCATGATCGATGTTCGAGTGCCTAGCGCGAAGTTTACGGGCTCTTGACTTATTGTCTTATTTATAATGGCCGAGGTTATGATTTGTGATACCGTGTCAACGAACACTAGGTCTCTCGTTTGGGAGCCATTCCCGTATATTGTTACTGGTTTTCGTGAGAGTGCGGCATTAATAAATTTGGGTCGGCTGCAGCGTATTGATGATTGGCGAGCCGCCTGGGGCCGTATACATTGAAAAATCGTAGTGGCAGCACGGGTATGTCGTAGGATGCGGAATATGCGGTCAGATACGCCTCTGTAGCGACTTTGGTTGCCGCATAAGGGCTAGCGGGTATTGGCAGTCCGCCTTCAGGCTCGGGCAACTTAGGCCGTGCGCCATAGATGGCCGCGGAAGAGGCGCCTATCACAAGGGGACTTCCGTTTCGGCATACAGATTCCAAGACAGACAGGTTCCGGGTAAGCCTTCGCGGCTAGTTCATTGTCTGCTCTTGGCAGTATGCCAAGAAATCTGGATTGCGTCAACACCTATTGCCTCGTTGGGTAAGCCCAGGGTGGAAACTGGGCTATCTACAGTTACGGAAGTTTCGCTCATTCATGTGCCAGTCCCTGGCGTGGATGGCTGAATTGCCTGCACTGGGATGTTTGACGAGCCGGCCATTTCCATGTGTGACGTTGTTGTAAATTGATTACTCTTGGTACTCAAATCTATTTATTGGGGTGATTTCAGTCAGTCCCAGCTGATGTACTTGTGGTTTGAACTGGGGAGGACGAGCGCGGCGCGGCACCGCAGGTCGCGGTGGAACTCGGCCAGGTCAAGCCGCGGCAGGTTCTCGGCGACAGCGGGACCGCCATCGACCACGCGCGTACCATCCGCGCAGGTGACATCCCCACGCCTGAGCGGCAGGGCCGCTACTGGGTCGACGTCGCCTGTGCCTGGCACCAGTGGGGGAAGCCGGAGGCTTGCTACCGGCCCTGCTCGCAGCTGAGCGCGCCGCAGAGAGTGCCCGCCGAGGTCCGGTACCGCCCGCCCGCCCGCCCACCGGATGACCGAAGACCTGCTCAGGGCCGACGCCCGCAGCGCCCTGCCGGGGCTGCGGGACTTCGCCCGCCGGGTCGGACTCCAGCCATCCGCCCGGCCCTGCGGATCCGCCACGAAATGACCGCGAAATTTCCACGCGTATTTGCCGTACCGTGGAGCACCGCTGCCCGCTGCCGCTACCTGCTCACGACGCTGACCTGCAACGACAGCAAACGCAGGCGCAAACCGGATGGTACGGCGCACCGCTCCCCTCTTGGGTTGCTGGAGTGATGCCAGATCATCTCTGACCTGCGGTTCTACCTTGTGGCAGGTGTTGGGTTCGAACCAACGTAGGCTGAGCCGACGGTTTTACAGACAACTCCGATACATGGCCTGACCTGCGCTTATGCCATAACCATTCGTATTTCTCCGGCTATTCTCCGCCGCACCCTCGCGTCAGGCCGACTAGCGTTCGGCGGGAGCTAAGCTGACGTTCAGAGTCAGGCACAGCGCGTCGGCGAGGCGTTCCAGCAGCGGCAGTGTCGGAGTAGTGCCGCCCGCCTCGACCGCGCGATGCCAAGCTGTGTCATCCCGGCCCGTTCGGCGAGCTGGCGCTGGGACAAGCCTAGCTCTTCCCGCCGCGCCTAGCCCGCCTCGGCCAGCTCGAACCGCAACCTGGCCTGCTCGTAAGCAGCGGTCGCTCCCGGCCGTCCGGCGCAGGCAGTCCTGGCCTGAGCAAGGCTGATCCGACGCCGTTCGCACACCAGGGACCGGAATAGGGAAGCCATCGACGCCGACGACATCCTCCCCGGCTACACGGGCACCATCGTCCGTGACGGTTACCAGGGATATCAGCATCTCACCGGTGCTGCACGCCTGGTGCGCCGCGCACGGCCTGCGCAACCTGGTCGGCCGGTATCGCTTCGCCCCCGACGGGCAGTTGCGGGCACGGTCCATGACCGACTGCTCATCGACGCCGGCGCCATGGCGACCGCGGCCCGCGCCACCGGGCGGGGCGGCCTCGATGACGACCAGCTCGCCCGCGTCCGGCCCTGGTACCGCAGTGCCTTCGCCAAGGGCCTGTCCGACAACCAGGGCAAGCACACTCGGATCGCTTGGGACGGCCTACCTTGGCCCGCCGGTTCCGCGACCACCAGTACAGGATGCTGCGGTTCACTACCGACCTGGCCGTCGGTTTCACCAGCAATCAGGCCGGTTATAACGACGTCCGCCAGGTCAAGATCGAGCAGCCCGCCCGCGCGCGCAACCCCGCCAGCACCGCACCCACGCAGCGGTCATATCGGCATGCCGGTAACAGCCACGACGGCCAGTCGCTCGGCACTCAGGCTGAATAGCTACATTGACTTGGCTCAAGTTTAATGGCGAGTGCTCCGTTGTCGAGGCCAACGAAAAGTGAATCATTCCCCCACATTATCGATTTCGCCGAATAGTGGACTGGTATGGTCAGGACAGGAGCTCTCGACATGGGATTCCATAGTCGCACTGTTTTGTCATCGCTGGCACTAGCGAGTAGATATCGATTTCGAATCGAAAAAGAGCAGATTGAATTCACGGGAGCAGAATGACCTTCGAAAATCCTGACCTGCTCGCCGCTGGCGGGGTTCCACAGCCGGATAGTGTAGTCAGCCGCGTCTTCATCAACGTCACCTCGATTGATATATACCTGATCAACTTCGGTTTCTCCGCTGGCTAGCAAGAAAAGATCGTCATCCTTAACGGCGCACAATGCGCAAAAATCGCCTGAGTGGCCTTCGAGAGTCCTCATGTTCCTGTCGTTAGCGGGATCCCATAGCCGAATTTCCCGCCCAGAGAAACTGGCAAGCATGGAGCCCGCTCCTGTGCCTATCGCGCACAAGCTTCCAGGCCGATGATCATCGGCCTGGAAAGTTCTGATGTGGTCGCCGTTAGCGGGATCCCAAAGCCGTATTGTGCCATCAAGGCTAGCGCTAGCGAGCAGGGGAGATCCGTTAGCCTCAACCTGGCACACCTTCACAATCTGTCCCCGATGGCCGCGCAAAACCCGAACCTGATCGCCAGTCCAGGGTTCCCGCAACTCGACTGTTCCATCTTTGCAACCACCGGCAAGCAGGATCGTGTCACCAGCGGTGACTGTGCACAGGTTCGAGGCCGTCCATCGGCCACTTCCTTGAACGTCAATTTCCTCCCCGGTTCGGGAATCCAGCAAGAGAACGATTCCATCATCCTCATAATATGAACTCAAATCGGGATTGGCGATGACCGCGATCGTTATTCGCCCACCAAGAGAGATTGGACACGTGGCAATTTCCCCTATATGCATGCGTATTTTCCAACTCTCAGAATGTCCTCTTAAATATTGCCTGGAGATCCTGCAGTGCAATTGTATCGAACGTCTTGCAGGCAAGGAATGTACGGCTTCCCGTTCTGATTGCGCCAATCAGCTCAATCCCTCGCTGAACTTCAAGAGGATTGCCCTGATAACGGTCGGCGGGATCCCACAGCTCTGCGCACGTACCGTCGTAATCTGATCCAGCGAGCATATGATGACCGTTGATTTCAATTTCGCACAAAAATTTGATGTCCCGGTCGGCGCGGCTGTTCAAAATATGCAGCCGATTTCCACTTTCGGGATTCCATATTTCCACGTTGGAGCCTCCAATGGCGAGTACAGTACGGCCGCCCAAGCTCACCGCGCACAAGGAATTCACCTGGTTTGCACCTGTCGGGCTGCTTCTCGCAAAGTCAATTTTCATGGCGTAAACAAGATCGCCAGTGCAGGAATTCCACAATCGGACTTTCCCGTCGCCGCTGCCAGTTGCTAGCAGAAAGCCATCTCCAACGGGGACCTCGCACATCGACCATACCGGGAGGTCGCTTGCTCTTATTTCCCTGACCAGATCGCCGGTGCACGGATTCCGCAGCCGCACTATCCCGTCCGTTCCGGCGTCAGCAAGCAGCTTCCGGCTTCCGGCTTCCGCCTCTGACCTCGCAGACGGCCTTAACCCAGCCCGGACTACCTCTCCCGCGCCAGTCCCCTTCAGCTCTCAGCTCCCGGACCTCTTGTCCGGTCCGGAGATTCCAGAGCCGCACTGTTCCGTCATCGCTGCCGCTTGCGAGCTGGGCGTTATCGTCGCAAGTGACCACGCACAGAGTATTAACACGGTCACGATGACCGTTTAGTATCTCGACCTGCTCACCAGTGCGTGGATTCCAGAGCCGCACCGTGTGATCGGCTCCGGCGGTGGCCACCAGTGTCATGCCATCGACGGAAACCCCGCAGACGGCCTTGACCTGGCCGTAATGGCCCTTGAGGTAGGTATGAGCCAGCCGCGGTCTAGCGTTCGCCCACAGAGCCTTGTAAGGAGCCCTCCATTGATCTGAACGATAGGAGCTGCCGAGGTCGTCTAGGGCCTCGGTAACGCTGAAGAGTGCGGCACGCTCCGCTGGGGCAGCGCCGAGTGCCTGTGGGGTGAAGCGCAGCAGTCGGCCCCGGCGCCGGCCCTCCGGCGACACGGCGTTATCAGCGAGAGGAACTAGCCTGCGCAGGTCCGAATGCAGCAGGAAAGCGTCGTCGGCCAGCAGTTCATCGATCATCTGCGCGCTGGCGGCATGCGCGGAAAGGGAACGCAAGAGGTAGGCAGGCGCGTGTCGCCACTCAGCATCTCGGCCGACTGCGAGAAAGGCCTGAGTCAACGCCCTCTCGTCCTTGACCCGGTCAGATGTCTCTCCTCGCGCCGCCAAGAGCGCCTCGCCGAGTGCCTGGTGAAACAGCCCGTATGACGGCCCGCCAGAACCATCCGTACTAGTTTCGTCACTGGTCTCTACCAGGAAGTTCGCCGCCGACGACCTAGCGAACGCGCCCAGTTGCCCTGCATGGACCTGTACTGGCCACTCTTCATTAACGTTTCTTGGCGGGAGCGCCTCGACCGCCAGCTTCCACAGCTCGGCGGTTAGGCCAGGCGCCTCGGCAAACGCAAGCGCGGTCAGGAGCCGAGATGCGGGCAGGCGTCCAACCCCCGTCAGCCGTTTCAGGTAACCTTCCAGCGCCGCACGCACCGAACTGACGGGCCGCAGCCGGGCCGGATCGGCAGTCTTCTTATCATGCAGGCCGTGAGTCCGGGCAACCAGGCCCGCGATCAGAAAATTCTGCTTAGCTGCCCGTGCAATCGCCTCCGCCAGCGGGCGCGCCACCTCCTTCCTTGCGTACGGGCCCTCGGTACCCTGCAACTGCAGGCACGCCAACGCGTAATCGGCCAGGTCCTTGTCACGGAAAAACTCCGGTGTGTCCAGGTCAACCAGGTCAAACGCTGGCCCGAACCAGCCCAGCAGGTCACCCTCGTCATCCCGCGGCCTTGTTCCGACGATCACCCGGACCCCGGCACAGGTCTCAGCCAGGGGCACGACGACCGCGTTGATAATCGCCCGCGCCTCGGCCGGGCTCACGGCCTCATCCAGCGCATCTATAACCACGCTGAACCGGCCCGCTGCCCTTGACAGTGCCTTGCTGAGAATCAGCACCAAGTCCTCAGGCTCAGCGGGCGGACGTGCCCAAGCGGCGGCTGCAATCTCAACGGCGACCTCAAGGGCTGACTTGCCACTAGCGTGCACCGCGCAGCTCACCGAGCCTACCTCGGCCTTCACCCCGGTATCGCCAGACGGCATCAACTCGTGAAACGAACGGTCGGCAGTGGTCACGACCCGGGCCAGCACCGCTGACTTGCCTGCTCCCGGCGCCCCGGTGACCACCAGCACCCGATAATCCGCCGCCGACCGGGTCAGCCAGTCCGTAATCCGCCTAAGTGCCTGCACCCGGCCCCGAAACCGCCAGCCCTGCTCGCCGCGGTTACTCAGCCCCTTCGCCCGCGGTACCCAGTGCCGGGCACCTTCCACGTCACTGGTGTTAGACGGCGTTCAGGAATCCGATGGCGGGGTGTTGCAGCGGTATTCGGGATGCCGATGGGGGTGGCGGGTGCGTCTGCGGGGGGTGTTTACGTCGGCGGCGGCACCTGGCCGATGGGGGTGGGCTGGGTGCGGTGCCTTGAGGTGACGATGTTGTAGC
>Ga0070761_10000728_pt1 | contig 20920 bp, 20 predicted proteins | sample HubBroMetageREF1_FD_66724 | JGI IMG/M metagenome (GOLD analysis project Ga0070761, IMG submission 66724) | Reference soil microbial communities from the Hubbard Brook experimental Forest, New Hampshire, USA - Hubbard Brook CCASE Soil... | ecosystem: Environmental > Terrestrial > Soil >... | reverse complement strand
GTTTCTGGTAGAATGGTTCGCGCATGGCGGATTCGAACTTCGTACATCTGCACCTCCACACGGACTACTCTCTTCTCGACGGCGCTTGCGAAATTGGCGAACTGACCACCGAAGCAGCGCGCCGAGGGATGCCCGCCGTTGCCGTCACCGATCACGGCAACCTCTTTGCCGCCGCGAACTTCTATCACGAGGCGATCAAGCACGGGGTGAAGCCGATTATCGGGTGCGAAGTGTATGTAGCGCCCGACAATCACAAGAACCGCGGCAGCGACGCGGAACGCTCGAACCACCTCGTCTTGCTCTGCGAGAACGAAGAGGGTTACCGCAACCTGATCCAGCTTGTTTCCACTGGGTTCCTCGAGGGCTTTTACTATAAGCCGCGCATCGACCACGAGCTTCTGGCAAAACACAGCAAGGGACTGATCGCGCTTTCGGCGTGCTTGCGCGGCGAGGTGTCGGACGCGTTGATGGCGGAGAAATACGACCAGGCCCGCACGAATGCCTACCGTCTCCGCGACATTTTCGGCAAAGGCAATTTCTTTCTCGAGGTGCAGGATCAGGGTCTGGAAATCGAGACACGCATCAACCGGGATCTCGTCAAGCTTTCGCGCGAAACAGGAATCCCGCTTGTGGCCACGAACGACACGCACTATCTGACGCGAGCCGATTCGCACGCCCAGGAAGTGCTGCTGTGCATTCAAACGGGCAAGACCATGTCGGACGGGCAGCGCATGAAGTTCGCCACCGACCAGTTTTACTTCAAGACGGCCGAAGAGATGGCGCAGGTGTTCGGTGAGTTGCCGGATGCGCTCTCGCGAACGGTGGCCATCGCGGAACGCTGCAACCTGAAAATCCAGCGCGTCAGCAATCCGTTTCCAGAATTCAAGGTTCCCGAGGGCTACACCACCGATTCGTACTTCGAGAGGGTCGTACGCGAAGGGTTTGCTTCGCGCCTTATGCAGCTAGAGCGTCTGGCAAAGGAAAATCGTCTGCGGCATCCGCTTTCGGAATATGAGAGCCGGCTCTCTTTCGAAATCGAAATGATCAAGCAGATGCGGTTCGCGGGATATTTCCTGATCGTCTGGGATTTCATTCACTATGCGCGCGCCCAGGGCGTTCCGGTGGGTCCGGGGCGAGGTTCGGCGGCGGGGAGCCTGGTGAGCTATTCGCTGCGAATCACGGACGTCGATCCGCTGCAATACGATCTTCTCTTTGAGCGTTTCCTGAACCCCGAGCGCATTTCGATGCCCGACATCGACATCGACTTCTGCATGCGGCGGCGCGGCGAAGTGATCGACTACGTCCGGCAGAAGTACGGCGAGAAGAACGTCGCGCAGATCATTACGTTTGGCACGATGGCGGCCAAGGCCGTGCTGAAGGATGCGGGCCGCGCCATGGATATGCCGTATGGGGAAGTAGACAAGATCGCGAAACTGGTTCCGAACCAGCTCAATATCGATCTTGAGTCCGCGCTGAAGCAGTCGCCTCAACTCGAGGCGCTGCGACAGTCAGACCAAGGCGTGAAGGATCTAGTGGAAGTAGCGCTGCGCCTGGAGGGCCTCGCGCGGCATGCGTCGACTCACGCGGCGGGGGTGGTGATATCGCCTCGGCCGCTCACCGAAATCGTCCCCTTATACAAGTCGAACAAGGATGAAATCACCACGCAGTACGACATGAACGCGCTCGAGCGCATCGGCCTGCTGAAGATGGATTTCCTGGGGCTGACGACGCTGACGGTGCTCACCGATGCCGAGCGCATGATCAAGCAGAATCGCGGCATCGACCTCGACCTGTCCACTCTGGCGCTCGACGATGCGGCCACGTATGCGCTGTTCGCTCGGGGCGATACGACCGGGATCTTCCAATTTGAATCGCACGGCATGCGCGACATTTTGAAGCAGTACCAGCCGACGCGGCTCGAAGATTTGACCGCGCTGAACGCGCTGTACCGTCCGGGGCCGATTCAGGGCGGAATGATCCCGGATTTCATCGCGCGGAAGCACGGCAAAAAGAAAGTCCGCTACGATTTGCCCGAGCTTTCCGAGATTCTCTCCGAAACCTGGGGCGTGATTCTCTATCAAGAGCAGGTGATGCAGATTGCGAACCGGCTCGCCGGCTTCTCCCTGGGTGACGCCGATATTCTGCGGCGCGCGATGGGGAAGAAAAAGCCGGAGGAAATGGCCGCGCAGCGAGAGAAGTTCCTGGCGGGATGCACGGCGCGCAAGATTCCGAAAGAGAAAGCCGAGCGCATCTTCGATCTCATGGAGGAGTTCGCCGGCTACGGCTTCAATAAGTCGCACTCGTGCGCGTATGCGCTGCTGGCGTATCAGACGGCGTGGCTCAAGACGCACTATCCCGTCGAATTCATGGCGGCGATGATGAGCGCTGAAACGGGCAACACCGATAAGGTGGTGAAATACATCAACGAAGCGCGAGGCATGGGCATCACCGTTCTGCCGCCCGATGTGAATTCGAGCGACGTGGATTTCACTCCCGTTGGAGACCAGATTCGGTTCGGCCTGCGCGCGATCAAAAATGTGGGCGAGAACACGGTGAAGGGAATCCTGCAGGCGCGCGAGTCGCTGGGCGGATTCACGAGCTTCTTCCAGTTTTGCGAATCCGTCGATCCGCGCCTTCTGAATAAGCGCGTGCTGGAAAGCCTGGTGCGCGCGGGCGCGCTGGATGGACTACGAGCGAATCGCGCGCAGATGATTGCGGCCATCGACGGCGCGATGGACCGCTCGCAAAGACTGCAACGCGCGCGTGAGATCGGCCAGCATGGCTTGTTTGGAGGGATGGCGGCCGCAGCCACTGCTCCGGCGCTTGAGCCGGAAGGCCTTCCTGAAGTGCCGGAATGGCCCGAACACGAGCTTCTCGCGGCGGAGTATTCGGTTCTTGGATTTTACGTCTCGGGGCATCCGCTGGATAAGCACGCGGGGCGATTGCAAGATTTCAAGGCGGTGGAGCTTGCGACGATTGAAGGCCGCCGCAACGGGGAAGAGTTGACTGTGGCGGGGATCATCGTGCAGTCGCGTCCGATGCGATCGCGCAGGGGCGCGCGCTGGACGATTCTGACGCTTCAAGACCGCACGGGAGTGATCGAAGCGCTGGTTTTTCCCGAGGCTTTTCAGAAAATCGAGCCGATCCTGAAGGCGGCCACGCCGCTGTTGGTGAAGGCGCGAGTCGCCGTCGAGGACGTGGGCACTCGGCTGATCGTCTCCGACGTGCGTGTGTTGGATCAGGTAGCGGATCGGCCGCCGAGCCTGCTGCGAGTTCGCGTGAATCGCGGGGCGATTGACGCGGGAGTGCTCGATCGCCTGGGTGAGCTTTTCGCGAGCCGGCCCGGCCGGTGCCGCATTGCGTTTGAACTGATCCATGAAGACGGAAGCGAGGCTACGATCGATTTCTCGAGCGCGGTTCGTGCGGACGGCGACCTGGTTGAGCGAGTGCGCGAAATCTGCGGAGCCGATTCCGTTGCGGTGGTGCAATGAACGGTAAGCGCCGGAAGGCGGCGCGCGAACGCCTCCGCAGGATGCGCGAGAAGGCGAAAGAACGCGCGGAGAAAGAGGCCGCGCGAGAGTTACCGAAGCGCAAGACCAACGGTGGAGGGGCGGTTGTTGCCGCCGCTGTGGAGGCTGCGGGCGTGCCGGCGGAGAAACGAAAGCCCGATCAGCGAGAGTCCGTTGGTGGGGTCCAACACCGAACGCAGGCCGTGACCCCCGACGCTAACCCTCGCGATCTCGAACGAAAGCGCCAACGTCAAATTGATGCGCTCGAGCGCGACGTTTTCGAGTTGAGCCGCCTTACCAATCCAACAGACGATACGGCCGAAGACATCGAGCGCATCCGGCGCGAAGTGGACGAATTGCGCCGTGAGTTCTACACGCACCTTGGAGCGTGGCAGCGGTTGCTGCTCGCTCGCCATCCTCAGCGGCCGTACACGGAAGAGTACATTCGGCTGCTCTTCGAGAATTTCAGCGAGATTCACGGCGACCGCGGCTACTCGGACGACCCTGCTCTGATCACTGGGATGGCGTGGTTTCACGGCAAGCCCGTGATGATCGTCGGGAGCCAGAAGGGGCGCGACACGAAGCAGCGGCTCGCGCGCAATTTTGCCCAGGCCAAGCCTGAGGGTTATCGCAAGGCGCTTCGAGCCATGCATTTGGCAGCGAAGTTTCGGCGGCCGATCCTGGTGTTTGTCGATACGCCGGGAGCGTATCCGGGCGTCGACGCGGAGGAACGCGGTCAGGCGGAAGCCATCGCGCACAATTTGCGCGAGATGTCGCGCCTGCCGGTGCCCATCATCGTCACGATCACCGGCGAGGGCGGCTCGGGCGGCGCGCTGGCGGTTGCCGTGGGCGATCGGATACTGATGCTGGAAAATTCGATTTATTCGGTGATATCGCCAGAAGGTTGCGCGTCGATCATGTGGCGCGATGCGGGCAAAGCGGAGATCGCCGCCGAAGCGCTCAAGATCACGGCGACGGACCTACTGCAGCTCAAACTCGTGGACGAGATCGTCCCCGAGCCGGACGGCGGCGCTCATTACGACCACGAGGGTGCGGCCAAGCTGCTCGAACCATTTCTCGCGCGGGCGCTCGACGAACTCGCGAAGCTTACGCCTGAGCAGTTGGTCGATCAGCGGTACGAGAAATTCCGGCGGATGGGGCAGTTCTTCGCTTGAACCGGGAGCGTTCGCTACCGACGAACTGCCAAAGCCTAAACAGAGTACAGAGAGAAAACTTGGAGGGCACCGAGAGGTTCTCTGAGTCGGCGGAGCTTTCTCCCGTGCACGCCGTGTTCTTCAGTTCAAGGAAACTTACCGGAAGCTTAATGCGTATCCTCAACTAGCGGACAACGGGAATAGCGGGCGAGGGGCCGCGGGAGGGAATCATGTTCTGCGATAGCTGCGGTTGCCAACTGAATGCGAACGCTCAATTCTGCAGTGCGTGCGGCAAGCCGCTGGCTGCGGTGCCGATGACGCGGCGAGTGTCTGGGCTGGGCGACGGGCGCGTCAATCGCCACCTGAAGACGGTCGCTTCCCTCTGGATGGTCTACGGGATCTTGCGCTTCATGGAGATGGTCTGGATCCTCGTCATTGGGCGCGCATTTCTTCCGCCGCTCATTCGGGACATCGCCGCGAGCGTCGACGGATTCCCATCGGGTTTTCCGCTCGACCGGCTGATTTCCGGAGGGCTCACCTTTGCCGGCTTCTGGGTGGGAATGTTCGCGGTCCTCGAAGTGGTCGCCGCATGGGGGTTGTTCGAGCGGCGGCAGTGGGGACGTGTGTTGGCGCTGGTACTTGGGTTTCTCGTACTACTGCGCTTTCCCTTCGGGACTGCGCTGGGAATTTACACTCTGTGGGTCCTGCTCCCGACGACTTCGGGGCAAGAGTACGATCAACTCGCCAGCGCGCGCGGTGCTTTGACGTCGAGCCCCGCGGTGCGCTGACGCTCCGGCTCGGCGCCTTGGGTCCATGGTCTTTTGTTCGCGCAATTCACACGGATACGCGAATAAGGTTCAACGGACTCCTTGCTACTGATTCCTCTCCGGCTTGATATCCAGGAGCATCCCTGGCCCATTCGAGCCAGTCTGCACCTGCGGCACCTGCCCATTCCACTTGGCGATCCAGCGATCCGTCACCGCCAGTTTCTGCCATTCAATAATATTCGGGCTGATGGAGGCGGCGCGCAGCCGATTCGATTCTGCTTCCCCATTGGCTACCGCAACCTGGGCTTTCGCCTGACCCTCTGCCGCCGCCACCAGCTTCGCTGCGTCCGCTTGTGACTGCACGAGTTCATTTTGTTTCTGCACGGCGATTTGCTGCGCCTGCACCTTGGCATTGATGGCGTCAATCACGGACTGAGGGGGCCGCGGCGAACCGATGAAGCCAAATTGATCGATCACGACGCCAATGTCAGCCACCTGTTTCTGCAAGTCCAGCCGCGAATTCTGTTCCAGCTCGGATTTCTTTTCGCCCATGATTTCCTGCACCGTATATTGCGACCCGGTCCGGTTGATGGCGTCGCGCGCCACGTTTCGCAGAAATCCGTGGGTGAACTGGGCGATGTCATCATTTCGAAATTTCACATAGAACGCGGGAACCTTGCTTGCATCCAGATGGTAGGAAACCGAAAGATCGCCGTACACGGTGAGTCCGTCTTTCGTGTTAAACGACATTTCTTCGTTGTTCACCGATCCCTCGTTCGGATCCTTGGTCCATTTTGCGGTCTGAACCGAGGTGGGATATTCCACGATTGTGGATGAAAGGAAATTGTAAAAAACCCAGCCTGTGCGAATCGGCAGATCCTCAACACCACGTTGCGACCCAGCGAGGTCCACCTTGATCCCTACACGGCCTGGCCCAATCCGCGTCGCGCAACCTACAAAAAACAGCACGAGGAACAGGGGAATTGCCAGCAATCCATACCTGCGCATCATCTTTTCTCTCCTATCGATTCAGTTGGTTGTGTGGCGTTGTTTTGTGGTGCCAAATCCATCTCATCGCCGCCGGAAAAAGCACCACCACCACGACGATCAGCCCCACGCCACCCGCTACCTTCAAATCACTCGGCTGATTGAGCAGATTCAGTTCTTGCGTCACCAGGTAAACTGCTCCACAAATCACGAGGAACAGAGCCGCATACACAAATCCTTCTCTCATCGCCTTTTAGCCTCGGTCCGATTGTAAAAGCACGTGGAGCATAGTCCATATGGAGGGGCAAATTGTCCACGCGGAAGTGTTCGGCAAGTTTGGAAGTTCGTCAGAGGGATTATACCAGCTAATGGCTTAGGTCTAACAAACGGAGCATCCCACTGGCCAGAAGTTTCAGAGGGCTTGACTATCGAATGGGTGGCCCGGCGCACGGCGTCGCCGTGCAATAATCAAGACGCGTGGAGAGGCGCTCTCATGACGACCGTTGATTCCCGCAGTTTGATTCCTCGAAATCTTGGAATGCTTTGGCTGCTCTACGGCGTGCTGCGCGTGGTGGCGGCGGTGTTTCTCGTCGTCTACAGCTCCACGGCAACGTTGATGGCGGGCGCCTTGATGACGCGTGTGCCCAACCCTTTCGCGATGATGTCGGAGTTTCACGTCTTCTACTTGGTTCTGATTGCGTATTGCATTGTCTGCGCGATCTTGAGTTTTTTTGCCGCGGGAGCGTTGGTTTCCGGGCAGGCCTCGGCGCGCAGGTTCGCGGTCATCGCGGCGTTTGTTTGCCTGCCGGAGTTACCGCTCGGGGTGATTCTGGGTGTGTATACACTGCTAGTGCTGGGTCCCCGACCGGTGGCCGCGCCCTAAAACCAACAGACTTACCGCCGAGACGCAGAGTACGCAGAGAAAACCGCCTCCCTCTTCCCACCAAGTCAAGGGTGTTCGCTCTTTTTCCGCCATTAGTCATTGAACACGCGGGGCGTTTCTTCCGTTGCCGGGCTGCATGCGCTGCTTTAGCTTCGATACATGGGGGCAAGCCGAATGGCAGAGGCCGAGGAACAGTTGTTGGGGGATATTTTTAGGCCGTACGAGAAGCTCGTCGAGATCACCATCCTGGGCAAGACGTTTCTGGTACCGGAGAAGAATTCGCTTCTGCGCGCGTTCCAATTCATCAGCCCAGAAACCATTCCGTATGGCCGCTTTTGCTGGAATCAGGAATGCCAGTATTGCAAGGTGACGTGCCAGCTCGCCGACGATGACCAAGCCCGTCCAATCCTGAGCTGCAAATTTCTTGTTTCCGAGGGCATGAATATCGTGGAGATGGCGCCGGAACTCGTTGGGTGCCTTCGAAGCAAGCTCGGGCAGTAGATCTTCAGGTTGCCAAGACCGCGTTCCGAATCAGGGCTATCACCGAATCAGTGTGCCCGCGAACCGTCTCCTAAGGTGCAAGGTTCTTCGCGCTCAGTGCTGTGGGGCGGCGACAGCCTGGGCAAAGGTGATGAAGTGGCCGCCCGGGTCCTGGACGGCGAATTCGCGCATGCCATAAGGCGCGGTGCGTTCCGGCATCACCTGTTTCAGGTCTTTCATCGCGGCGAGCACGGCATCGAGATTGTCAACTTCCACGTACAGATAAGTAGGGCCTTTTCTAGCCATGGCGGCCATTGATGGTGGCGCGTCCTTCTCGACGCTGGTATACGTTTGATACATCACTTCCGTGCTGCCTTTTTGGAAAGCCACGAAGGCGAGCTTGCTTCCGTCAGGGACCGTCATCGTTTTAGTGAATCCGAGGCGATCCACCCAGAAGGGGATCTCAGGCTCGACTTCTTTGACCAGCAACACGGGAGTGATTCTTGTGACGTTCATCGGTTTCTTCTCCTCGGAATGATTCGCTTGCGAGACCGACAAGCCGAAAACTAGGAAGAGGGGCAGGGCGACAGATTTGAGCGCCGGCATGTTCAAGTGCCTCCTTTTTTCTCCTTGCAGGTCACAGTAGTCTCATTTAGACTAGTTGCAGTATAGGCAGGATGGTTTTCTTGTCAAGGAGAAAAGAATGCGAAAGCAGGAACCGCACTTAAGCGACTTGATCTCCGTGGGACCCGCGATGCTGCGCGATTTCGAGCTCCTGCGAATTCGCAGTGTGGCCCAGCTCGCGAAGCAGAATCCCCAACGGATGTACGAGAAGCTGGGACGACTAGCCGAGCAGCACCAGGACATCTGCGTGCTGGATGTGTTCCGGGCGGCGGTGGCGCAAGCACGAAATCCGCGGTTGCCCGCCGAACAGTGTGCGTGGTGGTATTGGAGCAGGAAGAGGAAGGAAGAGACCGGAAAAGCACAGAGATCAGTGAAGTGAAGAATCGCGCAAAGATGAAGAGAGAAGGCCGCACGGAGGTTCCGAATTCGCGGAGCCATGGCGAGAAACTCAGAGGACCCGTGCGCGCGAGGCGGAAGGCGTCTCTGACCACGCCGGATCTGGTGCTCTTGAGCCTGCTCGCGGAACGCCCGATGCACGGATATCAAGCGAATCTCGAGCTGGAAAGGCGCGAGATCCGGGACTGGGCGGGCATTTCGCGTCCGCAGGTCTACTACTCATTGGACAAACTTGCGGGCGCGGGGCTGATTCACAGCCTCGAATCAAGCGAGCCAGCCGCTGGGCCGGAGCGAAGCACCTTCGAGACAACGGCACGAGGGCGGGCAGCGCTGGCTGATGCGTTAGAACGCAAAGAATGGAGAACGCAGCGCGAGCGACCGCCGTTTCTAACCTGGATGGCACTCTCGTGGCTGGCGCGGCCCGGCGTCTTCCAAAAACAGATTCGCCTGCGGAGGGAATTCCTCGAACAGGAACTCGCGCGAGAAAAGGAAGTGCTTCGCTCGATTTTGGAGGAAGTGGGCCATCCCTACCATGAGGCCGTATGGATGGTGACCTTCACGATCGAGCAATTCAGATTGGAGCTGCGCTGGCTGAAGAAGTTGGAGCGCGAACGGCCGCGGCGCGCGGCGGCACGTCACGCGGATTATGTGAAGGAGTGATTCCAAGTCTTGCCATCCCTTCCCGAGCCGTGCCATGCTTTTCGCCGTTCCTTGCGGTGCTGAGGGAAGGGTATGCCTGTTTGTGAAGGTTGCGGTACGCGCACGGACGACGCTCACGTCCAACGGCGCGCCCGGCGGCTCGAGCTGGCTGCAAAGTATCGTCCGGCGTCGGTGCGAGTGCTGTTTCTCGACGGGGCGCCGCCGGCTCGCCCTGAAGATTATTTCTATGCAGCCACAGCCGACAGGTCGATTCGTTCGCTGTCCGCTCGGATGTATTTCGACGAGCTTGTGAAGTGCATGGGCACGGGTCTTCCGCCGAACCCGGACGAGGAATCGGCGCTCGCGGAGTTTCAGAAGCGGCAATTCTTCCTTGCCTACGCAATCGAGTGTCCGTTCGAAGAACAGGCCGATCCGCAGGGCGCGCTTCGCCGATTCGCGCCCAACGCAATGAAGCGCGCTCAAAGCGACTATGCGCCATCGTATGTGGTTCCGCTCTCTTCTTCGACGACAGATCTGATTCGGCTGTTTGGTCTCGTCGGTTGGGGAGATCGACTCATCCTGAATAGCGGCGGACCGTTCGTTGACCCGTATCTGGGCGATCCCACGAAGCAAGCCACCTTCGGAACTGGATATGGCGAGCGGATCAAGAAGCTGCTGGCGGGGCTACCGTGACCTTGAGGAGGGGGAAGTGGAGGAGGTGGAGGAGAAGGCCAGCCTGTCGGTGCTTGCCAACTGTTCTGCTCCGTGCAATCCTTTGCCGCTTTGGGAGGGCATCATGCCGGTTTGCGATGGTTGCGGCGCGACGGTTGACGACGCGCACATCCGCCAGCGGATCGAGCGCCTCGAGCTTGCCACGCGTTTTCGGCCCATTCACATTCATCTGCTGCTAATCGATGCCGCGCCCCCTGCACGCCCGGAAGATTTCTTCTATCATGGTGCTGGAGCTGGGGGACGGCGCTCCGTTGCTTCGCGGATGTACTTCAGTGAGCTGGCGAAGTTAGTCGGAGCTGAGCCGGGATCCGAAACGCCGGATGAGGCAACGCTGGCAGAGTTTCAGCGTCGCGGACTTTTTCTTGCCTATGCCTTCGATTGCCCGGTTGGGAACTGCGACGACCCGTTCAGTCGGTTGGCCGCGGAGGTTCGCCGCCTGGCACCCACTGTCGTGCTGCGGGTCCAAACCTCCTACAAGCCAAAGTATGTCGCACTCATTTCCCAGCCGACGCAGGAACTGATCCAGCCTCTCCGGGAGGCGAAGTGGGGCGATCGACTTGTTCTCGATGATGGCGCCCCGTTCGTCGATCCTTTCCTGGGCGATCCGCAGAACCAAGCCGAATTTGGGACGTCGCTGGGCGACCGCTTGGCAGCCGCCGTTTCCCATTTGGTCTAAAGCCCGCAATGTCGTCTGAGTGACGAGATTCTCCGGAAGGGAATTGGCCACGCTTTGGCCCTCTGCTAGAATCTAGATGCCTGCTCCGTTGTGTCGCGCGCAATCTGTGACCGAGCGGGTAACGCGGTGAGTATCGCGTCGGTTTCCGCAAGAGTGGGCGGCTAGCTCAGTTGGGAGAGCATCGCGTTCGCAACGCGGGGGTCGGGGGTTCGAATCCCCTGCCGTCCACCAATCCTGCCTGGAAAAAGTTAGCACTCGGGTGCGGGGAAAGCTGCGCGCGCAGCCTGCAAAGAAGTCGCGACGCGATCTGAGGAGTGCAGAACTTCGTCAGCGAGTGATCTCCAGTTCGGGGTCAGAGGCGATCGGCGGTTCCGCGGGTGCACTGGCTTTTGCGGCAGTCATAGCACCCACGGAAGGGACGCTGGATTGTTCCTCGAGCAAGTCGGCGAGCTGGAGGCGCAGGTTGCCGGGGTTCGTCGAATAGGAGAATGCAGTTTCTAACTCGATGATATTGGCGCGAGCGAGCTTCTCGATTTCGTCGTCGAAACACTGCATTCCTTCGGTCGATCCGTCGCGCATCGCGTCCACCAGGGATTTCCCCTCCGTCTCGCCATGATGGACGTACTCCCTGGTTCGCAGCGTGGATTTCAAAATTTCAAATACCGCGATTCGCCCGCTCGCATCGCGCCGCGGCATCAACCGCTGCGAAATGATGTAGCCGAACGACTTCGCAAATCGCGCTCGTATCACATGCTGATCGCTCATGGGGAAAACGCCCACGATGCGTTCCACCGTTTTCGACGCATCGATAGTGTGCAGCGTCGAAAAGACGAGATGGCCTGTTTCGGCGGCTTCGAGGGCGGTCTCGATGGTCTGCTTGTCGCGCATTTCGCCAACCAAGATCACTTTGGGCGCCTGGCGCAGGGCCGCACGAAGGGCGAGCGGAAAACTTGGCGTATCGGAATACAGCTCCCGCTGATGGATCGTAGCTTTCTTGTGCGAGTGAAGGAATTCGATCGGATCCTCGATGGTAATGATGTGACAGGCCTTTTCTTCGTTGATCTTGTTAACGAACGCCGCCAGCGTCGATGATTTGCCGCTCCCGGTCGGACCTGTTACCAGCACGATTCCCTGCTTGAGCTCCGTAGCTTCTCCGAGCTGCGCCGGTAGATTCAGCTTCTGAAAATCGGGCACGCTGCTGGGAATCACGCGCATCACGATCGCGCAGCTGCCGCGTTGCGTGAAAATGTTTACGCGAAAGCGCGAAACCTTCGGCAGGCTGTATGAAATGTCGCACGAGCCTTCTTCTTTCAGCTTACCCATGGCTTGCGCGTTGTTCCCGATCAAGTCGGCGGCAATGCGGGTCGTATCTTCCGCCCTGAGCACGTTCACGTTGGCGATGCGAAGCTGCACGAGTTGGCCATTCGCTTCCACTTGGGGTGCGCGGCCGGGCGAGAAAATGAGATCGCTAGTGCCTTTGGTGGCGCGCAGCATAGCGGCGATGATGCTTGGCGTCGGAACCGCGACGGTCACTGGAGCTGCGTCTGGCGATTGCGCGTTGGGTGCGTCCATTGTCTGTCCTTCCATAATCGTTACGAAGCTCTCGATCCCACGGAAACTGGTGGCTCATGCTCGGGAGCGGCAACCTCATCCCCCATCACGGGCAATTCGACGAGGAACGTGGCGCCGCCTTCCGGACGATTCCAGCAGGAAATGCGACCCGCGTGCTCCTGTACGATTCCATAGCAGATACTCAGGCCGAGGCCGGTTCCCTTACCCACAGGCTTCGTCGTAAAGAAGGGATCGAATACTTGCTGGGGAGACTTGATTCCCGGGCCGGAGTCGGAGAATTCGATGAGCACCTTCTGGAGATCGTGGCTGGTGCGAATCATGATTTTCCCGCCGCCAACTTCCTCGATCGCGTCCACTGCGTTGCTGATCAGGTTGAAACAGACTTGCAATAACTGGTTTGCATCGCCGCGGACAGCAGGCAGGCCGGAATCGGCGAGAATCTCGATCTCGATCCTCTTGCCGCGCAAATCCATGTTGCTCAGATGGAGAGCGGTTTCGATGACTTGATTCAGGTTGAGCAACTCCTTCTCCGACGGCACGCGCCGGGCAAAACTGAGGAGGCTCGTGACGAGAGTCTTGATGCGTCGCGCAAGGGTGCGAATCTTGTCGGCAACGACGCGCTGGCGATCGCCAAGCGCCGGATCGTCAACCAGCAAGTCGGAGTAGCCCAGAATGCCCGTAAGCGGATTATTGATCTCGTGGGCAGCGCCGGCGGCTAGTTGGCCGATCGACATTAGTTTCTCGTTTTGAATCATCTGTGACTGGAAATGTTGCAGATCCCGGAAAGCCTCGCGAGACGCAGCGAGGAGCCGGAGGCGGTCGTGATCAATGAGCCGCTGGCGAATGAAGAGCAGGGCGGCGATGAGCACGAGCGTCAGTTGCGTCAGCCCTATGCGAAACGTTCGAACACTGTCCGAATTCTTGCTGAGCCACAGACTCCAGACCGCCATCAGCGGCACTGAGAAAACCGCGACCATTACAAAGCGAGACGGCCAACGTGATGGGTTCTCGGTTCGCACGGGTATTTCTTCCTGCTTGGGCTTCAGCCGGAAGCCAACGATCCCAGCCGTTCCGAACCACACAAAAGAAGCGATCAGCGGGAGATCCGTGGGGCTGCCGGTGTAGTAGTGCTGAACATCGATGGCCCGGTTCGTGATGTAGGAGCCAGCCGCATAGAGAAGAGCTGCGCTGAACAGGTGTGCGTAGATCTCGCGCCAGGCCCCCCGCGATTTTGCCAGCAGGGTGCCGAATCCCAAGACGAGCAGGAGGTTCTCGGCGGCGGCCAGATTGTCATAACTCGCGCCGTACGCGACGAGGTTGGGAGCGACGTACTGCCAGGGAATGACAGCATAAGTGTAGAGGAAGACCCACCACAGAAGTAGTAGCGAGAAATCGAGGTATCCGATGTGGGCGCCAAGATCATCGCGTCGATCGTGCGGCTTCAAAGCGAGGGCCGCAATCATGGGCACGGGATGTAGGAAAATGATGACGTCGCCCACAAACGGATTCGGCACTTCCTGGCGCAGCACGACCTCGAAGTAGGTCCAGATCAATTGGCCAAAAAACCAGGCAGCGCAGCCCGCCGCCAGCAGAAGCCAGAAGGCGCGTATGCGCCGGTTCTGCGAGGTCACGTTGAGCAGCAGGCCCAAGGACGCGAACAGCGCGACGAGGCACATGCCGATATCGCCAAACGCCGTCAGACGCGGCCCATGCTTAACCGTAAGAGATGCTATGGCATACGCGCCAAAAAGGAGAATCCAGCCGAATGCGAGGGCCCACGAGGTGGCGGAGAGCCGTCGCAAGGCGCTTAGGCGCAAAGCGAGTAGGGTGTTGGACCGTTCCATGGCGCTGACGGACAACGGTGCTCACGCTTAGGGTACGATTAGTGTTCGCTTGGCGGGAGAGTGATTACAATTTGCGTGCTTTGCTGAGCAACACGAACCGGCGAGCGACCAAGGCAGGCTCTAGCGCAGTGAAAGGGACAACTCAATACGAATTCCCAGTTTGCGGGGAACGCCTTCAGGGGCGTGTGGTTTCAGTCTTCTACGCCGCTGGCGGAAGCCGTTACTGACGGGTGTTGCCCTGGCTGGCTTCGCGTTCGGCCACGATTTTCCGCGCGTTCTGATAGAGGGCGCGGGCCTGCGGAATCATTTCCTCGGCTTTATCGAGCTGGACGTCATTCTGCAGCTCGACCTTGAAACCTTCGTTCAGGCCGAAGACTGACGTGAATACCTCGCGCTTGATCTCCCATTTTAGCCAGGGAAGATCGCCCTGAATGTCGGCGCTCGTATATTTGATGTGCTGCTCGTCGAGGTACTTGCGAAGCTGGGCGATCACCGTGTCGTCCACGGCGAAATCCTTCGTCACCTCGGGCTTTGTGGCCAGATAGTAGCGGTCGAAATCGCCCACGCTTTGCGGGAAGGGATAAAAGACGCCTCGCGCCATCAGGAGCTGCTCGAAGTCATCCAACTTCGGAGCGGCGACGATAACGTCGGGAGTGATACCACCCCCACCGAAAACCTGACGGCCCGTGTCGGTGAGCTTCACCACGGGATTCTTGGGTGGCTGCGGATTGTAGTGGTAATCGTACAGCGAGACGTTCGTGTAGTCGCGTTGGATCAAGCGGCCGCTCGGCGTGTAGTAGCGGGCGGTGGTGAGCAGCATCGCCGTATCTTCGCTCAGCGGTATTTGCGTCTGGACGAGCCCTTTGCCGAAGCTCGTCTCGCCCACGATCAGGCCACGGTCATGATCCTGAATCGCTCCAGAAACAATTTCTGAGGCGGACGCGGTTTGTGAGTTCACCAGAACGATCAGCGGGACGTCGATGCCCTGGTTGCCGTGGACCGCATAATAGGAATGCGGGAGAGACTGCCGGCCGTGGTGCGACACGACGAGTTCACCCTTGTCGAGGAAAATGTCGCTCATGCCGACGGCCTGGCTCAGCAGGCCGCCTCCGTTGTTGCGAAGGTCGACAATCAGGCCGTCGAGCTTGGGATAATCCAGCTGGCTCAATGCCTCCTCGAGATCGCTGTCTGTGGTGTCGTTGAAGGTGTTCACCCGCACGTAGCCGATGCCCGGCTTGATCATCGTGGAGTATTCCACGCCGGGGCGGGGAATCTCATCGCGAACGACGGTGACTTCGATCGGCTGGGCCCACCCTTCACGCCCAAGCGATATGTGAACCGTGGTGCCGCGCGCGCCCCGGAGCATGTCTGCAACTTCAGTGGTGGTGAGGCCGTCGCATTTCTTGTCGTCGACTTTCAGGATGATGTCGCCCGGCCGAATCCCGGCCTTGAACGCAGGCGTGCCGACGAACGGCGCCACGACCACTGTTTGGTTTTCACGTTGCGCTACCGTCATTCCGACGCCGTAATACTTGCCTTGCTGTTCTTCCTTGAAGGTGGCGTATTGCCGCGGATCGAAGAAGTTCGAGTGAGGGTCCAGCACGCGAAGCATGCCTGGGATCGCCCCATCGTAAATCGCTTTGTCCACATCGATGGGATCGGCGTAATTGCGCTCGACGACGGAAAGGACGTTCGAGAAGTTCTTCACCGAGTCCTGGAGATCGCCGGTGCCGGCTGCCGTGGCTTTGACGGTCGGGCCAAAAAAACCGCCAAGAATGGCGGAAGCTACTAGTACTACCACCAGCAGCGCTATCCCACGTCCAGATGTTTCGGATCGTTCCATGCGGCCTCTTTTTGGCTTCAGGTTTGCCAGTGCGAACTGTCCTGAAGCCCGGTTTTTGCCCCGAACTGCGAGTATAGCATACAAACTTTCGGCGGTTTGACACGCCTGCAGCCCTCTTCTATGATGCAAAAATGGCACTTCAGGATATCGCGTAAGAGCCGCCGCATGCTCAGCATCCCACATCTGATCATAATTTTTGTGGTGGCGCTGGTTGTGTTCGGCCCCGAAAAGCTTCCTGAATTGGCTCGAACTTTGGGGAAAGTGATGGGTGAGTTCAGGCGCGCCACGGGCGATTTGCGGTCGACATTTGAAGATCATATGAGGGACCTTGAGCGCGAGGCCGACCAGCGGCGAATTGGCGGTGCTCCGAAGGCTGTGCCCCCCACGACGAGCGCAGTTACGACTGCGCCCAGCGCGGAGCAGCCGACCGGCACCGTTCCGACGAGCGCACCTAACTCGACAGAGCGCACGGAGCCAGCTGTAGATTCCGCGGATCTCCATTCAGCCGATTCGCAGCCAGCCAATCCTGATTCGACCGCTTCCCATCCGACCGGCAAGGCGCACGATACAGAGTCCAATTCCGAGACAGTGAGCGATGGCGGCAAGTTCCCAGCCTGACCCCGCGCTTCCGCCGCACGCCGAAGATGACGTCGGCGGGCGGATGTCGTTTTTCGAGCATTTGGTGGAGCTTCGCAAGCGCCTGATTACCTCCGTCGCCTCAATTGGCGTTGGGATGGTGATCGGATTCCTCGTCGCCAACCATGCCATCACCTTCATCGTTCAGCCGATCCTCACCGCCCTGCGCGCGCACCACCTGGAGGACCGGCTCTACTATCCGAGTCCCGCAACACCAATCAGCCTCTACATCAGTCTGAGCCTTTACATCGGCATCGTGATTGCGATGCCGGTGGTGCTGTACCAAATTTGGCTTTTTGTGGCGCCAGGGCTTTACAAGCACGAGCGGCGAGCGGTGATGGGCTTCGTGGTCTCGTCCATGTTTCTCTTTCTGTGCGGGATCGCCTTCGGCTACTACGTGATGCTGCCACAAGTGCTGAACTTTTTGATCGGGTTCGCAACCGATCTGCCGCTGAAACCTCTGATCGCCATCAACGAGTATTTTGATTTCATCCTGGTGGTTCTTGTGGGACTGGGCGTCATCTTCGAATTGCCGGTGCTGATTTTCATATTGTCGCTGTTTGGGATTGTGACGCCGAGGTTCCTGCTGAGGAATTTCCGGTACGCGATGCTGATCATTACGATTGTCGCGGCGATCGTCACACCCACGCCGGACGCCACCACGATGCTGATCTTCATGACGCCGATGGTGGCGCTTTACTTTGTAGGCGTGTTCGTTTCCTATATGGTGCTGCGGAACAAGCGCGCGAAGGCTTTGGCCGCGGGGGAGGCACACTGACGTGAAGATGCCGCGGAATTTATTGTGGGCGGGAGCTGCGGTTTTCGCCGCGGTGGTTGTCGTCGCGTGCGGGCAAGGAAGCGGAAGCTCTAGCGCGGCTGCCAGCGCGACGCCTGCAGCCGCGTCCCCGGCGAATTCTCCGCAAGCCGTTTCCTCTCAGCCAACAATCGCGCCGGAAGATCAGGCTCCGGCGGCTTCGCAGACAGGCGGATTCGACGGGCAAAAGGCTTACGACTTCACCGCGAAACTGGTGAGTTTCGGTCCGCGCCCGCCCGCATCGGATGCGATTCATCACACGCAGGATTACATCATCAGCACGCTGAAAGGTTTTGGCTGCGCCGTTGATGCGGACGATTTCCATTCGCCGACGCCGGTGGGCGACCTGGCAATGAAAAACATCATCGCGAAAGTGCAGGGGACGGGGCAGGGAATCATCCTGCTTCTGACGCACTACGACACCGTGCGCCTCGACAATTTCGTCGGCGCGGATGACGGAGGGTCATCGAGCGGCCTGCTGCTGGAGATGGCGCGACAGCTCTGCGGCGCGAAGGAAAAGCAGCCCAATTCCGTGTGGATTGCGTTTCTCGATGGCGAAGAAGATCAAATGAATTTTGCCTCCGCGGAACAAGCGAAAAACACCTGGAATGACCCGGACACAACCTACGGAAGCCGCGAACTTGCCGCGAAGATGGCAGTTGCGGGCGAACTAAAACGTGTTCGAGCGGTGATTCTTGCGGACATGGTGGGCCAGAAACATTTGCGCGTTCAGCCCGAAGCGAATTCGACAAAATGGCTGGCGGACCTGGTCTGGAAGACCGCGGACCGATTGGGTGAGAAGGATGTATTCGTTTCGAAAGAGGTGAGCGCTGTTACCGACGATCATGGGCCCTTTTTGAAGCGAGGAGTTCCCTCCGTTGATATTATCGAGGCCGACTGGCTGACGAACTATCCTTACTGGCACACAACCGAAGACACGATGGACAAGATGAGCCCGAAGAGCCTTGCGATTGTGGGCTACGTGATTCTCGTTAGCGTTTCGGAGCTGGAGCAGAAATTCCGCTAGGTCCCTCGGCGGTCAGCCGCGTTTCTTCAAAGGTCGGAACGAAAAAAACATCGACGAGAAGTGTGAATTTGTAGCGATTGATTTTCCGCAGGTGCTTGATTCATGGGCGCTTAGCGAAGTTCTATTCACACTCTGTAGCGATTGATTTTTGGCGTCTTATGACGAGATTCGGTGCGGCGGTACTATCACAGAAACAGTACCCTGTCTTGTTGACACGCTCACCCATCAGCGGGTTGATCCCTTCCGATAGAGAAGGCCTTGGGAACCACAGATGATCCCGAAGCTTCGGGACAGATAAACACAGATGAGGCGAAAAGCTCTTACCGCAGAGACGCAGAGGGCGCTGAGAAAAACTGAAACCCAGAGAAAGCTGAACCCAGAGGCATGTGCTACATTCTCTTTTCGGGCTATGGCAATCGTTCGCGTACAAAGTTCTGCGGGGTCTTACGACGTTCACTGCGCCAGAGGCGCGCTCGCGAAGGTGCGTTCGCTGATCGAACGTCTGGGCGATTCGACGGGCACGTATTTGCTTACTTCCCCGCGCGTGTGGCGGGTCTGGGGACGCGACGCCGTGCCGGCGCTTGGTATTTCTCGGAAGCACGTGATTCTGTTTGACGACGCCGAGGCCGCGAAGCGCCTGGCGACCGTGGAAGCTATCGCACGCACGCTGTCACACGCCGGTGCGGATCGCCATTCTGTTCTCGTGGCGGTGGGAGGCGGCGTAGTGGGCGATGTGGCAGGATTCGCGGCGGCTACGTATCTTCGGGGAGTACGAATCGTCCATGTGCCCACCACGCTCGTCGCGCAGGTGGATAGCTCGATCGGCGGCAAGACCGGCGTGGACTTGCCCGAAGGCAAGAATCTGGTGGGCGCGTTTCATCCGCCGAAACTGGTCATCGTTGACCCGGACATGCTTCGGACACTGCCGCACCGTGAATACCGGTCCGGGCTCTACGAAGTCGTGAAGTACGGAATCATCGCCGACCGGAAACTTTTCCGCTTTCTCGAAGATCACATGAACGCCGTGCTGCGCCGCGATCCCGCCGCGCTCGATTGGATTATTCCGCGCTGCATTGCCGTCAAGGCGCGAGTTGTAAACAAAGACGAGCGCGAATGGGGGTTGCGCAAGATATTGAATTTCGGTCATACGCTGGGGCACGCGCTCGAGGCCGCGACCAGTTACAAGCGCTTTCTACATGGAGAAGCGATTGCGTGGGGGATGATGGCGGCGACGCTTCTCGGCGTTGCCACGAACCGCACACGAGAGGTCGACGCGACGCGAATTTTCCGGTTGATCGCGAGCGTCGGGCCGTTGCCCTCACTCGCCGGCATCCGCGCGTCTCAATTGCGCCGCATCATGGCGGGAGACAAGAAGGCTCGCGGCGGCCGGGTTCTTTGGGTGTTGGCGGACGCGATCGGCAGAACAGAGTGGGACGTGGAAGTTCCGTGGCCCGTTGTCGCACAGGCGTTCGCGGAATTACCGCGAATCGCGGCACAAGCGCAGGATTGACCCGCCCAACGAATGGCCCCCGATAAACATATTGAGGAAGATATTGAGAAGGCCCCCGGAACGCGGCCAGGCGGCGTTCGCGACGAGCGCGAGGCTGCCGAGCGTGTGCAGAAAATGTTTGCGCGGATTGCGCCGCGCTACGATTTTCTGAATCATCTGCTTTCGTTCTCGCTCGATCGCGTTTGGCGCCGACGCGCCGGCCAACACTTTCTTCCCATCCTGCGCCGGCCGGACGCGCGGGTTCTCGATCTGTGCTGCGGCACCGGCGATCTGGCATTTGCCCTCGACAGCCTGCGCGCAAAGGCGCTGTGTTACGCAGCCGGGAACCGGCTACCGCTTATTGGCAGTGACTTCGTGCTGCCAATGCTCGAGCGCGCGCGGGTGAAAGCGGTGCGAGGGAAGGCGCGCGTGGTGTTTGCCGCTGCCGATGCAATGAACCTCCCCTATCCGAGCCAGACCTTTGATTTGGTCACCAGCGCGTTTGGGTTCCGTAACCTTGCGAACTACGAGCACGGGTTGCAGGAAATTGCGCGCGTGCTGAAACCGGGGGGGGAAGTGGGCATCCTGGAATTCTCAGAGCCCGGGAGCGGGCCTTTGGCGGGCGTTTTGCGATTTTATTTCCGCCAGGTTCTTCCCCGAATCGGGGGAGCCATTTCCGGCAGCGGAGAAGCCTATTCGTACCTGCCCGCGTCGGTTGCAAAATTCCCATCGCCTCCGGAATTGGCGAAGTTGATGATGAAATGCGGATTTGGCGACACGCGCTTCGAGTCGTGGAATTTCGGCAGCGTCGTGTTGCATCGGGGGAAAAAAGACTAGAAAAACGAACT
>Ga0070761_10000727_pt1 | contig 21018 bp, 19 predicted proteins | sample HubBroMetageREF1_FD_66724 | JGI IMG/M metagenome (GOLD analysis project Ga0070761, IMG submission 66724) | Reference soil microbial communities from the Hubbard Brook experimental Forest, New Hampshire, USA - Hubbard Brook CCASE Soil... | ecosystem: Environmental > Terrestrial > Soil >... | reverse complement strand
CGCACCTCCGAGGCGTGTTGATAGCGAAGGTTGCAGTCCTTCTCCAGCGCCTTTCGGATGACTGCTTCCAGCCCCGGAACGATTTGCGGATTTACCTGAGACGGTGGTGGAGGTTCATCGCGCAGAATCGCACTGCAAATCTCTCCCGGACTCGATCCCTCGAACGGCAGCTTGCCAGTTGCCATCTCGTAGAGCACGGCGCCGAAAGAGAACAGGTCTGTGCGAGCATCCAGGTCTTTGGCCTTCACCTGTTCCGGCGACATGTAACTGACCGTTCCCAACATCGCTCCGGGGCTGGTCAAGTGCATAGCATCCGAATCTGCGATTGTTTCAGCATCGCTACTGGATGCGGCGGTCTTGCCGGTCACTTTCGCCAGACCGAAATCGAGTATCTTGGCGTGGCCGCGCCGCGTTACGAAAACATTTCCAGGTTTGATGTCACGATGCACGATGCCTTCGCAGTGAGCCGCATCGAGAGCGTCCGCGATGTCAATCGCGATGGGGAGAAGCCTGTCCGTTTCAACTGGACGACCCGCGATGAAGTGGCTCAGCGTCAGACCATCGAGGAACTCCATGACCATAAAAGCGCGGCCATCGTGTTCGCCGATGTCGTGAATGGTGCAAATATTGGGATGGTTCAGGGCCGACGCGGCCCGAGCCTCGCGGCGAAAGCGCTCCAGCGCCGCGGAATCGTGAGCCACGCTATCGGGCAGAAATTTGAGGGCGACAAACCGGCCGAGGCGAGTGTCCTCTGCCTTATAGACCACACCCATGCCACCCGCACCCAGCGGGGAATGGATTTCGTAGGGACCAAGTTTCACGCCAGGGGTGAGGTCCATCCGTGGGCGTAATTATAGCCCGTGCCAGTCACGTTGCATGCCGGAGGCGAGGATTCCGGGTGGGTTGTCGGCAAACCGTCCCAAATCTGCAAGGTAAGGGTTGCCCGTCATTCGCCAGAAACTAGCAACAGTCTGCAGATATGAGGCCCAAGCTACTGTAGCTTCTCATATTCCCCGCTAGCTTCCTTCACGCCGGATCCGTCCTGGTCGTTGTCTTTTCCAGAGTGAGAAAACCTTTGTTAGCGGCGCGGCTCGATACGCCGGTGCTGCTTATGGCTCTTCCCAGTCGAGGGCATACACATCGGAAGTTCCAGCATTGCGAAACAGCAAGAGTGAGTCGTCGGGAGTGAGAGAAAGCGAAGAATCGCTAAAGTGGCCAGTACCCACAAAATTCTTCAAGTCACCCACTGGTTCCGCCTTGCCGTCGCTAAGGCGAATCTTGAGCACGCCACTCGCACCGCGGCCATACAGGACATAAACATACTGCCCGTCTTTCGAAATGTTTGGCCAGGCGACCGCGCCCTTCTCTATCTCAGTCCATTTCTGGGTCTGGAAATCGAAGCGGAACATTAGGGTTTCATCTTCAGACAACCCCAGCATGTAGCGACCGTTCGGTGACCAGCGAGGCGCATACAAGCCTTGTGATCCCGGCAGAGCTGACACTTTGTGAGTCGCCAAATCAAGAATAGAAATATTCGACGCAGCATTTACGGAACTGCCGCCGAAGGCGATCTGACTCCCATCTGGCGACCACACCGGGTCCCATTCCGAGCTTGCGTCGTCGGGCATCAGTGCCCTCGCGCTCCCCCCTTCGGGAGAAACCTCAAAGATCTTGGCAGGCTTGCCTTCGAACATTTCGAAAAATACGATCTCCTCGTCATCCGGCGACCAGCGCGGGTTTACGGCATACCCGGGTGGAACGGTGAGTTGCAATCGTTCGCTCCCGTCAACCCGGCTGCGCCACAGAACGCCTTCGGGATACGAGACATACGCGATCCACTGGCCGTCTTTCGAGAAGTCAACGCATTCCGCTGACATGCCTCCGAGAAAGGGTGAGAACTGGCCGGACTTCGCATCATATCGCACCAACTCGCCACGAAATGTTCGCCCCGCCACGAACAACTTCTTTCCATCCTTGCTGGGCAACGGAGTTTCCAGCGACATCGGACTGAAAGTCAATTGGATCGGTTTTGGTTCAGAGCCGAAGAGACTTCCCTTTCGCGGCAATGCCCAGACTTGGCCGTGTGACACGAAGACATAGTACTTCCCATCTGCCGTCCACTTCCCACAGCACTGTCGGTCGGTCGGTTTCCAGCCGGGAAGCAAGAGATGCAAGCCCGTTCCATCCACCGAGATTTCCCAAAGCTCGCTCGCACCGCGAGCCGTATCCCAAGTTTCGAATCGCAAATGGGACCCGTCCGGCGACCAGTCGGGATTCGCGACAGTCGAGGGCGCTTTCATGGTGATCAGCTTGTGGGGTTCGCTCCCGTCGGCGTTCGCCAGGAACAAGTCGGCCGTATTGCCATAGACCAGCCTTTTGCCGTCGGGCGACCATGAGGCCGAGTTTCCTTCCGTCTCGCCCAATCTGCGGGGTGAGCCACCCAGAACGGGCATACTCCAGAGTGGCCCTGACGGCGGATCACCTTTATCATCCACCAACAGAAGCTCCGAGCCATCCGCCGACAAGCCCGTAGCGGCCATCATGGCCGAAGGCGTCGGAATGCGTGCCGGCTCACCGCCAGACACCGACATGGCGCCGACAGCGTGTGATAGGTCTGTGCCTAGCCTGAGGTAAAGCCTCGAACCGTCCGTTGCGATCAGCTGTTTCCGCTGGCCGTCATGGGTAAGCTGGATGTATTCGAAAATCTTAGGCACGGCTTCACCGCGCATCCCAAAATACGCGAGCGCTGCAACACCCAGGGCCGCTGCCACCAACGCCGCCGCGATTGCAGTTCGCCGGCGCGCCGATTTCTTCCGCTCCGGCAGACTGGCGGCATGGGAGGAGATTGCCGAGTCCGACATCGCTTCCAGCGCGAACGCCAAATCATGTGCCGAATGGAAGCGCTGCTCTGGATTTTTCTCCAGACAGCGCTGCACCACCCTCTGAAGACCAGGAGACGTATTCGCCGCAAGCTGCGCGATGGATGGCGGATCCTCGTTCAATATTGCGGTCATGGTTTCCGCCGCCGTCGGCCTGCGAAACGTCTGCTTGCCCGCCAGCATTTCGTACAAAATCGTGCCGAAGGAAAAAATGTCAGAGCGATGATCGGCCGCTTGTCCCCGCACCTGCTCCGGAGACATGTAGCCCACTGTCCCCATCACCCCGCCCGGCTCGGTTCCCTGCAGCGTAACCGTTTTTTCATCGGTGGATGCGGTTTGTGGCAGTGCAAGTTTGGCCAGACCAAAGTCGAGAATCTTGACCCGTCCATCTCTGGTCAGGAAGAGATTCTCCGGTTTCAGGTCGCGATGGACGATGCCTTTCTCGTGCGCCGCCGCCAGACCGCGCGCGATCTGTACTCCGTAATCGATCGCGTTGCGCAACGGAATCGCTCCCCGCCTGAGCCGCTCGCGCAGCGTCTCGCCCTCAAGCAGCTCGGTAACCATATACGACGCACCCTCGTGCGTCGCCATCTGGTAAACCGCAAGAATGTTGGGATGATTTAGCGCCGCAGCCGCTCGCGCTTCCTGCTCGAAGCGGCGCAACCGTTCCGGATCAGAGCTGACGGACTCGGGCAACTCTTTGATCGCGACCTCACGGTTCAACCGGGTGTCGTGCGCGCGGTAGACTTCGCCCATTCCGCCTGCACCCAGGGGTGAGCGGATTTCGCACTGCCCAAGAATCGTTCCGGCAGCAAGGGCCATGAGACTGTCGAGGAAATTATATCTTTACTCCTTTGATCGGGCAGTTGATGAGTTGTCGGTAAACCGGAAACTATCCAGAAACGGACTTCGAGGAAACGCCGAACGCGGCCCTGAGACAGTTCCGGCAAAGTCAAGCGGGTTTCGCCACATCATCGGTTTGTTATCGCGTTGCATTCGCCCGAGGCAAACCAGCGAAACCGGACTGCCATTCTGCCGTCCAGAGAAAAAGCGAGGCATTGAGACCTCTTGACGACAAGCAGTCCATTCTCTCCAGTCCGGTCCATTTGGGAATTATCGTTAAAAATGGGATGTTCCGCGTATTTCGGGGCTAGACGAGGCACAATTTCTCTGCAGTCAAGACTGCGTGGCGGAGAGGGAGGGATTCGAACCCTCGGTACAGGTGTTAGCCCGTACAACGGTTTAGCAAACCGCCGCATTCGGCCACTCTGCCACCTCTCCAAACCGTTTAAAACAAACAACTTGAGTGGTAACCAACAGGCCAACACACCAAAGTACCATTGCACGATTCATTGCACAATGGCATCCTGCACACATGGCGAGACGTGAGCAGGTTGGTTATCTCTACAAGTCTTTCGGTGGTTGGCATATTCGCTACTGGGTAGCATACAACGATTTGCCCGCCGATGAGAAGGAAAAGATCACCCGCAAATCGGACCTAACCAACAAGCCCCTGCCGAGCCGGGTGCAGAAATCCAAGAGGCTCTGTGATGGGGATGTCAGCCGGAAGGCCGCACGTGACCTCGCTGAGAAGCAAATGGATGAGGTCAACGGTTACGTTCCGGGGCAACCCATCATCCCTGAGTTGACGCTTGCTGAGTATTGGGAAAAGCACTACCTGCCATGGGCCGCAACCAACCTCAAGCCGAGCACCCTGCACGGTTATAAACAGGTCTTCAATCAACACCTCACGAAGCTTGGCAAACAACCTCTGAAGGGCATCACCACGCAGATGGGCACGAAGTTCTTAGGGCAGCTTGCCGAAGACAAACAGGGCGAGCGCACCATCTCACACGCGAAGTGGGTTGCATCAGGCATCTACAAGATTGCCGTTGCCCAAGGTTACGCGGCCTCTAATCCGTGGCCCGCGTCACAATGTTTGGTCAAGACCGCGAACCCTTCCGACACTGAAGCCTATTCAACCACCGAGGCCCTTGACATCATCGCCGCGATAGATCGCCCCGAGGCAAAGCTTGCCTTCGCTATTGCGTGCTTCGTTGGGATGCGGAAGGGTGAAATTCAGGTGTTGAAGTGGGAAGACTTCGTTGACGATGGGGAAGTGCGGATTGAACGCGCCATGAGCCGCACAGAGGTGCTTGACGAAACGAAGACCGGCAAGGCCCGTCGTGGGTTGATTATTGAGCCGGTGAAGTCGTTGCTGGCAACTTGGCGCAAGATGTACGGCAACCCCACGATGGGTTGGTTATTCCCTAACGCAAAAGGCAACCCCATGAGCCTTGACAGCATGGCGCAACGCCTCATCAAACCAAAATTGAAAGCAGGTCAGTGGAAAGGTTGGCAGAGTGGCCGACGTGGTTGCAGCACGATCTTGACGGAACTCACCGGGGATGCGCTCGCAGCGCGTGACATCCTTGGTCATTCAACCACCAAGGTCACCGAGCAACACTATATCGCGGCCATCCCCGAGGCCGGTCGCAAGGGCATGTTGAAGTTGGAAGAACGCTTGGCAGAACTCACAAAGGAGAAAGCACAATGAAGACGATGCTTGCAGTGGTGCTCTTGATGGGGTTGGTTGGTGTCGCAGCCGGTCAATCAACGGTCACCTCCGTTGACAAGAACGGTCAGAAGACCTCGGTCACCGCTTCTTGCACAAGCAACGGTGATTGCTCCGTGTGGGATTCAACCAACGATGCTCACCTCACCTTCAAAGAGACACGTGAGAAAAACAAATGGTGCAACGCTCAACACATCAGCACCAAGGCCGAGCACGGCTTTGAAGATTACAACCGGAACCCCTCGCCTTGTGACACAGCTTGGAAGCAACGCAAGGCCGATGTTGCAAAGTAACATCGTATTCCTTGCACATCGTTAAACTTTGAGTACCGTGAGGCTTTGAGTATTGACGTGATCTTGTCGGATTCTCGGCTCTGAGCGAAGCTGACTGTGTTGGTGGCAGTCAAATCAAGATTCGATGGGAGAAACGACATGGAACACGTCATTGACTATCTCGCTGAGGAACTGAAGCGCGAAGAACAGACAGAGGCAGCGAAGCGGCAAGAGAAACATCAGCGCATGGTGAAGTTGCTCACCGTCATTAGACGGCATCCGCCAACGACCTAACGACCAAACTTCAACATCAGTGACCCGGCCCGTCAGACCGCACTGACGGGCTTTCGTTCGTGCAGCAAGCGGGAAACGGCCTTCGGCGGCCATCCTGAGGCCCGGTATTCTGATGCACCTTGGCGACCGGCCACGGTCTGCCAAAACGACGGTTACACTAACCGTTACACAGTTTTCAACATGCTTATTATCATCAACTTACAACATATCATTGCACGGTCATTGCACGATCACCAACCCACCTCGCAGACCGCTACGTAGATTCAACGACTTATAACCAAGGTAACGTGGTTTATTTTTCGGTTCTTGCGCGTGTGCTGGCACGTCTCATTTTGAGACACGATGGTGATCCACCGAGGTCAGAGGGGTGACACCCATGGGGTGTGGGCTTAGTATATATATTGTTTGTTTTCATATATATATACAAGGCTCAGGCTGTGACCCCAGACCCATTGACCTCAGTCACTAAGCTCAAGGCTCACCCTGTGGGTGTATGACCCCTGTCCACACAATTTGACCTCAGTCACTTGGGCCAGAATGTCGCAAGTTTTTTCACCTCTGCGTCAAATAGTCCCAACCCCATCGCCGTGGCCGGTCGCCTGTCAGATCAGGAATTGCCGGTTCACCACACCGGAGCCACCTACCACCGACGTGAGTCTCAAAAGACTTGTGTGACCCATCGTTGCCTATTCGATGCAACGTTGCCCATTCAATGCAATGACATTCTGCTCGGCTCGCCTGTAAGTCGCTGAAAAACTCCATTGGCCACCCGCTTGCTTTTACCTTCAGCATGGACAGATCGGCCAAAGATTCTAGCCCAATGGGGGGAGGGGTATTGAGACAAACTGTAACGGGGGCTGATGTTAAAGTTCGGGATTACTTAGCCGAGTCTCTACCCCGGACGGTTAACGAGCGTGTAAGTAAGCATCGGCTCAAACAAAGAGCACTTAGAGATGGATGCTCGCACCCTCGGTTGAAGCAGTTCACTTTTGCTGATCAGTATGCCGACTCTTGTAACCCCATCAAGGGCAAGACAATCAAGATGTGTCCTGACTGCACAACGTTCGATGCCAAAAGGCACCGAGCATTGTGCAACGGGGAAGCGTTGAGGGTTACGGCAACCACCACGACAGTCAGCACAAAGTACGAACATAAGAAAGACAAACCATCTTATTACCAAGGAATGGCACACATTGTCAGTAGCTCACGGAGCATCTTGAGTTATCCGTGGTTTGTGGATGTGACTATTGTGCCCAACTACTACAACAGAAAGCGGCTCAAACGCACACCCAAGGGAATCTGCGCGGCTCCGAAGGTTGATCCTCAACCAATCAAGACCTCGCTTGAGCAGGCGGTTGATTGGGTTGTGGTTCCTCATGCGATCACGAAGATTGTCGGGCCGCTCCCTTGGTGGGAAGTGCGCAGAAGAGAGAGCGATCATAGGCAGCTTGGTTGTGTGTACAAGGATGCTCGCCACATACCGACACGCAGCACCGGCCAAGACTTGAAGCCTGTGATAGCGGGGCCTGCGTGCATGTGGTTGTGGCCTGAGTTCGTTGATCGAACGTTGGATCAGAAAAGAGAGCGACTACCCGTTGATGACGTGATCGAAGAGGTTGAAAAGAAGCCGAACCCCATCGTGTACCGGGGAACTGCTCACGATTTGGTACCCATCGAACTGATGGGTAGTGCGGAGATGCCGCGCAAAGTAAAACCAGAAGGCCACGGTCCTGATGACTGACCGAGAAACGAATTTGAAAGACGAGGTTAGAACAATGAGCATAATACCCATCAAAAAAGAACTACGCGAAGAGTGGGATAAGGTCACCGGGCCGGGGTTGTACTCGGTGCTTGGTGATGCGGCTTACCAATACATGTGCGAGCGCATCAAGTGGATATCAACTGACCGTAGTGATCCACACACCATTCTTGTCATCGGGACCGATGATGAAAAGATACGATTCTTCAAACAGATGGTTGAGATGGGTGTATTGGATGAAGGCGAGTTCCACCCTTGGTTTTTCTTTTACAACGACTACGTACCCGAGGGTGAAGATGATGATCAACCGCGCAGCACCCGCTCAGAGGTTGACACGGAAGACTTCTGCAACTTCATCAGGAACGCACGTATAAAGCAATTCCACCCAATTGCTGCGGTGGTGATCCTCTACGAAGACAGCGGTGAAGGCACACAGAAGCATCTTGACAAGTTGTTAAAGATTCCGGTGTGGCGGGGCAGTGCCATAGAGAAGCACATTGAGTTGCCGGTTTTCAATGTGAGCCACACCGATAACACATGGTGGGACTTCTCCAAAGCAAGCAACAGCACCACTCAATCAGGACTGAAGCGCACGGTTGAAGTTGAATGGGGCAATGAGATGGTGCCCGAGTTGGTTGAATGGCTTGTTCCTGAGTTCATCCCGCTCTATCAGGCAACAGCCTTCTCAGGTGAGATGGACACACGCAAATCAACACTCGCCTTGGACATCGCTGCGGCAGGTTCGTTGTTCCGGCCTTGGTTCATGGGCACGGAGAACGATCACAAGCCCTTCAGCACGTTGGTTGCGGCTGCTGAGGATACGTACAAGAGCACGGTGTTGCCGCGCTTTGTTGCTGCGGGTGGTAACCCTGAGTGCCTTGGTTGTTTGAATCTTGAGGTCAAGAGCGAAAAGATTGGCCCTGATGGGTTGCAGTTCTTCAGCACGTCGTTGAGTTTTGATGAACACCTCAACGAAGTTGGTGAGGCCATTGTCAAAGCTAACAAACGACCATGGAAGGTGGGGTTGCTTATCAATGACCCCATCATCAGCTTCTTTGGCAACAAGAGTTACAACAACCCTCAAGATGCGCGTGACATCATGGGCGGGCTGAAAAAGCTGTACGAAGAAATGAAGATCACGGTTATCAACCTGTGCCACTTCAACAAAACGCAGGGGTTGACGGCCAAGCAAAAGACGGCGGGCAGCAAGGCGTTGATTGAGGCACACAGAATGGCGTGGGCTTTCGACCTGATGCCAGATGACCCAAAAACAACACTCATTGCCCCCATCAAGCACAACCTGATGAAGAATGGCCGGTCTTACAAGATCACCACCGACAGCAAGACGATTGAGTGGTCGGTTGGTAACGGGGTGTTTCAAAGCACCGAACAACCTCTCATCAGGTTTGTTGGTTATTCAGACATGACCGCTGATGACCGCATTGAGGAAAAGGAAGACAAAGGCCGTGGCAACAAAAAGGAACTCAGGAAAACAATTCTTGAGTTGCTGAAAGATGGGCCGATACCAGCGGGTCAGGTCTACAGCGAACTGCGTGAGCTGGCATCGTTGAGTTCCTTGAAGCGGGCAACCGCGAGTCTGCTAGAGGAAGGCAAGTTGAAACGGACAGGCACCAACCCCAAGAACTTTGTATGGGAGTTGGCAACAGGTGCCGAGCAAGCACAAATCTTTGATGAGGTGACCAGATGACGAACAGTATTTCAGAGTTGGAGGTGAGCAACAGTGTTTTGCTGAAGGCGAAAGCCTTGAACCACCTGCAAAGGGTATTGGTCCAAAAGAAAAGCATCTCCCTCGGCAGGTTGTTTCAGCGTGTTGGTGTTGGTCTGACCTCGCAACAGTTTGAGGGGTTGGTGCGAGTGTTGGTAGATGGTGGTTTTTGCACCATATCGACAGGCAAGCGCAGTGATTCAGTCATCGTCACATTGAACGTGCCAGAGGTTGAACCCAATGAAGAACGCTGACCCTGATGTGTTGGCAGTGTTGAAGACCATGGCCGCGCCTGTCGAGGAAGCGCGGCTTGCGAAGCTTAAGGCAAAACACAACAGGCTAACACAAAGGCAGGTTGAAACTCAATTGGAGTTGCTTGCCGGTAGTGTCCTAATTTGGATTCTCGTCTGTTTTCTTTGCCCTTCAGGGCCAATGAAAGCTAAGAAGGCGGGAAGGCCAAAGCTACCGAAAGGCGCGGCTATGGGCCGCATCGTGCCTGTGCGATTCAATGGCGATGACCTGAAAGCCATTGCAGCCCGCGCCAGGGCCAGCAACCAAAACGTCTCGGAGTGGATTCGGAGCACGATTCATGCCAGTCTGCAAAGCTGAGAAATTCAAATTAGGACACTACCTGCTTGCCGATGTCGTTGAACAGGTGATTCCTCGGACTCACCCGTTGTTCAACGCTGTGTTGTTAGAAACCGCAATTCTCAAAGTTTCACAGGAACACGAACAACCCGAGGATGAAAGCTTCCTCGGTGAAGACTGGTAACACAGAGCGACCAAGATTGAAACACAAAGGAGAAACAACATGGAGTTTTTAGAACTGATGAAGCGGGAAGCACCCGCTGAGAACCAAACGAGTCGCAGCCTGTTTACCAACGTTGAGCAGTTGAACGAGGGAGCGGCCTACACACCATCAACAGGTAATCTGACCATCACGGTCATTAAGCCGGGTTGGTCAAAGAACAATCGTTATTATTCGCCTGAGTTGCTCAAAAAGTCTGCAGGCATCTTTGAAGGCTGCAAGATGTTTGCAGATCACGCCACGGACAAACAAGCGGCAGAGCGGCCCGAAGGCTCTGTGAAAGATTGGGTTGCGACCATCAACCATGTGCAGGCCGAGTCTGACGGCACTCTCAAAGCAACAGCGTCCGTACATGACGAGGGTTTCAAAACCACTTTAAGCAACCTGAAACGTGCGGGCAACCTTTCCCAAATGGGTGTCTCCATCAGGGCCTTTGGTGAACAACATGAAGGCGAGGTTGCAGGTCGCAAGGGCAAGATCATTGAGTCTCTTCTAGGTGCGAGGTCGGTTGATTTTGTGACCTTTGCTGCGGCAGGTGGCCGGGTTGAATCAATGTCCGAGTCTGTAAACAACATTGATGGTGAGTCCTTTGACCCGCGTGAGCTACAGATCAAGACCACGATGATGCAATCAAACCTATCCGAGGCCGATGCGCGGCGAGTGCTTGACCTGCCACCCATCGAAGTTGCGCAGCTTGGCAGGCGTGCGGTCGCAGAATACACATTCGCAAGAAAATGTGGAATCTCGGAAGCTGACGCGACTGTGATTGCAAAGTTGGGTGGCAGCCAATACTGCAAAGTTCTGTGAGTTCGGTGCGAATCGCCTTCCTACCGAAGCTTCAGGGAACGGTGATGGGTCAACCAACCCATCACCGCTTTTTATTTAACAACGAACCACGACAGGAGAAACATAATGAGTGAACACAACTATTTTGGCCTTGCAGCCAACACCAACATCAAGAACAACCCGGATTTATTTTCCCTTGAAGGGTTGGATGCAAAGATCGCAGCAACCACCAAGGCTGCCGCAGAGCAGTTTGAAAAAGACAAACTTGCGCGGGAAACTGCCAAGGGCACCAACACACCGAGAGCCGAATACAACAGGCTTCGCGGGAAACTTTACGGCCTGCAACAGACCGCGAAGGATACTGAAATCAGGCTCAACGATGCAGTTGCTAATGTGCATCACTTTGAGGTGATCGTTGCTGACTTGCTCAAGCGAAAGAAAAACGCAAGTGCTGCCAACCTTCTTGGTGAGGAGCGTGTTTGGGAGCATCAGTTGATTGCTGCGGAACATGATCTTCTGACTTCGCGTGAAGCCTTGGTCCGCTGGCAAAAGGTCAACGCATCTGCCGCACGTGAGTTGCGCAACTTTGACGGTCACGTACGCATTGCAGAGCTCAAGAAGGAATTCGGACTTTAACAAGTTTGCCGCACCGTGGCGCAAGCTACGGGAATTCAATCACCGCGCTAGGCGGGCTGTCGTATGCGGCGCGACAACTAACCTAGACACGCCACCCGGTGCGTGATCCAAAAGCAGGCCGGGGTAGCTGGTTCGCCAGTGCATTGCGGTGAGGTTCCTTCAGCGGCCACCTCACCTTTCAAACCTGATGGGGTTGTACACATCCAACCCCATCAGGAATTTTGTTTTTAGGAGTTGTTTATGGGCACCTTGCAAGAAGCGTTACAGAATGTCATCTCACCTCAGGTACATCGGCCTGTGACCAAGGCGGTTGCTTGCAAACCAACCATCAGGCCGCGTGATGTGCGGCGAGCACAAGAACGTGAGCGAGAGTGTGAACAGGTCACCGCTTCATTGGAAAACTTTATTGATGGGGTGCTTGCACCTCTGACGAAGGTTCGCAAGATCAGCATCAGCAAGGCCGGTGATTACTACAAGGCGCGGTATGAAGGCAGAGCAACATCGGTTTTCGTTTACGAACCGAAGAACGCAAAAAAGAACCTCAGATTCTTTGGTGAGGAATGAGAGTTGACCCAAGAATACGCATCGTTCTAAGGGCATACATCAGGATGGTGTTGCGCGAATCCAAATCACAGACCAACACTTTGGATGTGTGGCCGTTGGACTTCACAAGCGACGAACGACGCAGAGAAATGATTTTGGATGCGGTGCGTGAGGCTGTCAGACAAATAAAAGCAACACTGAAATAAACCTGATGGGTGTGTTGCTTCCCCATCGTGAGCCGGTTAACCCGGCAGAATTGAGGCTTTATGGCAATTGACGCAGGCGATGCAGTTTTACGATTCCTAGGTGACACTTCCAATCTTGACACCAAGTTTGATCAGTTGGGGCCTAATGCTGAAAGAGCGTTTGCCCCTGCCGCAGAAGCGGCTGAGGAAGCAAGCGAACAGATTCAAGGCTCCATGTCTGAGGCACGCGGGGAAGTTGCTTTGTTGGGTGAAGAGTTCGGCATCCGTCTACCGCGCCATGTCCGCACATTCATAGCGGAGTTGCCCGGTGTGGGCGAGGCCCTTTCTGCCGCTTTCAGTGCAACGGCTGTGCTGTTTCTCGCTCAGGCATTGGTACAGGCTACAGAGAAGGTTAGCAACTTCGCGGCCAACACGTTGATCTTCACGCAGGCCATGAAAGACCGTGATGCTGCGATGGTGGAAGAGAACAAGCTTTTGGTTGCGAATGCTGATGCGACCGATAAAGCCAAGGACGCTCTTGCAAAGTTTGGTGCAACAGGTTCGGACTCGCTCAGGTTGCAGGCCATAGCGTTGCAGGAACAAATAGCAACACAGAAGGCCGCTCTACCAATTGCCGAACAGAAGGCACAGGCCGAGCGTGGAACGGTGAAGGCTTACGTTGACCAACACAATTGGCTGTCTCTTGCGTATGACAAGCTTGCTTCGATGGTGACGAAAACAAAGACACAGGTTGAGGTGTTGCAGGACGTGCATGACGCAAACCAGCGGAATGTGACTGATGCCGCATCCGAGCTAACAAAGTTGGAAGCACAGCAAGCGTTGCTTCAGAAGCAACTTGAGACCGAGGAAAAGCTTGCTGCCATCAAGCAGGGTGGTGATAACCAATCTGCCGGTGCCAAGCTGAAAGCGGCACAGGCTCAGGCCGAAGTTGCGGAAGATTCGCAGACCGCAGAGAAGCGGAAGGCCATTGCCGAGCAGTTGGAGATCACACTTTACACCATCAAGCGTGATGGGATGATGAAGCAACTTGCCATTCTCAAAGAGAACGATGACAACACCAAGGATGCACAGGCAAAGCTTCTGAGTGAGATGAAGGTTGCAGCGGACAACCAAGCCTCGGTTGTGCTTGAGCGGTTGGTTAAGGACAAGGACGAACTACAGAAGACGTTGCAGGACATGGCGAAGACTGTTGTTGGTGTGTCGGAAGACATAACCACACCGTTGAACGCTGTTGCCGGATCGTTGCTCACGCAGCGTCACGCGGCAGACTCATTGGGAATCACGTTGCGATCTTCTTTGGTGTCGGCTTATAACCAAGCCGTTGCTGCAATGGAAGCATACAAAGAGGCAGGCGGTAAGGATGTTGTTGTGCTTGATGCGTTCCTCAAGAAAATACAGGAAGCCGACAAAGCCGTAATCAACTTCGGCAATACCGAAGAGAACTTGAAAAAGAAGACTGACAACACATTTCAAGACCTCTCTGCTCAATGGGGCAAAGCAACACAAGTTCTGACCAACCTTCAGTTTGCTGGCACGGAAGTATTCAACTCTCTCAGCAAGAATATTGAAGGTGCCTTTGAAGCCATCGTGCTTAGTCAGGGCAACATTGCTAAGGAGTTTGAGAAAGCAACAGCATCGGCCTTGGCTTCCATCGCAGCACAGGCCGCAGTCAAAGCGTTGTTTTACACGGCAGAGGGTACCGCAGCACTCTTCACACCTGGCTTGCAGGCCACAGCCGCAGGTTATTTCACCGCAGCCGGTGAGATGGCCGCAGTTGCAGCCGTGGCCGGTGTCGCAGGGCATGAATTGGCCGGTGCCGGTGGTGGCTCGGGGTCACGCAGCACTGCTGAAAGCGCAGAGGGTGGCAACAGCAACACCGGCCAAAGCAACAGGTCAGGCGGCGGTGTGTCCGGTGTTCAACAGTTTGCGAGTGGTGGGCTTGTGACCGGCCCAACCTTGGCTCTTATTGGTGAAGACGCTTCAGCACCTACAGAGGCCGTGTTGCCGTTGGATGACCCCGAGGCGATGGGGAAGATACGTGAGGGGATTGGTGGCGGTGGTGACACTCACTTTCACATCAACGGCCTAGTGTCGGATGACAAGCTTGTGAAGATTATGAAGAACATGAGCAAGTTGGTTAACAGTGGCAAGGCCACGCTGAAAGCCTCTGACAGCCTGCGGCTCACGAAGAGGTCAGCATGAAATGCAGCGACGAAACAAAGAAGGAGATTCTAGCGCGGGTTGTTGGCTTCACCAAGAAGCAGGAAGCCTTGGGTCTTGATGCCCAACAACTGCAAGAGAAAATCACCGCATACGTGTTGTTGCTTAACCAGAACTATGACCCAAAATGCGTGCGGGAAGTGCTCCGAGCGTTGAACGACAATATTACCGGACCTCTCAACTGACATTTGGTAAGCCGTTGGCCGGTGGTGTTGCTCACTCCCAACATCAGGCGACCACCAACGGCCTCTGATGGGTGAGGGTCTAAGGCCGGGTTCAATTCATCTCTGCTGAGGTGCGTCCCCGGTCTTGCCCCACTCTGAAAGGAACAACATGAAGCGACCACGACCGTTAGACCTGATGGTGGTGTGCACATCAGGACACGAAGATAAAGTGATGTTGATTTGCAGCCGTATTGACCCTGCCGACAGACGTGATTGGTTTCTGTCGTGTCCAACATGCAACCGCACCATCAAATTGGTGGTCAACCCACGTCTTGAAACAACGATCTATTTCAATGCTGCGGACCTCAACTGAAGTGGCCTACCCACTCTTTAATCAACTAAAGAGGCCCTTCGATTTCTTCTTGCGAAGGTGGGCTTTGCTTCGTGTGCCGTCCTTTTTCTTACGACCGCTAATCGCCGCTCTCGCGGCTGCCGCTCTTGGCCGCAAATCAAAGCCTGACAAAATTGCTGTTCAACGCGGAATCATACACCTCACTTCGGTTGCTTATCAACGAAGTCCTGCAAGAGATGTTCATAGTCAACAAACTTTGCAGGAATCGTCAGCGGATACACATGACGCACACCGCTGTCCTTGACTTGGTGCGTGATGACTGCATCCTTTGTTTGAATGTCTACCCACAACTTCCACTGAAAATCATCTCCCTCGATAATTGCTTCAAGGTCTCTGCCCTTGCCGTCCTGAAATCTTACTGTGGGTGGTTCTTTCATCCTTCTCACCTCATGTTACTAGACCGCCGCATCCTTCATGCCCCGCATTGCACGGTACATTGCACGACGCTCCGACTGTACAGAAAATAGGCCACTTTCCCCAGACGATTGGCCGTGTATCTCATTGAAACGACGGATGTTGACTCATTAGCAAACCGCCGCATTCGGCCACTCTGCCACCTCTCCGGGCGTGCGGAGCTACAGTTTACCACGTCTGGGATGGGCGTTCTTGCCGAGTCATCGTACCTGAGTACCTGAATTTATTGCTTGCCATCTATTGCTTGCGAAGTTGGGGGACGTGCAACCAGCAGACAACCCATTTTCCGTGCGCAGGACGGCTGTCAACGACTCGATCGCGGGTGTGATGCGATCACAAACCAGTGATTCGGCGAAAGCAACTTAGCTCTCGAAGGAGCTCGCGAGCCACCGTCCGAGCTAGCGTCCCCCTCAACCTGCGCTAGCGTCCCCCTCAATCTGCGCTAATGTATGGTGCGTTCACCCTTGCGCACCGCGGGAGAGCTGGTTGAGCCCTCGAACTTGGGCTCACCCAGTTTCGTGATCCACAGGCCTGAGTGGATGTCGTTGAAATACATCAAACTGTTCAGCAGCGGGCTGTCGCACGTCACCGAGCAAGGTTGTCCGCCCCAGGTGAAGGGCAGATTGGGCCGGAACCCTTTGCCGTCTCCCGTCCAGAAGCGGGCGATTTCGCGGCCCTGGCGATAGAGGTCGCCGCGCAGTTCGCCGGAAATATCGAGCACCCGCGCGCCGCCACCGTAATAGCCCTCATAAAGCATGTCGTTCGCGGCCCAGAAGTTATGCGAGCCGCCTTCCGGCACCTCGTATTGCGCCACTTCGCGTGGATGCTTGATGTCGGACACGTCCATGACGTGACAGATGGCCCGCACCGGAATGCGGTCTCTGTCGTCCAGCTCGAAAATTGCGGGGAACACTTCGTCGCCCACGAACAGATAGTTCTTGTAGCGGAATACGCTATGCGTGCCCGCTAGCCAGCCGTCGCCATAGAGCTCGTAGTGGTTGAAGCGGTACTGGCTGACCAGCTTGGGATTCTCCGGGCTGCCGCCGGCCATGCCGTTGCCTACATCGAGGACAATCAACCCGTCTCTCCAATACGCCAGGTAGGCCAGACCATCTTTCACCTGCAGGTCGTGCAGATAGCGGCCGCTGGTGATCGAGCCATGCGCTGAGTTGATGGTGAACACGGTCGGGTTTTCAGTCTGCCAGCGCGCGACTTCCTTGGGATGCGTCGGATCCTGAAAGTCAATAACGCGGAGAGAACCGGTGGCGTCATCGGTGATGTACACATAGTGTCCGTCGATGTAAGCGCTGTGCACGCCGCCTGTGACGGTTGCGGTGTATTCGGAAAGAACTCTTAAGTGCGTCGCATCGGAAGTGTCGAGGAACACGATTCCGTTCTTGCGGTTGGACGCACCCTCGCGCGTGAACACTCCGATTTTTTCGTCCGGCGTGGTGCTGATGTCGTTGATCAGGCGAGCGTCGACCTTCAGAGTGTCCAGCAGTTTCGGATTGGCGGGGTCGGCAATGTCATAAACGAAAAGTTTATCCGCGATGGTCGAAAGGTAGGCGTGGTGGCCGATGATCCACTCTTCCGACATTTGCAGATCTGGCATGGGAACGTGCGCCACGACGTCCACTTCGCGCTCCACGTTGCGTGGACGGACAACGACCGACGCGGCTGCCGAGTGCTGGCCACTGCTGGCGATCACCACGTAAGTGCCAGCCTTCTCAGCTACAAACGCGCCGTCGGGATAAACGGTTGCGCTGCCGCCGCTCTCGCTTAAAGACCACCGCACGGACGTATCTTTCAAATGGGCGCCGCCGCCATCGAGTGCGGCCGCGCTGAAGTGGACGACGTCGCCGGTTCGGGCTTCCGCGGTAGCGGGCTTGACCGTTAGTTTGTGGACGGCTTCGCGCACCACCTGAAATGTGACGCTGTTGTTTACTCCTTCTGACGTAACCTTGATCGAGGCCGCGCCTGGCGCGATTCCCGTCACCAGGCCGGCTGCATCCACGCTGGCAATCGACGGTTTTTCTGAGGTCCACTTGAGCGCCGCGTCGGCGCGAGGATTGCCATCCAGGCTGCGAGCGATAACTGTAATCTGTTCCGCGCCGCCGACAACAATGGGATACTCCGGCTTCGCGATCTCCAGGCTCGCGATCTTTGTGTTCTGGACGTTCACCGTGGCATAGCCAGCTTTCCCCGCGATCACCGCGCCCACCGTCACCACTCCCGGCATGTGGAAAGTGACCTCGCCCGAATCATCGGCGCCGGCCAAGTCGAAGGGAGCGGCAAACCAGACTGAAGGTTTCTCGTCGATGGCGTTGCCCGCAGCGTCTTTGGCGGCGGCGCTGAACTTGACCTTTTCTCCGACGTGAACGTCCAGAGTGTTAGGAGTGATTTCGACACTGGCAGGAGCCACTGAAGTCGTGGGCGCCGTTTCCTGCACGGCCGGAGCCGCATTCTGCGACCACAAGATCACGGGCACTGAAGAAATCATGATAGCGATTGAAACCACACCTGCATTGCACTTGAACATTGAGCCTCCCGCTTTTGAATCAGCTGTGATGTGTACGGACGATTAACTACGGTTTACTGGGTTCCGTCTTATAGAAATCAATGCCGGCCGCCTGTGGCCCGACATCGACAGTAGCGACGGTTTTCAAACTGCCCAGGTCAATCACTTCGACCGTCCCGGGCTCGGAGCCTACTCCTTCGACTGAAATAAAAGCGTAACGGTCGTCCGGCGACACAACTGCCCCGTGCACAATTTTCCTCTTCGTCGGGAGATTGGCCAGTTCGCGACCGGTGACCGGATCGAAGATCGACACGGATTGTCCACGCTTGTTGGTGGCAATCAAACGTCCGTCCTTGGTCATTGCCAGGTTGTAGACGCCGGTTCCGGCAGGAAACCGCCGCGCCAGGGTCCATGTGTCGGTATTGATGGCGACGATTTCATTCGAGAGATTGCAGGCCACGTAAATGACAGATCCGTCATTGGACGGTTGCGCCCAGGTCGGCGTGCACACTGGTTTGTGATCGGTCATTCGGTGATCCGTCATTTTCTGATTGCCCATCAACTGAGAAGACTGCGGAGGTGCGCCGGACATGCCCATTTCCTTGCTGGGCGCCAGCATGAAGTAGCGATCCACAACAAACTTGCTGGTGTCGATCTCGACCAGCATGTCGTCCATCATGCAAACCGAATAATGTTTTGTGCCCGCGTGATTGAGGCGCGAGCCGTGGGGCATGGTGCAGGTGGGAATGCGCTTAACCTCAATCATCTGGTCGGTGGCCACGACCGAAATGGATGAAGGAACCATGTCACCGTGGAAATTGGCATTGGCCACGTAGATGAAACTGCCGTCCGGACTGATGTCTGTGGTGGCCGGGAATAAGCCAAGGCTGGTGTACTTGATGACCGTATCGGTTCCTGCCCGATACTTCCAGACCGATCCGTCGGGCCGGCCATGGCCTTCGGAAACGTAGAAATATTGTTTGTCTGGAGAAACTGCGACTCCGTGCGGCCCATTTACGTCCATCGGCATCAGCCCGGTGCGCATCTCGCTCTCAATTTTCGCGCCCCCCGGGCCAAAGCGAATGAGAACAATCTTGTCCGCCGATTCGCATACCACGTAAACCAGATAGTCCTGCGCGGGATGTTCCGGGTCTGCTGGAGAAGATGTTTGCGCCCGGCCACTGAAACTGAGCGCCAGCAAACCCAACAGACACGACATGCATCTCCATCGATATAAAAGGGAGAAACGTGGCGGGTGATTGCGATCAGAGGCAGCGCTGTGGTTCATGAGTTCGATTTCAGCAGGTCTTTCCGCATGCGTGCCAGCGGGAGCCGGCGCAACGGTCGGAGAAGTATACCCTGTTTGGCGGCGATTTATACGACGGCTGGGCGTCGCACAAGGCCAGATTCGAGACATCTTCCATGACCAACGGTAGTAGGACGTCTCTCCATCTCAGAAGGGCGGACAGATCCCTTCAATAAGCTGATTGACCGCAACGCCGACGACGACATGATCGACGTCACGAACGAATAGATTCAAGTCGTAGCCCCGGACGCATTCGTCCAGGGTCGTGCAGAGCGCGATCGACCGTTCCTAATGCTTCTAAGGCTGAGGCAGCAACCCGTACACATCGAGTTCGACCGAGGTTCCGACGTAAACCTTGCCGTTAGCAACGGTGGGCACGGCAAACTTCGCCGAAATTCCGGCTTCGTCGCGGGGTTCATTCTGGTCGCTGTTGTAAAGCGCATGCGAAAGGTTGGCGGCGTCGTAGGCGTACAGAATTGCCGCGTACCCCTTAACCGTGCTTAACACCCAGAGAATCCCGTCGGTCGATCCATTGGCCGAAACCACTGGAGTCGCGCCCGGATAAGCAAAGGTAACGGAGGACTGGGAGGTCGGCGATGTCGAAAGAAGCGCGTTGGAAAGCAGGAAAGACTGCACGGGATTTCCCACGCCCACGAAATAAACGTTGTTCTCCCAGAATGCCGGCATGCTGTGCGCGGTGGGCACAGTTCCGGCAGGCAGAACTTGCAGAACATTATTGCCGTTCGGGCTGTACTGGCCAAGATCGTCACGGTTCACCAGGTAAACCATCCCCTGCTTACCGGCAGCCACCAGCATCTGGGTTGGAGGATTCGGTTGGTCCGGAATCAGCAGCGGCCCGCCCGATCCCAGATCGAGATCGGAATCGTTGAGGTTGGCAAAATTCGACGGCAGGAAATAATCCGCAACCGACAGATTGCTGGAGTTGAACTTTATCAGGGCTTCGCCGTAGTCAATGCCTCCGACATTCACGTCGGTAGTTCCGTTGCCGATCATGGCGTAGATGTAGCCGTACTCGTCGACTGCCGGCGCGGCGCCACTCTGCCAGATTCCATCTTGCTGGCCGTTGGGAGCGCTCAGAAATACCGCCGTTTGCTGCAGAGTGCTCTCCTGATATCCCATCAACCAGCCGTTATACGGCAGGATGTCACAGTGCGAGCCCCACGCAATGTAGACCACGCCGTTGTCCAGGAATAATCCCGCGCGTTGGTTCTGCATTTCAGTGTTGAAGGCCACCGGTCCGTTGTCGCCAGTGACGGTAGCCTGGATATTCACCGGACTCCCTGGGCGGTCCAGCCCGGTCGTAATGTCGAGCGCATGCAGATACTGATAGTACGTAGTACCCGCGCCGTTGACGATCTTGCTGCGCGCGACCACAAACATCGTATTCGTGGTCGGATCGATCACCGGAGTTCCGGTGATGCCCACTTGCGGCGAAATATTGGAACAGCCGCCAATGTCGGAGTCAAGCAGCACCTGCCC
>Ga0070761_10000726_pt1 | contig 21020 bp, 18 predicted proteins | sample HubBroMetageREF1_FD_66724 | JGI IMG/M metagenome (GOLD analysis project Ga0070761, IMG submission 66724) | Reference soil microbial communities from the Hubbard Brook experimental Forest, New Hampshire, USA - Hubbard Brook CCASE Soil... | ecosystem: Environmental > Terrestrial > Soil >... | reverse complement strand
ACGTTTGCTGTCTGTCATGGCCTTGCCGTAAATGTTCATCGTGGTCTGGATGCTGGCGTGACGCATCAACTCCTTTTGGACGATTGTCGGCGCTCCCGTGTCATCCAGCCATGACCGGTAGCTGTGCCGAAACGTAGTGTAGGGTTGTGGCCACGCCTTGATAGCTGACGGTTCTTGAAGAGTATTTTTGCGTTTGAAGCGTTCGGCAGATCCGGCGTCAGGGGAGTCGTGGGAAACTAGAGAGACCGGAGGCGATATGGGATGGCGGGCAGTTCTGTTGGCAACCATCGCGCTGCCGCTCTGTGTCATCGCCGAGCAACTGCCGATCCGGTCCTACACGACGGCGGACGGACTGGCATCCGACCACATCGACTGCATCGTTCCCGATTCCCGCGGCTTCGTCTGGTTCTGCACGCCGGAAGGACTGACCAGGTTCGACGGTTATCGCATGGTCACGTTCGGCACGCGCGACGGGCTACCGGGCCGTGCGATACAGGCATTCCTGGAGACGCGAACGTTGGAGCATCGGACGGCGACCAGACCTACGGTCCGATCGGCTACGACACCATCCCGCCCGTCACCACGGCGGCGCTATTCGACGGGTCGAATGTCGTTCTCACCGCGACAGACCCAGGGTATCCCACGACTGGCAGCGGCGTCGCCGGAACTATCTACCAAGTGAACGGCGGAAACCCTGCGTTTTACATTTCACCCATCGGCCTGTCGCCTGGCATCTCCAAGATTGAATTTCACAGCACCGATGTGGCCGGCAATGTTGAGAAAACTCAATCGGCAACCTACACGATAACTTCGAGCACCACAACGGCCATCGCTTCGTCGGCGCCAACGGCTCTTGTCGGCAAGCCGGTGACCTTTACAGCAACGGTCACGCCCGCCCTGGGGGGCGCGCCCACCGGGTCAGTAAATTTCTATGATGGCACCACCCTTCTGGCAACCAAGACTCTGCACGGGGGGGTAGCAACCTACACCACGTCTGCTCTAGCATTGGGCACGCATGCAATAACGGGGGACTACGGCGGCGCTACCTATTTTACGGCCAGCGACTCACCAAGCCTGACACAACAGATTGTGAGCGCTTACAGCACCACAACCGCCATCGCAGCGTCACCTGCCGGGAGCTACACGCGCGGCGAGACGATAACCTTTACGGCGACGGTCATGGCTGCGGTGGGAGGTACGCCGACCGGGTCGGTCAAGTTCTATGATGGCACCACCCTTCTGTCGACTGAGACTCTGAGCAACGGGGTGGCAACCTACGCCACCTCCACCCTAGCATTGGGCATACATAAGATCAGTGCGGACTACGGCGGCTCTACCCTCTTTTCGCCCAGCGAATCCTTGACCCTCACTATAAATATATTGCCCTAGCTCTTCTGCGCTCATCTGCGCCCACGAGATGCCTGCGCGGGTTCTCCAGAACCCGCTTTTGATCTGTCGTGGATACGAACATGAACACACCCCGGGCTACTGCTCTGGACTTGTCCCACAGATCATTCCCTTTACCTCGCTACAGGAGAAACGCGGAGACGGCCTGGTTCTTAGGTAGCTCTCGGCACGTATTTGTTGCCGAGAACCTTCCAATCGTTATCATCATCCGCTGAAACGACAAAGCCACCAGATCTACCAAATATATTCCTTCGCGGCCTTCCGCTTTTCATACCCATCCAGCACATGCACCACCCGGATCCTTTTCAGCGCCACCGGGGAAAGCTGGCCGATCGGCACATAAATAATCGTCCGCCCGAAGCGCGCCGCGATACCGCGGAACACCGACCGCGGCGGCTTGGCCGCGACATACACCACGAAGCGCTCGAGCGAATAATCCAGCCCCGCCAGCAGCAGGCGCTCCGGTTTGCTCTCGGCGAAATCGTAGTCCGGGTCCTGCCACACATCGAACATGCGGCGCGCCGGCAAGCTCATCAGGAAACCGCCGTATTCGCCGCGCCCGATGCCCGGCCCCACGACATTGTCGAACGGGAACGTCGAATAGAATGCCATGTCCGACTCATTCTGGTGCTCGCCCAGCCAGGTGGTCCGGTAGTAATAGCGATCGTCGCGATCCTCGTCGAAGATCACGATCACCGATCCAACTTCTCCCGAGACCTTCTGAAACTGCCGAACGTAGATCTTGCCTTCGTGCCAGTTGCGAATGGTTTCGCGCAGATCGATGCCATCCAGCAGCGACGTCGTGAACGGCTCGGTGCGCGCGCGTTCCTCCGAGAGAATGCCCTTGCCTTTCTTCTTCAAGAACCGCCCATAATCCTCGATCACCAGGTCTTCAGGCGGATACGAGCAGATACTGTTGCCATCCAGCTTGCTGGCCCATTCGCCCGGAAACTTCTCCTTCTTGCGCGGCTTCAATCCCACTGGACGCAGCCGCCGCTTGACGCTCGGAAGCCTGCGCCGCAGGCGGATCCGCTTGGTATCGAGCCACACCTCCTCACCCGAAATTTGCACTGTCTCCAGATCGCCGGCGGTCTTCTGCGGCGGATAACGGCCGGCAGTTTCCCAAACTTCCCAGCCATAGTTGTCGTCCACGACGCTGCGCGCGGCCACCGTCAGGTCGAATATGCCGGGCATCAAGGCGTGATCGGCCAGCGCCAGATTGCGCGCATAACGGGCCAGCAGACGCCGCTGCCAGTGCGCCACGCGCTCGCCCGTGCTCACTTCGTAGCTCTTCTCCGCGTCGCGAAACAGCGCAAATTGGGCGTGACGCCTGTCGATCAGGGTGGTGTCGGTCAGCAAGCCGCGGAACTGTTCGTAGCGGTATTGCAGATACGGATATTCGATGGCGACCTCGGCGAGCGAGTCGGGATGCGGATTCAGCACGCGCACGCCCTCGCGCCGCAGACGGGACATGGGCTGCGCCTGGGGCTCGTCCATGGCGTCCAGCACGGGGTCCAGCAGATTCAACGACACCACCACCAGCACGCGCGCCAGCGGATCGCAGCCTTGCAGCTTCCAGGCGATGCCGGCGGCGTGCCCTCCGATTTGAGATGTCCGTTCCTGGGGATAGACGCGGTAAGCCTCCACGTATTTTTCGTATCCGATATGGCAGATCGAATATGGGTCGGGGTAGGCGTCCTTCAGGTGCGGGCGCTCACCGGAATCCGGGTCGGCGAAGACCACATCTGCGCCCGTCTCGTTCGCCGTGCGGATAGCTTCGACAAATGGATCGGCTGGCTCGACTGGAACGTAGATGGCGCGCTCAGGGTCCGTGTCGTCGGGATACACTATGACGGACATCTCCGGCAGCCGCGCGACTGCGCGCACAAATGGCTGCTGTAGCGTGACGGGCAATTCCAACGCCACCACTTGCGGCCGGTTGCGCAGGATCGCCCTCCGCACTTCAATGGCGAACTCCAACCGTCCCGGGACAACCGGCAGGTAGGTGAAGTACCCGCGCCGCAAACTGCTCGGATCGGGCAGATCAGGAAGGCCGATTTCCCCGGGCATAGCGTAGCGCTTCTTCTCCCAGCGTTTGCAGGATGGCCGTTTCGAGCGCCTGGGTTTCGTGTGTCCGCTCGGTGGCCAGGCTCTTCAGCTTGATGGCGAAGCGCCCAATGTTGATGCCATCGCGCACGGTATAGCGCTCGTCGGCCGCGTGCGCCTGCTGCAGAAACTCGGTCACGTAGGTCAGGATGCGCTCCTCGGCGAATGGCAGGTTCTCCTTCAGAATCTGATACTCTTCGTCGCGCTCAGGAAAATCGATCAGGATCTGCGGCTGCAGGCGCGAGTGAATGTATTCGGGCAGCTCGAACGTGGAAGCGTCGTCGTTCATGGTGGTGACGATGCGGAACTGCGGGTGCGCTTTGATCTTGATGCCCGCCACCATGGACTCCACATACCGCCGGTTATCCAGCAGCGGCGCCAGGCTGGCCCAACTCTTCTCGCTCATGCGATTGCCTTCGTCGAGAATGGCGATGCCGCCGCGGATCATGGCCGTGACCAGCGGGGAGGCCACGTAGCGCAGCCGGCCCGCGCCTTCGATCACCGGCGTCACCAGCAGATCCTCCGGGCGCGTATCCATGGTGGCCTGCAGGATGTAGACGTCGCGGCCCATGCGCTTGGCGGCTGCGTAAGCCAGCGTGGTCTTGCCCACGCCGGGCTTGCCTAACAGCCTGGGGTGCATCGGCAGGTCATGCTCGCTCACGACCAGCCAAGCAGCCAGCAGTTGACGCATGAGCTCTTCCTGGCCCACCCAGCGGACGGGCAGCTCGTCCGGATGCGCCAAGTGCAGGGTGACGCCTTCTATCTCGACAGTCATATCTGGCTATATTATCGTGCAAAACGGATCGGCGGTTATCAGGGCGTGCGAATCAGGCCACGCTGCTCTTCCAAGCGCTCGACGCGGTGATCCAACTCCATGATCTGTTTGGTGAGCCTCAGTTCCAGTTCGGCGAAGCCTTGCTTCGTCTCGGACCGAAGGGCCTCAATCTGCGCGCTGAGCATCTTCGTGTTCGCGTCGATCCTTGCGTTAACAGTCTCAATCTGTGCGCTCAGTGTACGGGTGTTGATCCAAGCCGACAGAACGACGACCATCAGGCTTCCGAACAACGCCAGAATCGCAGGCATCCAGACTTGGACTTGCGGAATCATCGACGCCTTTATTATATCCTTGCGCGCGCTGTCCAGCGGCGCACCAAATCCCGCAGTTCCGTTTCACGCGACTTCATAAAGGACCCGGCCGTACTTGTGGGCGGCGGCGATACGGATCGGATCGGCCCGCTATTGAATCAACCATTCACGACCTGCCATGCCGCTCACGACTGCGGTAAAACCGTTCCGTGGACCTCGCTCAGATTCAACACGCAATTGCGGAACTGCCGGCGGACGAGCAGACGGCGTTGGCTGCCTGGATCGTCGATCGGGACCGCGCCCGCTGGATGAGGAGATCGAGCGAGACTTTTCGCCGGGCGGAGCCGGAATGGAACTGCTTGACCGAGTGAAGAAGCAGGTGCGCGACGGTCTATCGCGTCCCCTTTCTGAGGGTCTCCCTCGTCGGTGAGTTCCGCTCACACGCCGTCCCCGCGTTTTGGGCTTGCTATGACGGGTTGCCGGAAGCCGTCCGATCATTGGCAGACAAGAAGTATGCTCTTTTTCAGGATAGTCCGTTTCATCCGTCCCTTGGTCTTCAGCAAAAGGGCGAGGTCTGGACGGTAGACATCGGCCGTTCGTACCGGGCGCTTGCGTGGCGCGAAGGGAACGATTTTTCACTGGTGCTGGATCGGTTCCCACGAGGCCTACAACGAGCTGTTGCGACGGGAAAGGTGAAACGCAGGATCGAGCCGGATTTTAGCCATCTCGTGCGTCCATTCCGGACGAGCCTTGGTTCGGCGGCTCAGGATCGCTTAGCCATTGAAGGCGCTTACCGATGGGCATGCCCTGCATAGGGTCCAGTATTTGGACGTTGTGCCCGGCGAAACCCAGCCGAACGCGATCGACGTATGGTCTCCCACCCAGCACGATAATTCCCGAAAAGGCATTCAGTGCTTTTTCGGCGATTTGCTCCCTGAGGCGCTCGACTGTGACTAAGTCAGGGCCGCCCATTTTGAACGTGACGTTATAATGCTCGATCAGTTCGTCCGGATGTAAGAACCCATACTTTGCAGAGAAGACCACCCACGCCCGACCGAAGCGTTTTGCGTACTCCCTGCTTTTCCTGAAGAGTGGGCTAGTATAGGCGGTGCCGGCGGGTTGGAACTTGTCCGCATCGGGTTCGTCGTCCCAGACCTTTTGGCCTACACAGGCGACCATGACCAAGATGCCTGCACTGGTGCCAGATATCGAGGGTTCGGGGGCCGCGGCGCGCTCCGCCGGCGGCCGCCGAAAGCCGATATCCATCGGATCGACGTCAGGCAAGCACTTCGGACAGGCATGGGCAAACATGCATCCCGCTGCGCAGCGGGGGTTCACACGGTCGCAGAACTGTCGGCCTACCATCCAAAGCGGCTCATCGACGAGCGTAGGGTCATGGGGGAAAATACGGGCTGCGAACCGCTGTACTGCAAGGTCGCCCGGGCTTCCCTTGCCTAAATAGGGATGCTGTTCCGCTTTCAGAACGCCGAGGCGAACCGAGACACGGTACACCATCCGGTCAACAGGTACAAGCGCGGTTGCCATGTCGATTGTGACTTCGGGTATCAGAAGGTGGATCCAGCGAACTGCGAGGCGCGACACTTTGGCGCCTACGTTCGGGATGCGATGGCTTTCGATTTCCGCGAGGAGTTCTCCGGCCGCCCAACGCGGCCGTTCACCGATCCTCCGTGAAAGGTCCCAAATAAGCGGCATAGCTGCGAAATATTTCCGCCCCCAGACCTGAGGCGTGTGGAATCTGGTCCCCGACAAGCAGCGGTAAATCCGAGTCGCCAGCCTCCCTCTGGTCCAATAGACCGCAATCGAGAACGGCGATGGTGTTTTGCAGCGCGCTCTCGGCGCGCACGTTCTGGTTGAACCGGGCATTGGTTATTATCGCGCGCAGCCGCAGCCCGAGGTCTGGTCTCGCCGACCCATCGAGCCTTTGAAACCAAAGCAGGAACGGGTCGGTGGTCGGCGCGTCGTGATATTGGAGAACGGCACGCCGCATTGCGTCGTCGAACGCGGCGTCAGCGGTCTCTCCAGTCGGGCGTCTAGGGTCAAGTGGCTGGGGCGGCAGGGGCGCTCGCTCCGACGCGCCACGCAAGAACTCAAGAAATTTGACCGCGCCCTTGACCTCAGAGTCAGGAATCTGGGCGCAGAGCGACACCAAATAATCGCGATCCGTCACATCCTTGAATTGTAGCGCTCGATGCGGCGCCTGTCCTAAGCGTTGAGGCCGTCAAGAAATCGAAGGCGACGCCTCAGCGGCGTTCCGCGGCGGCCAGTTGGTCTTCATAATATCGCTTCACCCGCCGCGCCGCGGCCCGTCCGGCCACGGCGGCGAGCTGCTCTTCATCGGCCGCCCGCACCAACTCCGAGCTTCCGAAATGCTTCAACAGCTTCTGCACGGTCTTCTCCCCGACGCCTTCGATCTGGTCCAGCTCCGAAGTCAGGCGCTGCGCATTGCGGCGCGTGCGGTGAAACGTTACCGCGAAACGATGCGCCTCGTCGCGGATGGATTGCACCAGATGCAGGATGGGCGAGAACCGGTCGAGCACGATTGGTTCGTCCTCCTGGCCGAGCACGTAGATGATTTCCTCGCGCTTGGCGATGGACGCCAACGGTTGATTGATGATCCCAATGGCCTCCAGCGCATCCGCCGCGGCGTGCAGTTGGCCGATGCCGCCATCGATCAGCACCAGGCCCGGCATCGTCTGTCCTTCCTGCTGCAAGCGCGAATAGCGGCGCGTGACCACCTCGCGCATGCTGGCGAAATCGTCGTTGCCGACGACCGTGCGGATGATGAATTTGCGATAGTCGGACTTCTTCATGCGCCCGTCTTCCCACACCACCATACTGGCCACCTTGTCGGTACCCTGGATGTGGGAGATATCGAAACACTCGATGCGCTTGGGAGCCTCGGGCAGATTCAAGGCATCCTGCACCGCTTCCTGAATGGCGCGCGAGGATGGCTTCAGCACACGGAAGCGGGCATCGAAGCTGTGCTTGGCGTTGGTCTCCACCAGATCGAGCATGGCCTTCTTCTGGCCGCGCTGCGGCGTGTGAATTTCGACTTTGCGGTTGCGTTTTTCCGAGAGCAGTTCTTCCAGCGCCTCGCGATCTTCGAAATCCACGGGCACGTGGATGATGGCGGGCACGTAGCGCTCATCAAGATAGATCTGCTTCAGCAGCGCCGAAAAAAACTGCGGCGCATCGAACTCCTCCTGGTCCTCCCAGAAGTGTTCGCGGCGGTCCACGATCTGGCCGTTGCGCAGGTGGAAGACGTTCAGGGCCACCAGCGGCGGTTCGGCGTAGACGGCGAAGATGTCGATATCGTCGCCCTTGGCCGCGGCCATTTTCTGACGCTCGTCGAGTTCTTCCACGGTGGCCAAAAGGTCGCGTAGAGAGCCGGCCTCTTCGAAGCGCATGGCCTCCGACGCGGCTTGCATTCGCGCGCGCAGTTCGGCGGACAAGTCGGCGTGCCGGCCATCCAGGAACAGGCGCACATCGCGCACGGCGCGCGCGTATGTGTCATCCGTAGTCAGCCCTTCCACACAAGGCCCCAGGCAGCGGTGGATGTGGTATTGCAAACAGGGCTTGGGGTGGTAGCGGGTCAGATCGACCTTGCAGGACGGCACCAGAAAATGGCGGTGAATGAAGTGCACCAGGCGATGCGCCAGGTTGCCTGGAAAGTACGGGCCGTAATAAGTGGCGCCATCCTTGCGCAGGCGGCGTGTGACGTAAACCCGCGGATACCTTTCGGCGGTCAGCTTGATATAGGGATAGGTCTTGTCGTCGCGCAGCAGGATGTTGAAGCGCGGCTGCCATTGCTTGATGAGGTTGTTTTCAAGCGCCAGCGCTTCCTTTTCGTTGTCGACCAGGATGTAATCGACGTCGGTGGCTTCGGAGATGAGCGTGCCGGTTTTGGTATCGGCCAGGCGGTCGTCGTTGAAGTAGCTGCGGACCCGCAGGCGCAGGCTCTTGGCCTTGCCGACGTAGATCACCCGTCCGCCGGAGTCTTTGTAGAGGTACACGCCGGGCGAGAGAGGCAACTGGGCCGCTTTGTCACGCAGATCCATCGGGGTGAGGGGCTATAATTGAATTATGTCACGCTGGGTTGCCTCCATGCTTTTTTCAGCCCTGCTGGCGCAGCCGGTGCACGCGCAAGACCCGCCCAAGGAGCCGGCCAAGCCGCCCGCGCAACAGCCGCAGCCGGTGGAGCAGGAGCCTCCCGAGGAGGACGCGAATCTTAAGCCCGAGGAGTACTCCTTCAATCCGCTGCAAGCGAACAAGGACCTGCAGATCGGCGACCTGTACTTCAAGAAGCACAGCTACAAAGCGGCCGCCGGGCGTTTTCGCGAGGCTACCAAATGGAACCCAAATCTGGCGGAGGCTTGGCTACGTTTGGGCGAGGCGGAAGAAAAGCGCAAGAATCGCAAGGATGCCAAGGACGCTTACGCCAAGTATCTGGAACTGCAGCCGGAGGCGAAGGACGCCAGCGAGATCCGCAAGAAGATCGCCAGCCTGCATTAGATTTTCGGCAGGGCTCCAGCGGTAACGGGCGGCCGTTGCCGCTGGAGCCCCTTTCGTCTCAGAAGATAAGCTTGGCGGCGAGCTGCAGATTGCGGCGGTCGTTTTCGCTATTCACCGTTCCGGCCGGCGCGCAACCATAACATGCCGGGATGTACGAGGTCGTGGCAGTGTCGGCATCGATACCCTCCACATAGAGGTTCGCGTGGTTGAAGAGGTTGTAAGCTTCGCCGCGAAGCTGCATGCTGAACCTTTCGGTAAGCCTGAAGGTCTTGTACACTCCAACGTTCAGGTTCCAGTTGCCCGGCGCGCGGAACGTATTGCGTCCCGTCATGTCGTTCGGATAGGGCGGCAGATCCGAGAAGAAGTAAGTCGGATTGGTCCAATGGTCGATATTCGCCACCGGTAACTGGAGAAAATTGAAGTTATTCGGCGTACTGGTTATGGCCGGCGGCGTCCCATTTCCGTTAACCGAAACAGGAGCCGTGAAAGCTGCGTACGGGCAATAGTAGTAATTATACGAGCAATCGAAGATGCCATAGGGCGAGCCTGTGCGAGCCGTGAAAATCGGCGAAAGATTCCAGCCGCCTAGCAACTGCGCGGCCATGCCACGACCGGTCTTGTAGGCCGGAACGGACCAGACGGCGCTGACCACTACGCGCTGACGGATGTCGAAATCCGAGTCGCCCTTGCCGATATTCGGTTCAAACGGATTCAGCAGGCCGAGAATGTAGTCGCCCTGGCTGGAGGCGAGTGAATTGGTGTCGCTGAACGAGCTGCTCAGGTTGTCGATGGCATGCGACCATGTATAGTTGAAGTTCAACTGCAGGCCGCTGTTGGCCACATTGTTGATGCTCGATCGCAGGGTCAAGCCATTGTACAGGGAGTACGCCTTATCGCCGCGCACATTGATGGGGCCGTACTGCGGATTCAATGTGGCATTGCAGACCCCGGCTGTACTTGCGGTTTGCCCGGTATACCATGCCTGCGACGCGGCATACGAGCAAGGCTCACCCAAATACACGTTGCCGTACCCGTAGTAATTCATGTCGGAAATATCGTACAAATGCACGCCCTTCGACCCTGAATAGTCCGCTCCGACCACGACTCCCTTGGCGAACTGATGCTCGAGCGTCAGGCTCCACAAGTGGGCGTATGCGGTGTTGATTTCAGGATCCACATTGCGCAGGCTGGCGGTGGGAAGCGTGAGACTGCCGCTCGAACCCGAGAAGGGACCGTAGTTGCTCGTGGAAATGGGCAGAGGCATCTGCGCGGAGTTTACGCTGACGGTCTCATAATTCGGCGGATTTTGAATGATGTTAAAAGTGACATTGCCAAAGTTGCGCTCGTAGCCGATGCCGTAGCCGCCGCGCAGGGCGGTCTTGCCGTTGCCGAATACATCCCAAGCAAAGCCCACGCGCGGAGCGAAATCCTTGTAATCCTTCTTCCAGAGACCTCCAATAGGACTATCGGGAGCGATTTCGACCGACCCTCCCGCGATACCCTGGGGAGTGTCCGTGGCCAGACCCGCGGCGTAGTAGTTGGAATCCAGTTGCGCATCTTTGTTGTGCTGCACGCCAAAGTACTCCCAACGCAGGCCAAGGTTCAGAGTGAACCTGGGTGTCACCTTCCAGGCATCCTGGACATAGAACGCCGGTTCGTTGTAGCGGTTGCTGCGGCTGAAATTCGGCGGGCCGATAGGCAGATTCACGCTATCGCCGGGATACTTGCCTTGGGGATTAATGGCCACTTGGAATTCTGAAAGCTGGCCGGCCAAAAAATTGCCGATGGCGTCACCCACGTTTCCCTGACTGAGATATTCGCCAGCGGTTTCGTAAGCGCCAAATGTCCGGTTATCGCGAATATATTCGTAGCTGCCGCCAAAGCGGAGACTGTGCCTGCCGCGGGTCCAGTTCATGTCCTCGTAGACCTCGGCGAAATTCTGGGGTCCTCCAAACGGAATGCCCGCGCCGGGCGTGAAAGGATCGTAACCGGGGAAAATGATGCTGTTTCCCAGCACCGAACCGGCGCCCTCTGAGCTGGTATAGAGCGTGGGAACGGCGGGATACTGGCCAAATGGATCCACGGGTCCATTGATGCGGTTAAACACGGCCTTCGACTGGGACACCCAGGCGGGATTGAATGTGTGGATGACCGAGAACAGGATATTTTGATCGAAGTCGTACGCCCCGGTATTGAAACCTACGTAGGGGCTGGACGAAACCGTTCCGGCCTGCAGGTTGTCGCTTTGCAGAGCGTAGCGGCCGTACATTTGAGTCTTGTCACTCAGGTTATAGTCGACGCGCTCCACATTTTGGTATCCGTTCTCCGGAGTTCCCCCGCCGGCGTCTCCAGGCGCGCTATAGGCTACCAGGTCCAACATAGGACTGGCCGGATTCAGCGCTGCACAGGCGGCGGAACTGCCGCAGAATGGGCTGCCCTGCGCGCTGCTTACCTGGTTGATGCTGTAAGTGCTTAGGATATTGGCGCCGGGCGCCAGCTTGCCGTAGGTGGAGAAGAACTGCTGGGTATTTGGCGCCGCCGCCGCGATCAGGTTGGCGTCCGGCAGCACCACTTCCGTGATGGCGCTGCTGCGGATGCGGATCCATTCCGTGCTGCTGAAAACGAACAGCTTGTCTTTCTTAATCGGACCGCCAGCCGAGTAGCCGAACTGATTGCGCACGAAGACAGACTTCGGCAGGTCGTAAGCGTTGTTGTTGAACGTATTCGACGATAGATCCGAGACCCGGTTGAATTCATAGGCCGTGCCATGAATCTGATTAGTCCCAGATTTGGTAACAACGTTCACCACGCCGCCCGAAGCGCGGCCGAATTCGGCCGTGAAATTGTTCGTAAGAATACTGAATTCCTGGATGGAATCGAGCGGCACGGATTGACCGGGACCGGTGACGAACTCGTCGTTATTGGCCGCACCATCCAAAAGCACATTGACGGACGATTCGCGCTGCCCATTGATCGCATACCCTACGCCCCGCGCCATCGCGCCGCCATCGGAGACGTTGCCCGAAATCGCTACCAGCGAATACGGGTCGCGCGTCAGCGTGGGCAGTTCGCGCAGCTCAGTCTGATCCACAACGGTGGATAGCGTCTGCGTTTCGGTATTGACCTGGATAGCCGCGGCGTTCACCTCCACCACGGTGGAGGCTTGGCCAACCGTCAAGTGCAAGTCGAGGGCAACTTTGGCGCCCACCGTGGCTGTAACGCGCTGCTGGACCTGAACGAAGCCTGACGCCGTACCGCTGACCTGGTATTCGCCTGGCAGCAGATCCGCGGCAATGTAAGTGCCGCTTGTCGATGTGGTCAGCTCGCGAACAGTCCCCGTATCCAACGACTTGATGGTAACGGTTGCGTTCGGAATGGCCGCACCCGACGGATCATACACGGTTCCGGTGATCTGGGCGGTTTCCGCCTGGCCGAAGAGACTGGCTGGCAGAGTAATCAGTGTGATAAACAGCACTAAATGCGCAAACGAGACTGTTTTGAAGAAACGGCTAAACATAGAGACCTCCTCACCAATGTTTGGGATTGTGCGGTCTGTGCCGGCCTAATTGCAATGGATGGAGGGTAACTTAATTCTATACAGGTAAGCGACTGTGGAGAAAGGAGTTATCAAACGTTCTAAATCGCATATAAGCGGCGCGTTTAGCGCCAACCGTCCACCACGAACAACTCCGCAAGATTCCGTTGGAAGGAATAGACGATGATGTGTTCGTCGCGGGACAGCACCACCGGCCAGATGGTGCTCACCCCTGCCAGATCGAAGGGAGCGATTTGTTTCCAGACTTTATATTTTCCCGTTTCCAGATCGACACGGAAGAGCTTGGCCGGAACCGAATCGGCTTGGGCCAGCAGCGTCTTGCCAGAGTGGCCCCAACACAGGACGGTGAGTGCAAAACCGGTGGTGACCACCTTCGGTTCGCCTCCGGCCACAGGGAGAACCACCAGCCGCTCTTCCGCATCGTCGCCGGCGATCTGCTTGCCGTCGTCCGAGATCGCGGGATGCGACAGGTACGTGTTGGCGCCGAGGGGCGACGGCCCGCTGCCATCGAGCGCCTGCACGAATAAGCGCCTGGGACCACCCGCCAGACTGCCGCCGACCAAAAGCCGGTCCCCTTTGGGGAAAAAGCGCGCGAAGTCATACTTCAGGCCGTGTCCGGAGAGCGTGCGCGGCTGGCCTGGCGTTAGCGGCACCAGATTCAGCGTGGTCTGATCTCGGTCCGGCTTGGTGACGACCCAGTTGCCATCGGGAGAGATGGCCATGGCAAAACCTTCTCCCACACGGACAGCGCTGGGAGCGTTGGCGCGCCGGATATAAACCGCGTGATGTTCCCCGCCACCTTCTCCCGTCTCTTCGAAGAGAATCACGCCGCCGTCTGCCGAGATATCCTCGACGTTGGTGTAGTCGAACCAGGAAAGGTCCTGCTCCTTTGCGATTCCGTCGTTCAGACCGGTCATCATTGTATGCATTTGGTCGCGCGATATCAGGACGCGTCCGGCGGCGGAGATGTCGCATAGGGTCATAGTGCCCGGAAAGGCCGCGATCGGGCGCAGCTTGCCTGAAAGATCGGATGCGTAGAGCGCGCGGATCAATCCAGACCTGGCGGCGGTGAACCAGACTTCGCGGCCCGTGGGCGACCAGGCCACGCCGTGGGCGCTGGCCCAGCCGGCCGATAGGATGCGGCGCACGCCTTTTGCGTCAATGGCCATGATGGCCCCGCCATCGTCTCCCACAAAGGGGTGCTCGATGAACGCGACGTCGTTGCCGGAGGGCGAGACACGCACGTCCGAGAGCCATCCCGACGCCTCGTACAGGGTTTTGCCGCGCGGATATTCAATAGCATCGGCGCGTGGTCCGTAACGTATGACGGCCATTTTCGAACTGTCCGGCGCCCAGTCCGCGCCCCAAATGCCCCGGTCGAGGGGCAGGGGCGCGCCGCCGTTCATGGGCACGCGCGCCAGGTTGCGGCTCCCCTTGGGTCCGTCCGGAATGAGTAGCGCCAGTTCGCCAGACCGCGACACACCCGCCAGAATGGCGCGCGGGAAGCCCAGTAGCCGAGATTCGGGACTCACCGTGTCGGCCAGATACAACTCGTGTCCGGCCGGCGGCTCAAGAGCTTCGTAGATCACGGTCTGGCCATTCGGTCCGAAGCGGGCGTGGTGGATGGCCGTTCGCCGAAAGGTGACCTGGTGAAATGCAGGCTGCGGCGCGGGCCTTTGGCGCACGACCAGCAACACGGCGGCGAAGACCGCAAGGCCAACGCTAGCCGCCGCCAGCAGCCATGCGCGCGAGAATCGCCCCGGAACGGCGTGCCTCGGCGGAAGGAGGGCCGGTTGTAAATCAATCTCGTCCAGATCTTCCGCTGGCGGAGCAGGGTGGCTTTCGCTCACTGAAGCCACGAACCGGTAACCGCTGCGAGCCAAAGTTTCCACGTACCGCGGGCGGTCGGCGGAGTCTCCGAGAGCCAACCGCAAGCGGTTCACCGCGGTGTTCAGTCCGCTCTCGAAATCCACGAAGGTGTCGGCGGCCCACAGGCGGTCGCGCAACTCTTCGCGGGTCACCACTCCTCCAGGCCGTTCCAACAAGGCCTGGAGCACGTGCAGGGGTTTACCTTGCAACCGGATCCTGGTTCCGTGTTTCCGAATTTCACCCGTGCCGGTTTCTAGCTCGAAGGCGCCAAACTGGAGCACACGTCCAATGCGCTCGTCCCGCATCTCCACCCCCTGCCCCGTTACACTTTCTATCCATACTAGGACAACTGGCGGGTTTTCGCCACTGCTCGGCGAGAATTTTCTAGTCGCCAGGCCGAGGCCGCGCGGAAACGGCCGCTCCGGAATTTAGATCAGGCCTGTCCGGGTCCGGACATTGCTGCCGCTATCCGATCATGGAGTGCACCGGCTCTGAGATCGGCGAAGGCCGCAGCCGTGTCGATCTTCAAATACGGGCTGGTCTTTGTGGCTGTCGTGAAGGGGTCGTTCTGCGCGTTGCGCAAGAAAAACCAATCGGCTACTCCCGCCCGGCCCTGAACGCGGACGAGTCTGGCGGCATCCGCGAAGAACGAGGCAAAATATGTCTTGTTGTAAGCGCCATCATGCTGCTCGGGGGTTGTTATCCACCGGAGCGGCGTTGCTTCGATCTTCACGCGGGGGTTCAGGCTCCGCAACAGGTAAAGCGCCACGAAGACCGGCTTCGCCAACTCCGGCACCGTCGAAAGCTCTGCCCATTCCGTCTCACCCTCGACGAGCTTGTAGATCATGCGCCGCTTTACCGGATCCAGCCGGATCGTCACTGGAGGCTGGGTATCCAACGCCGTCCCGGGAAAATCCTGGACCAGAAGCGCGGCCACCAGACATTCCTGCTGACGCGCAAGCCATACGCCCCGCGTCAGCCTGTGCGTTTCATGCGATGCGCCGGCGCGTTCCCAGAAGGTCTCTTCCAGTTGGCTGAACTGAAAGAGTACGTTGAGCAGGCTGACATCGCCGCCCTCTTGGATGGCATTCGAGTAGGTTGCGACCGTGTCACAAAGATCGCTGAACAGTAATTCGTGGTTCCAGAGATCGCTGCCGGGCGAGGGAAAGATGTAAAGCAGGGGGGCCTCCAGAACCACCGGAGTTGCCCCGCTCATTACAACTTCCTGTAGATATTCATCCTTTGACGCATCGGCTTTCACCTGAAGATGTTGCAGCGCATGGTGCAGCAACGGCGGATCGACGAACCACTCCGTGGCGGTCAGCGCAGAGTTATAAGCCGGAGTCTCACCACGGTACAGTGTTACCGGCAGAGGACGCCTTAGCATGATTTCGCCAGTGGCCGCGTTCACGTCGGGAATCATGGGAACGCTCAAGAACCTTCGGTACCAGGGATCGACAGCGGGCGCCGGAAACATCTCTTCCACCGTCCGTTTCACGAATTCCGACCCGGTCATAGGCCATGCGATCGGCAGCGGTGTGCCCTTCACGCGCCGGCAGCGAAGGTCGTAGTGGTCGGACTCCCCAGTCTCGATCAGGCAGCCAAGTTGAGCGAGCATGCGCGGCGTCTTGAAGGGTTCCGGAGCATTGCTCAGATCGACCAACGCGAGATCCGGCGGAGTGATTGCGGATTGATCCCACACATCGACGTCAAACGCATAAAGGTAGCCAGGTTCGACAGCGCGGGAATATGCAAGCCATTCGACATCGCGTGTGAACCGGGACATCCGTGACGGTCCGGCCGAATCGAGCAGGGCGCTTTCCGTCACCGGTTCCCCACAGTGTAGACCAAACCAGGCAGCGCTCTCTATGGAGTGGGTGACGTCGAGATACGACGACCCAGATCCGTAGTGTTGTGCCAAAGCGGCCAGCCAAAGGCACTGAATTTGAAGCTCTTCGCTCGCGAGGTGGGGTCCGGCTAGATCTTCCTGGATCTCCGTTAGGAGGAAGCGGCTGTAGATCGTCCAAATTCCCCGGGAACCGAGATGCTTCCGGTACGAGGCCGGCGTGATGGTGGGATAGTCGGCCGTCTGGCCGCGAAACACGCGTACCTTACCTGGAGCGACCGGAGGAAGGGCCATCACGGCGTCCTGAAGCGCGGAAAGAGAAGTAAGCGGGTTCACGCGATTTCACCCCAGCAAATCCAGTGCAGCCTGAATCTCGCTGCGCGTGTGCAGATCGCCGATTCGAGTAGTGGCCTCAATCCCTTGCCGGTAGAGCCCGCGGGCATCCTCGCGGCGGCCCAACTTCTCCAGCGTTTGGCCACCGTGGTAGTAAGCGGCAGAATAGTTTGGATTTGCGGCAAGCAGCCCCTGGTATTCCAGGATGGCGCGCTCCAGATCGCCGGAATTGGCGTACTCCATCGCCAAACCGTAGCGCGAGAAGCTGTCGTTTGGATTCTGCGCCACCATGTTCTTCAGCACTTCCAGGCGGTTGCTCATACCTCCTGTGTTACCATACCTGCCAATGGCGTGTCCTTGTTTCTTTCCGGTCGAGCGCATGCCACAGGCCATCGGGAAACGCACGCCGCCGATGCCGCTGGGCGACTCGTGGTCAGGCGTTTGCCGCTCCGAACCTTCGGGCGAGTGGCTGCCCGACCCCAACACTTTGCAGCAGCTTTGCAATTTCGGTTACGCCCGGGAAAAGTGCATGCGCGTTCCGGCCGATGCACCCGATGCGGTGCGCTTCGGCGTTTCCTACGACCGTGATGGGACTGTCCGCATCTATTGGGTAATGGAGAAGGATCACTTGCCGTTTGCGCACGGCCAGCTAGAATATTCGCACGCGGATTCGGGCTTCCGGACCGCGCATCCGGATGCCTGCGTCACGCAACAGGCACAGGCATACATGGCCAGCTATTTGCGCCGGAAGGGGGACTGCGGCCGGCCATGAACGATTTCGATGAGGAACCGAATTCAAGCGGGGGAAAACCGGTGCGCCAGTCCATATCCGAGATTTCGGAACTGGCGCTGCCCACCGACGCCAACGGCCTCGGCGACCTGCTGGGCGGAAAAGTCATGCATCTTGTGGATATCGCCGGCGCCATGGCCGCCATGCGCCACGCGCGCAAGCCGGTGGTGACCGCCTCGTTCGACCACATGAATTTCCTGCATCCCATTCACATCGGGCAATTGATCGTGCTGCGTTCCCAGGTGAACCGGGTCTTCCACACTTCCATGGAAGTGGGTGTGGAGGTGCTGGTAGAGGACCTGATGACGGGCCGGAAGCAGCACGCCTGTTCGGCCTACTTGACGTTCGTGGCGCTGGATGCGCACCGGAAGCCAGCGGCCATTCCGCCGGTTATCCCGGAAACGGAAGACGAACAGCGGCGGTACCATGAAGCCGGAGAACGAAGGGAATACCGGCTGGCCATGCGGAACCGAAACCGGCTGAAGCCCGCGCCACCTACGCCTTATACATGTACTTAATGTTGGGCTTGTAGAGCAGCACGTTGGGCTCGCCGTTGCGATTGACCTTCAGGCAACACTTGTCGTACCACTCGATGACGCCGTGCAGCGTCTCGCCATCCTTGAGCACGAAGACCATGGGGGTCTTGGACTGCATCTGCTTTACATAGTAGAAGTTCTCGGCATTGGTCTGATCGGGCGGCACGGGTTTCTTCTGCGGCCGGCGCGGCGGGGCGATCTGTTCCTTGATCTCGTTCAGAGAAGGACGGATGAGTTTACGGTTCGCAGATTCCACTGGAAGCCTTCCTTATCGGCAAGATTAAGACATGGCCCACGGGTTCGCTCATGACCAGAGCGGCGCAGGTTCAGTTGGATCAAGTTTTGTCCGACTTGAAGATATATTTAACATATTGTTACGTTTTCCGCAAGGCGGCAACCGAGCGGCGGCCACGTGCAGCCGGGGTGGGCTGGCGTATTCGGATATGGGACCGCTAGGGTCTTTTCGTACGGTCGGAGGAAGCCGGAGATCGCAGACGCGCTACGCGACTACGTCCACGCCCATGCTGCGGGCGGTGCCCCTGACCGAATTCATGGCGGCTTCCACCGTGAAGCAGTTCAGGTCGGGCATCTTGATCTTGGCGATCTCTTCCACCTGCTTCTCGGTGATTACGCCAACCTTGGTTTTGTGCGGCTCCGGAGATCCCTTGGCCAGGTTCACGGCGCGCTTGATCAGCACCGGCACGGGCGGCGTCTTGGTGATAAAAGTGAATGAACGGTCCGAAAAAATCGTGATCACCACCGGGATGATCAGCCCTTCCTGGTCCTTACTGGACGTCTTGGCGTTGAACGCCTTGCAGAAATCCATGATGTTGACGCCTTGCGGACCGAGGGCCGTGCCCACGGGCGGCGCCGGCGTAGCCTTCCCGGCGGGGATCTGCAACTTCACGGAACCGGTAACTTTCTTTGCCATCTGAGAATCCTTGGGATTGTTGTTGTCGTTCTATTCTTTTTCGACTTGGAGGAACTCCAACTCGACGGGCGTGGCGCGGCCGAAAATCATGACCATCACGCGCAACGTGCCGCGGTCTGTATTGACCTCGTCCACCTTGCCGCGGAAGTTGGCGAACGGGCCATCCACGATGCGCACGCCATCGTTCCTCTCGTAAGTGGTCTTGGGGCGCGGCCGCTCGGTCGAGGAAGCCTGGCGGTACAGGATGGAGTTCACCTCGTCGGCGCTCAGGGGAACCGGCTGCGTGCCGCCGCCTACGAATCCCGTCACGCGCGGTGTGGCTTTCACGGCGTGCCACAACTCGTCGTTCATTTCCATTTCCACCAGCACGTAGCCGGGGTAAACCAGGCGTTTGCTGGTGACCTTTTTTCCGCCGCGCAACTCCACCACTTCTTCGGTGGGAATGAGCACCTGCCCAATCTTATCGGCGAAACCAAATGCCTGTGAGCGGCTGCGCAACGACTCGGCGACCTTTTGCTCGAATCCGGAATAGGTGTGAATGATGAACCACTTCTTGGGCGAAGACTCGTCGTAGCCTGCGGCGGCGGGCGCTTCCGCCGGCTCGGCAGCGAGCTCGGCGTTTGGCTCGACGGCCTGTTCGGCGGGGGCACCAAGCTCTTCCAACCCGGCGCTCTCTGGCTGTTCTTGATCTACGGAATATACGTTCTCGTCATCCATAAGGCTACTTCGACAATACTTTATACATGCGCGTCACGGTGTCTTGAAGCACCGTATCGACCACCGCAAAGAAGGCCGCGAATGCGAACACCGTGAAAATCACGACCACCGTGGTGCCCTCCACCTGCTTGCGGTTGGGCCATGTCACGCGCTTCATCTCCAGCTTCAGTTCGTTAAAATAATCGCGCGTGCGCGCCGGCCAACTGGTTACGCTTTCAAGAAAATTGCCGCTGCCTTCTTCCATGCTGCCTCGCTTCCAAAACTCTACACGCTGTCAAACTGGATTGGCAGGGGCGGAGGGATTCGAACCCCCACTCGCGGTTTTGGAGACCGCTGGTCTGCCGTTAAACCTACGCCCCTACTCTTCGGAACCCGACTGGCCGCAACCCGGCGGGACAATGCCTGCGCCTGCCCTTCCTAATTCTACTTGATTTCCTTGTGCGGCTGGTGCTTCCGGCAATACGGGCAAAATTTCTTCATCTCCAACCGTTCAGTTGTGGTCTTCTTGTTCTTGGTGCCCGAATAGTTCCGGTTCTTGCATTCAGTGCATTGAAAAGTGATGATTTCGCGTGCCATGTCCCTCGTCCTTCTGTACTTGCAGCTTTATTCGATAATATCCGTCACGGTTCCGGCGCCCACCGTGCGTCCGCCTTCGCGGATGGCGAACCGCAACCCCTTGTCCATGGCGATCGGCGTGATCAGATCGATCACCAGGTTCACGTGGTCGCCCGGCATCACCATCTCCGTGCCCTCCGGCAACTCCGCCACCCCCGTCACGTCCGTCGTCCGGAAGTAGAACTGCGGCCGGTACCCCTTGAAAAACGGCGTGTGCCGCCCGCCTTCTTCCTTGCTCAACACCACCACGCTGCCCTTGAATTTCTTGTGCGGCGTGATCGACTTCGGCTTCGCCACCACCTGCCCGCGCTCCACGTCGTCCTTTTCAATGCCGCGCAGCAGCAGCCCCACGTTGTCCCCGGCGCGCCCTTCGTCCAAAAGCTTCTTGAACATTTCCACGCCCGTCACCACCGTCTGGCGCGTGTCCCGGAAACCCACGATCTCCACCGGCTCGCCCACCTTGACGATGCCCCGCTCGATGCGCCCCGTCACCACCGTGCCGCGTCCCTGGATCGAGAAAATATCCTCGATCGGCATGATGAACGGTTTGTCGATCTCGCGCTGCGGCAGCGGCACATAGCTGTCTACTGCCGCCATCAGGTCCAATACCGTCTTCTCCCACTGCGGCTCGCCATTCAGTGCGCCCAGCGCCGATACCCGGATCACCGGCACCTGCTCGCCCGGGAATTCGTAGG
>Ga0070761_10000725_pt1 | contig 21029 bp, 19 predicted proteins | sample HubBroMetageREF1_FD_66724 | JGI IMG/M metagenome (GOLD analysis project Ga0070761, IMG submission 66724) | Reference soil microbial communities from the Hubbard Brook experimental Forest, New Hampshire, USA - Hubbard Brook CCASE Soil... | ecosystem: Environmental > Terrestrial > Soil >... | reverse complement strand
TCGATCCCGCCGTATTGGGAATCGATCCGCAAGACGTTTTACCAGCGCATGGGCGATCCGAACACGCCCGAAGGCAAGGCCCAACTGCAGCGGCAATCCCCGCTGAATGCGGCGGGCAAGATCCGGACGCCGCTGATGGTGGTGCAGGGCGCCAACGACCCGCGCGTGAACAAGGCGGAATCGGACCAGATCGTGATCGCGTTGCGCGACAGGGGATTCCCGGTGGAATACCTGGTAGCCCCGGATGAAGGCCACGGGTTTGCGCGGCCCATAAACAACATGGCGATGATCGCCGCCGCGGAAAAGTTTTTCGCGCACTACCTGGGAGGGCGCTATCAGGAGGACATGACGCCGGAGGTCGCCACCAGGCTGAAGGAGATCACCGTCGATCCGAAGACCGTAGTGCTGGCGCGCAAGATCGATGCCGCATCGGTGACCGCGCCTACGATAGCCGCCCCGCTGCAGCCTGCGCTGTACAAATACAAAGTGACGATTCAAATGGGAGCGCAATCCATACCGTTAACGCTGGCCAACGAGATCAAATCGGAAGGCGGTGCATGGATGGTGACCAATCGCATGAGCTCGCCGGTGGGTGAGGCGACCGATACCTTCGTGCTCGACCAGCATACGCTGCTGGTTCGCAAACGGTCGATTCACCAGGGTCCGGTGGAGATCGAACTAGCGTTTCAGGACAACAAGGCTACCGGATCGATGAAGATGAACGGCGGCGATAAGCCCATTACGGTGGAGATGGGCGGCCCCGTGTTCCCCGAGGCCGCCGCCGCTCCCGCGGTTCTGGCCTGCCTGCCGCTGGCGGATGGATACGCTACCGCCTTCCGGACTTTCGACGTGCAGAAGCAGAAGGAGCAGGTTATGCAGTTGCAGGTCGCGGGATCGGAGAAGGTCATCGTACCGGCAGGCACATTCGACGCGTTCAAGGTGGAAGTGGCGGCCGCGGATGGCGGCGCCGAGAAGGTCGCCGTTTGGATTGCCAAGGAATCGCGCAAGCCGGTTAAGTTTTCGGCGGTGGGAGCCGGGATGGGCGGTGCCACGGTCACGGCGGAATTGTCGGAGTAAACCACCATCTTGCGAGAGGGCCGCGTTGCGGGGGTGGCGTATGCCCCTCATAAGAGATCTACAATACCCCCAATTGAGGGGTTTATATAGGGTGAGTACTGGGTTAAGTATAGGGTTAGAATCTGCCATACTAGGTATCTGCCTTAGTAATACTAGGAGTACGCTGAAAGAAAATGACGCGAGAACGCTCGTTTCCTGCCCCGAACGAAGCCCTTCTAAAGCTCCACCACCAGCGTACCGAACTAGATAAGGCCATCCGATTGCTTGAGGAGATCCGGCTGATTCGGCTAAAGCGGCCTCCGGAACTGGCGGCCCTCATTTCTAAGGTCCGGCACGTCGCTTAGCGTTGCGGAAGTTCGGGCGCCCGCGCAAAGCGCGCTCACCGAGCGCATAATGGATGCATGCCTTACCGTGTTGCCCTTTTGCTTCCAGCCTTGGCGGGCGTGCTGGCGGCCCAGTATGGGACGACGCCGAAAGCCTCGGAGCAAGATTACCCCGTGCACGCCAAGCTGGAGAAGCTGGCCATCGGCGCGGAGTACCTGGTCCACAGCTTCTCCAGTGGCCGCGAGATGTTTATCGCCAAGGACTATCTGGTAGTGGAAGTTGCGTTCTTTCCCGCCAAAGGCGACGCTCTCGTGGTGAATTCCGGCCACTTCAGTTTGCGCGTCAACGACCGCAAACAAGCGCTCGCGCCCAACTCCCCCGAAATCGTAGCAGCTTCGCTCAAGTTTCCGAATCAGAGCTCCGGTCTGCACCCCACAGCCTCGCTGGGTCCCCTGGTTCTGGGACAACCCGCGCCGGTCGAGCGCTTCCCAGGCGATCCCAATACCCGCACCGGGACCACCCAACCGCGGGCGCCTGGCGATGACTCCAGCGGTCTCGACAAACAGCCGGCCGTAACGGCCGAGGAGTTAGTGGTTCAGGCTGCCTTGCCCGATGGCGAGCACCACGGACCAACCAGCGGGTTCCTCTATTTCCCCTATCGCGGTAAGATCAGCCACATCCACTCGCTTGAATTAGTATTCGCCAGCCCGGCCGGCAGCACGATTCTGCCCCTGCCCCTGCTCTGAGGGTTTGTCACGAAATAACTGTGCCATCTTGGATCTTGGCTGGCTCGATGTGGTAGGCAATCGTTGCCTGGCAATCGTGCCTGCAAGGCGCGCTTTCCAGCGCGCCGATGCCTTCCGGGGCGATGAGCGGCGAGCCGAAAGCGCTCTCGTCCACCGGCAGCTCCAGTACCAGCCGGTCGTTCTTGCGCCAGGCGGCCACGAAGATCACCGACACTTTGCCAATAGCGAAACGTGACACAAACGTGACACATTCAATGCTTGATCTACACAATGGTCCCTTACCATTATAGTGTTAGGGTTGGTGCGCCTCCGTAGCGGATTACGCCACGGCAGGGGGGAGGTTCTATGAAACACGTTAGGGGCTGTGGCCCGATCTTCTCAACGGCATTCTCCTGGAAGCAAATGGCCGGCCATGATATGTTGGCCACGGAGACTCGCATATGCTCGTAAATCCGCGGATTGCTTGTTGGATGTTCGTCGGGCTGGCGGCGCTTGCGCCCTTCGCGGCCGCGCAACCCGTCTTTACGAATTTAGTCGCAATCGGGTCTGCTACGCCACTCGTCTTGGGCGCCGACGGCGCACTCTGCGGAGTCGGCGCTGGCCAGATCTTCCCGGAGTGCCCCGGCGGATGCGGGGGGATGTTCTCGTTGACGCCCCCGCCAACCGGAGGAGGTCCCTGGACCGAAACCATGATTTATTCATTTACATCCATCCAGGACGGTATCGGCGCCGCGGGCGACACGCTCATCATGGGCACGAATGGCGGCCTTTACGGAACCACCGGCTTCGGCGGCGCCGGATGCAAGGGGACGGGATGTGGGACGGTGTTCTCGCTCACTCCGCCAGACGTGCCTCACGGTGCCTGGACCAAAGCGACCTTCGCATTTAACGGGCTTACTAATCTTCCGAATAGCCTGTCGCTGAGCAATGGAGTCCTGTACGGGACGAGCCGCGACGGCGGAACCTCTAATGCGTGTTATCTGGGCTGCGGCGCGTTCTTCTCGGTAACGCCGCCGAGCGCCGGCCAACCCGCCTGGTCGACGCACGTTTTATACTCCTTTACCGGCGGCGCCGATTCCCACCCGCTTTCGGTCGTACCCGGCGGTAATGGAGAGTTTTTCGGCACCGCCGACGGGATTGGTTGCCCCATTGACTGCGGGTATGTGTTTTCCATGACTCAGGCCGCCCCAGGCAGTCCCTGGAAGGAGACAGTGCTTTACACCGCCACGGATACGGATGCCGCCAACAACTTCCTGAGTCTCGTCGTCGGCGGCAATGGCGTCATTTACGGCACGTCGACCTACGGGGGCGCCCACGGCGAGGGATCGGTTTTTTCGTTGACGCCGCCCTCCTCGCCCGGAGGGTCTTGGACCGCAACCACCCTCTATAGTTTCGCCGGCACCCCGGATGCGGCCCAGCCCAATCCCGGCTTGATCATCGGGCCTGGCGGTACGCTCTATGGAACCAGCAACATGGGCGGGCCCAGTTGTCAGTTGAGTTCCGAGGGTTGCGGGACAATCTTCTCCTTGACGCCGCCCGCATCCCCAGCCGACGCCTGGAACGAGAAGATACTCTACGCATTTACGGACGGGAACGACGGCGCTTGGCCAACCACCGGCGTCGTCTTGGGAACCAATGGGGTGCTTTATGGCAGCACCACGGTGGGCCCAGAACGGATCGAGGGCGGCTTTGTCTTCTCGTTGAAACCGTAGGGCCAGACCCACAGGAGGATACTGCAATGTTGCACACAAGCCAGACCAGGCACTACGGAACCCTGCTGCTGATAGCGACGCTGGCGCCGGCGGCAGCCGCGCAATCCAATTTTTCCACGATCTATGCTTTCAACGCCGACGGCAGTGCCGGCGATGGAAAGCTGCCTCTCGTCTTGCTAACTGGCGGGACCAGCGCACACCCTGTACTCTATGGAACGACATTACAGGGCGGACCGCTGACTGCGCAATGCACCTCGGGATGCGGTACCGTGTTTTCGTTGACGCCCCTCTCGCCGGCTGATACTCCCTGGACCGAAACCCAGATTTACAATTTCACAGCTCCGGCCGATGGGCTCGGGCCCAACACGCTGTTACTCGGACCATCCGGCGTGCTCTACGGAACCACCAGCGCCGGCGGTACCGACGGTTACGGAACGGCCTTCTCGCTGACTCCGCCTTCTGCCTCCGGCCAACCGTGGACCAAAAGCACCTTCCAAGTTACCACTAACCTGGAGTTTTGGATTCCCGATAGTATGAGTCTCGTCAACGGTGTGTTATACGGAGTGAGCCAGGGAGGGGGTTACGGCACGTTTTTCTCACTGATCCCGCCGAACGGCAGCACCCAGACATGGACCTTTACTCTCCTGCTAAATCTATATCCCGCGTTCGAACCCATGGTGCTGACGCCCGGCGGAAGCGGTGTTTTCTATCTCACCAGCAACGCCAATGTTCTTGATAAGTGCTCAAATTGTGGTGGGGTGTTTTCCTTGACCAGCATCCAGCCTACCGGTCCATGGACGGGCACTCTTTTATGGGGGTTTGGAGGAAGTGGGCACGGCGATGGTAATGGCTTCTCTGCCGTGGCTGTGGCCAGCGGCGGCGTGCTCTACGGCGTCACCAACGACGGCGGAACGCACGGATTCGGCACGGTATTCTCATTGACCCCTCCTGCGTCGCCTGGCGCCCCCTGGACGGAAACCCTACTGTACAATTTCGCTGGCGGTAAAGACGCCGCCTATCCCAACCCGAGTGTGGTGCTCGATGCCCAAGGCGTCCTTTACGGCACCAGCTCCAATGGCGGCGACCCCAGTTGTCCTTTGTATTATGCTTCCGGCTGTGGCACAGTGTTCTCGTTGACGCCACCCACTTCCTCCGGTGCCGCCTGGACGGAGAAAGTGCTGCATGCGTTCCACGCCGGCAACGATGGCGCCTTTCCGCTTGCCGGTATCACCTTGGGACCGAACGGAACCCTATACGGCACCACCACCGCGGCTGGAGGGCAAGGCAAATACGGAACGGTCTTCGCCGTGCACCCTTAGCTTATCGCTGGCATCCAGGCGGGGGGCATTACCAGGCAACCGGAATCGCCGAGCGCTCTTCCTGCACCATTGCTACGATGCCTTCCGGAGCGATAAGCGGCGAGCCGAAAGCGCTCTCATCCACCGGCGACTCCAGCACCAGCCGATCGTTCTTGCGCCGGGCGGCCACGAAGATCACCGACACCTTGCCACCCTCCCCCATGCGGAAAAGCGCCAGCCGGTCCCAATTCTGTTGGGACGCTACTTCGGCCGGAGCGGACTGCACGCCCGGCTGCCCATCCTCTTCGCCCGTGAAGCTCAGGACTACCATATTCTCGCTGGAATCGCGGTTTGCGAGGCGCACGTTGACGCGCTGGTCCTTGTATGGCATCACCACACCGCGGGTGGCGCCGCCAATGCGGTCGATCCGAATCTCGCCCTCCGACAGCCTGCGCGCCGCTTGGGGGGGAGGGGCATAACCGGGCCACACCAGCAGATCGGAACTGTTCTCAATGACCGTCGCTTCGTGAAGCTCAAGAAGCAGCGCAACCTCCGGGTCGAACTTCCACGGTTCCAGCATTTCGCCGGTTAACAGGAATTGGTGGCCGGACATACGAAACCCAAGGCCCGGAACGGTCATGTCGATGCGCTGGCCATCTCGCAGCAGAGAATAGCGCGCCTCCGCCAAAACCAGGGCCGGGGCATAGCGCTTGTTCAGATCCTGCGTCCAATCGTTTTGCATGCTGCGCCAGACATTTAGCGCGCTTCCCCTAACCGTCATCGCGGTCTGCGCTGCGCGTATGGTGGCCACCGCCGCCGCGCGTCCAACTGCCCCGCCGGGGACGTTAAGCGGGATGCTGCTGTGGATCGGCAGTTCGGAATGGCCATGCCATTGACGGATCGCGAGACGGTCCATGAGGCCCAAATCGAGGTCCGCGCGCGCATGCCCGTTGACCAGCACTTCGCCGCGGCGCACCGCGGCTTCCAGCGACTGCAGCGAATCCAGATCGCGATAATAAACCGTGAGCGGGATGGCCGGCAGGCTAACCGGCCGGCCTGCGATCAGTTCCATCCGCTCTTCGACCGGGTTCAGGAAGAATGGAATATCTTCCAGCCGCATGCTCTCGAAACGGATACGCGTTACGGTCACGTTACGGCCAACTATCACGCTGGTTTTCACCGACAGGTTGGCGTGATCCGATCCCACCGAATCCACGTCAACGGAGTCGAGCGAGATCTGCAGAAGGGGAGCGTGGGCGCCGGGAACGGTCTGGGCCGTCAAAGGCAGCAGGGCCAGGCCGGCAAAAAGAAGTTTGTGAAAGAGGTTCATTGGTTTATCCTTCCCATTTGGTATAGCGCGGCTCATCGGCCGATTTGAGCAAGAAAAACCGGCGACCAAATTCTTGCGCAAGTTCACCAGGTTCTTACGCTATCCTAAACGGGAGGCTCCGACCGCTTGACGACTGAACGCCAGCGCCGCATCCGGGAATTATTCGAGGCCGTCTCCGACCAGCCACAGGAATCGCAAGACGAATACCTTTGGCAAGCTTGTGGCGGCGATGAAGAACTGGCCCGTGCGGTGGGCAAGCTGCTGCGGGCTCGCAACCGCGCCGGAGGGGTTCTGGATACCCCCGTTCACCAGCGTGCGACAGTTCCGGCCCCGGTGATGGAACCTGGGGTCTGCATCGGACCTTATAAGGTACTCCAGGAGTTTGGCGGCGGCGGCATGGGAGTCGTGTATCAGGTGGTTCGGGCAGACGAGGTTTTTCATCGGGTGGCCGCGCTCAAAATCATCCGGCCGGAGGTCTGCAGTAAACCCCTGCTGGAACGCTTTCGCCAGGAGAGGCACATTCTAGCCCGGCTCGATCATCCCAATATCTCCCGTATCGTCGACGGCGGCTCCACGCCCGAGGGGCTGCCCTATTTTGTGATGGATTATGTGGACGGCGTAGGCATCGACCGCTTCTGCACGCAACATGCTCTCTCCCTGCAACAGCGGCTTGCGCTATTCCAACAGGTTTGCGCGGCCGTCCAGTACCTGCACGACAACTTCGTCGTGCACAGCGATCTGAAGCCGTCCAACATCCTGGTCACGGGCGGAGGGGTCGTGAAGATTCTGGATTTTGGCGTGGCCAGCGTACTGCAATCGAAGGAAACAGAGTCACCCGCGGACCACCGGTTGCCCCTGATGACGCCTGGGTATGCCAGTCCGGAACAGATGCGCGGCGCCAGGGCCGCCCCCGCCAGCGACATCTATTCGCTGGGCGTGATCCTCTATGAGCTCCTGACCGGAACGCGGCCGTTCGAGTCCGGGAACCGCAGCCTCTCCGAATTATTGACGGCTATCGATACCCAGGATCCATTGCCGCCCAGTTCAGCGCGTCTGAACATTTCCGCTTTGCCGGCGCCAGGCGGCGCGGCCCATTTGGGCCGCATTCTCAAAGGCGACCTCGACCGCATCGTATTGCGCGCCATCGCGCGCAACCCCCAAGCGCGTTATCCTTCGGCGGCCGCATTCCAAACCGATATCGCGAACTATCTGAGTTGCCGCCCGGTGGCCGCAGCTGCGGGTGGTCCCCTCTATCGGGCCGGGAAATTCGTCCGCCGGAATCTGGCGGCGGCGGCGGCTGGAGCCATTCTCATTGCGCTCCTTACCCTGACATCGTGGCAGGGCCTGGAACTGCGCAAACACAAATTGAAGTCTCAAACGCTGGAAGAGCAGCTTCATCGCTCCGTGAATAAGTACGACGAGCTATTGAAACAGCGGCAAAGCATGCTGCGGCAACCTGCTCCGGACCGCGGAACCGCTTCGCCGGACTCATTCGAAATGGAGCGCCTGCGCCAGCTTCAGTTATTCGAAGTGCGGAATCTCGCCGAAGCCTACCACACATCTCTTTCGGAGGCTGTGCGCCTGTGGCCCGGCATGACCCGCTCGCGCCGCGAACTTCTCGACCGGGCGGAGACCTATCTTCATGAAGCGGAACCTTTCGTCGCATCGGACCCGCGGGCGCGTCAACAGTTGGCGCTGGCCTGGCTATGGCTTGCAGACGTACAAGGCAATCCGCAGTCTCCAAACTTGCATGACCACACCGGCGCGCTTGCCAGCATACATGAGTCGGAGCGGCTCCTGAACGGATCGCCGGGGGCTCCGGCAGGATTGGCCGCGCAAATCAAAGCTGCGGCCAAGCTGATACAAGGTGTTAGGGATTAGATGCCGCTCGGGATAATGAATAAGACAACACCAGAGCAGGCTGTTCGGTGTATACTAATCGGAACCTGGGTTCTGAACGGAAATCCTGGTTTAGGTGGGAATTTTAGAATAGGAGTCTAAGGGAGACGAATATGAAGAAGAGCAGTCTGTGGCTGGGCGCCTTTGCCGCGCTCGCCGTCTTGTTGGTAGTGGCCCAAGCCAAGGTGCTGATCAACGCGGCCGGCGCCACGTTCCCGTACCCGATCTACGGCAAGTGGTTCGAAGAATTCGGTAAAGCCGATCCCGACGCGCAGATCAACTACCAGTCGGTGGGCTCCGGCGGCGGCATCCGGATGTTCACCGATGGCACTGTAGATTTCGGCGCTTCGGACATGCCTATGACTGACGAGCAGCTCGGCAAGTTCAAAAGCAAACCCCTGCATTTTCCGACCGTGCTTGGCGGAATCGTGCCCACCTATAACATCCCGGGCGTCTCGCAGGATTTGAAGTTCACGCCCGAAGCGCTGGCGGGAATCTATCTGGGCAACATCAAGAAGTGGAACGATCCGGAATTGACTAAGGCGAATCCAGGCGTGAAACTGCCCGATGCGGAGATCGTTGTGGTACATCGGTCCGACGGCAGCGGCACCAGCTTCGTATTTACCGACTACCTCTCCAAAGTCAGCCCGGAATGGAAGTCCAAGGTGGGCGCAAGTACTTCGGTGAGCTGGCCGGGCGGCATAGGCGGAAAGGGCAACGAAGGTGTGTCGGGCGTGGTCAAGCAGACCCCCAACTCGATCGGCTACGTCGAACTGATCTACGCGCTGCAAAACAAAATGGCGTACGGATTCATACGCAACGCCGCCGGGACCTACCTGAAAGCGAACCTGGAAAGCGTTACCGAGGCGGCCGCCGCCGCCGCCAAGGCTATGCCCGCGGATTTCCGGGTTTCCATCACCAATCCGCCGGGGAAAAAGGCCTACCCCATCGCCACGTTCACCTGGTTACTGATACCATCGAAGATCGAAGACCAAGGCAAGAAGAAGGCGATTGTCGCCTTCCTGCAATGGATGTTGAAAGACGGCCAGAAGTACGCGGAGTCGCTGGGCTACGCCCCTCTGCCTAAGGACGTAGTTGCGCAAGAAGAGAAGCAGATTACGCTAATCAAGTAGATATGGCAATTTCGGCGGCAGTGAGCGCGCCTCCCCCCACCGGCGCGCGGGCTTTGCTTTTGCGCCTGCGCAACGGCGACGAGGTTGCGCGTTTGATTACTCTGGCTTTCGCTTCCATCATCTTGGCGGTGACCGTCGGCTTGGTCTACCAGCTTTGGTCCACGTGCGCATTGCCGCGGCACAAGTTCGGCTTCGGCTTTCTCACGTCTTCGGAATGGAACCCGGTCACCGGCCAGTTCGGTGCGTGGCCGTTCATTTATGGAACGGTGGTCACGTCGGTGATCGCCCTGATCGTCGCCGTGCCACTGGGCTTAGGGGCTGCCATTTTCCTGGCGGAACTCGCGCCCCCGCGCATCTCCAGTGCGTTTACGTTCTTCATTGAATTGCTGGCGGCCGTGCCCAGCGTGATCTACGGCTTGCTGGCCATGTTCACGCTGGTTCCCATCATGCGCGAATATGTTGAGCCTTTTCTGCAAAAGACGCTAGGGTTCCTGCCCATCTTCCAGGGCACCATTTCCGGTTACGGATATCTGACGGCTGGTGTGATCCTGGCCATCATGACATTGCCGTTCATCATCTCCATTTCCCGCGAAGCCTTGCTGGAGGTGCCCACAGAGCAGCGCGAAGCCGCGCTGGCGCTGGGCGCCACGCGTTGGGAGTCCACTTGGCAGGCGGTCGTGCCGTACGCCCGCCTGGGGATATTCGGCTCGGTATTTCTGGGCTTGGCGCGCGCCCTGGGCGAAACCATGGCGGTCACTATGGTCATCGGGAACGATCACAAGGTCCACGAATCCTTGTTCGCCCTCGGGTATACCATCGCTGCCATAATTGCCAACGAGTTTTCCGAGGCTACCGCGGACATGCATGTGCAATCCCTGATTTTCCTCGGTCTGGTGCTGTTTCTCCTCACCATAGTAATCAACGCCCTGGCGCGCTTGCTCATCATCGCCACGACCCGCCGCGGGAGCTCCTAACCATGACCTTGCGGAACCGCTGGAGGAAAACCCTAAGCTACGTCATGCTGAGCCTTACCGGCGTGTGCGCCGTGATCGCCGTGGCCACCCTGTTTCTGATTCTTGGCTATCTGGTCTACAATGGTTGGCGATCCATCGATTGGAACTTTTTCACGCAACTCTCAAAGCCGGCCGGCGAAGCCGGCGGCGGCATGCTCAACGCCATCGTGGGCAGCTTACAGATCATTCTGCTGGCCGTTGCGATCGGCTTGCCGGTGGGATTTATGGCAGGTGTCTACCTCTCGGAGTTCGGCGGCCAGACCTTCGCGTTCCTGGTGCGCTACATGGCCGATTTGCTGAATGGCGTACCCTCCATCGTGATCGGCATTTTCGCCTACGCCGTGGTAGTCGTTCCCATGCACGGCAACTCCGCGCTGGCCGGCGGCGTGGCCCTCAGTTTGATCCTCATCCCGATTACCGCCCGCAGCACGGAGCAGTTCATGACCTCCGTGCCGCAGACCTTGCGCGAAGGAGCCCTGGCCCTGGGGGCGAGCAAATGGAAAACCATTGCCACCGTCGTGGTGCCCGCAGCCCATCGCGGAATCGCTACCGGCATGATCCTCGGCGTGGCCCGTATCGCCGGCGAGACCGCACCCCTGCTTTTCACCAGTGGGAGCAGCGATAATATGAACGGGCTCCACCAGCCGACCGCATCGCTTCCCGTGATGATATACTTGCGGGCCATGTCGGCGGACCCGGAATGGCATCGCCAGGCGTGGGCGGCCGGCATGGTTCTCCTGTTGCTGGTATTGTTCGCCAATATCGCCGCCCGCCTGATCCTTTCGCGGGGAATCGCAGTCCAAAAATGAGACCCAATGAGACCATCGTAAAGACAATGATCATGAGCACTGCTAATCTACCTTCCGCGAGTCCGGCCGCCGGCAAGCCGGTGGGGCGCCAGGGCAAGCTCAAAGCTGTCAATCTCAACTTCTTCTACGGCGCGTATCAGGCTCTGCACGATGTCACTCTGGAGGTTCCGGCCAACCGGATTACGGCGCTGATCGGGCCCTCCGGCTGCGGCAAATCCACCTTCTTGCGCACCTTGAATCGCATCAGCGAGACTATTAGTAACACACGCGTGGAAGGCCAGGTTCTGCTCGACGACGAGGACGTAATGAAGGTGGATGTTACAACGCTCCGGCGGCGCGTGGGGATGGTTTTTCAGAAATCCAACCCGTTTCCCAAATCCATCTTCGACAATGTCGCTTATGGTTTGAAGGTGAACGGATTCCGCGGCGCGCTGAAGGACGCGGTGGAACACAGCCTGAAGCGCGCCGCGCTGTGGGAGGAAGTGAAAGATAAGCTGCACAAGTCCGCCTATGCGCTTTCCGGCGGGCAACAGCAGCGCCTTTGCATCGCGCGCGCCCTGGCGGTCGATCCCGAGGTGCTCCTGCTCGACGAGCCTTGCTCGGCGCTCGATCCCATCGCCACCGCCAAGATCGAAGATTTGCTGTTCGCCTTGAAAGACCAGTGCACCATCGTGATCGTGACCCATAACATGCAGCAGGCGGCGCGGGTCGCCGACCGCACCGGCTTCTTCCTGTTGGGGAAGCTGATCGAGTACAATACAACTGAGGTTATCTTTAAGACTCCCACCAAACAAGAAACCGAAGACTACATCACGGGCAGGTTCGGGTAAGGTAGGACAGGTCCTTCAGCCTATCGCGATCGACTGAACGGCATTGGATTAGGGGACTGAATTTGCGACAATTTTCCGTTGAGCTTGAGGAGCTGCACGAGAAAGTCTTACAGATGGGTGGCTACGTGGAGTCGGCCATTCACCGCAGCGTGCGCGCGCTGGTGGATCGCGATGCCGATCTGGCCCGCCAAGTGCTCCGCGACGAAGCCCGCATCAACCAGATGGAGATCGAGATCGATAATCTCACCACCCGCCTGTTCGCACTCCGCCAGCCCATGGCCAGGGACCTGCGATTCCTTACCGCGGCCATGAAGATCAACACCGACCTGGAGCGTATGGGGGATCTGGCGGTGAACATCGCGCAACGCGCGCTCTCGCTGGTGGCCCAAACGCAGGTCAAGCCCCTGATCGATATTCCGCGCATGGCGCAATTGGTCGAATCCATGCTGCTACGCACGCTGGATGCGTTCGTGAAGAGCGACGCCGAGGAAGCCGTCAGCGTCTTGGCGGCCGATGACGAGGTAGACGCGCTGCGCGACTCGGTCTACCAGGAACTCGTGGCGTACATGCAGAGCGACCCCACCACGGTTCCAGCCGCGGTGGACCTGATTTTCGTGGCGCGTAATCTTGAGCGCATCGCCGATCACGCCACCAATATCGCCGAAGATGTGGTCTTCCTCGTCAAGGGGGTCGACGTCCGGCATCATGCCGCGGAGATCAAGAACGCGTAATTTCTTCAAGGTGGGCGTGTAAAGCGTTCCAGCCCGGCTGTGCGGCCGGATTATGGCTGGCGTTAAGTGTGTTTGATTCTTTCAACGCCCAGATTGGCACGCGCATTGCACTACGGATAGCAGTTGAAGTGGCGCGAACCGGCGGACCGGGATCCGTTCCAAAGAACGGCTTCCGATCCGCCGGTACTATTTTGGCCGTGGCGTGACGGTCCCCCCTTGGTGCTTTCCACCGCCACCTATGGCAAAGGCCCGACCGGAATGCCGGCGCGCGTGAGCGCCGCATGCACCTCCGCCGGCCGCAGACGCGTGGCATCGTATTCCACCGTCAGACTGTCTTGCGACGGCGTCAGCCGGATCTTCTGAATCCCGTAAATCGAGTAGGCTGCGGCGATACGGCTCATCAGCTCGTCGTCGAGCGCGTGTTGCAGGTGGAAATCGATCTGCACCTTGGTCATCTTAGTTCAGCATAGCCGATGATCGCGCGCCGCGCGGCTCCAGGCCGCCCACACGCCACCAGCTATGATAAGCACTTGGGGCCGCCACCGACCGAGCACTCCCAACCAAACGATCCCCAACGCCGCGAACCGTCCAGGTTGGCCCGCATCTGGGGCGCGCGCCGCAAAATGCCCCACTGGGTGCCCCAGTTGCTGGGATACGCGCTCTCTGCCGGCTGCCTGTTCTGGGTGTTCCACAGATACAAAATCGGCGATTTGCTCCAGCAGATCCGCCAGCTTGAGTGGCAATGGGTGGCCCTCGGAGTGGCTCTCGACCTATCTGTATACGTCTGCCAGGCATGGCGCTGGGTCCTGCTCTACCGGCCCGTGGACCGCTTGCCGTTCTGGCGTACCGTGCAGGCCATATTTGTCGGGCTGTTCGCCAACGAGTTGTTGCCGTTGCGTGTGGGCGAGCTGATCCGCTGCTACCTGGTGGCCCATTGGAACGATCAACTGATCTCCGTGGTCTTCGCCTCGGTAGCCATCGAGCGCCTCATCGACGGCTTCTGGATGGTGGTGTCGTTCATCGTCGTGGCACAGCACCTCAATAACCTCGACCGCTTGTTGAGGTATACGGTGCGCGGGCTGGAGGCGTTGGTCGTCGCTGGAATCGTACTGCTGGCTTACGTGATGATCCACAAGAGTCATGCGCACGCCATGGTGCGGGAAAACCGCTGGGCCGCGGTGTTGCGCCACGTGGTGGACGGTCTGCACACTATCGGCAACTGGCACACGCTCGCGCGCGTGATGCCGGTAAGCTTCCTCTACCTTGTTTTGCAGGTACTTTCCTACTGGGCTCTGATGAAAGCCTTCCAGTTGGACCTTTCCGCCTGGGATGCCGTCGCGGTGCTGGCGATCGTGCGATTGGTCACCGTTGTCCCCAATGCGCCGGCCAATATCGGCCTGATCAACGCGGGATGCCTGATCGCGTTGAAGGTTTTCGGCGTGGAACGGAAGGATGCGGAAGAGTTTTCTATTTTGCTGTTCCTGGCTCTGACGCTCCCGTTACTTGTCACCGGAGCCATCGCCACGGCGCTGACAGGATTGAACCTCGGCGAAATCCACCATCACGCGCGCCAACGGATGTACGCTACCGAAGCCAAGCCGCCGGAGGATCTTCTCTAGAGGCGCATTGACTTATAATCCGCTAAGGAGATCTTTCCCACATGACTCGCAGGCAACTCATCGAAAAAACCGGCGCCGCGTTAGCCGCCGGCTTCACTATCGTTCGCCCAGAATCCGTCCGCGGCTCCCAAGCGAATTCCAAAATCGCCGTCGGCCTCATCGGCGTCGGCGGACGCGGCCAGTACGATGCCGGCATCTTCAATGCCGACCCCCGCGCGCGCGTCACCGCCCTCTGCGACCTGTTCGACGACCGCATCGAAATGGGCACGCAGCATATCAAAATCGAAAAACCCACGGTCTATAAGGATTACGAGAAGCTGCTGGCGGCCAACGATATCGACGCCGTCATCATCGCCACGCCGCCCTTCGAGCACCCGCGCATGCTGGCCGCCGCCATAGAAGCGCGCAAACACGTCTACTGCGAAAAGCCCATGGGCGTGGATCTCGAAGGCGTCCAGAAGATCATCGCCGCCGGCCGCAAAGCCGATCCCAAGAAAAACGTCTCCGTCGGATTCCAGCAGCGCTACGGTCCCGTTTACTTGGAAGCGTATAAGCGCATCAGGGAAGGTCAGATCGGCGAACTGGTGAATGCCCGCGCTTTCTGGATCAGCGGCGATCCCTTCAAGCGCGTGCCATATGACGATCCCAAGATCGAGCACCTGCGCAACTGGTTCTGCTATCGCGATTATTCGGGCGACTTCATTGTGGAGCAGGATTGCCACAACTTCGATGTGCTGCACTGGTTCCTGGACGCGCGGCCCATTCGCGCGGTCGGCATGGCCGGCACAAAGGTGCGAACCTCCATGGAAATCCTCGATCATCTCACGCTGTCGTTCGAGTTCCCCAACGGCATTCACGTGAACTTCGAAGCCAACCAGATCTGCCCGCCGGGATTCGGCAAGGTCGGCGAGGAGTTCACCGGAACCAAGGGCGTGATCGAAACGTCGCGCGCCCGCATGATTCACCATAAAGGCCCCAAGAACGAGGAGACCATAACCTCCCCCCGCGACATCACCAACGATGCCATTGAGGCTTTTCTCACCCGCATTCAGAATGGCGAGGTGGAGAACGTCGCCGAGCGCTCCGCCATCAGCACGCTGTTCGCGATTCTAGGCCGCACGGCGCTTTATCAGAAGCGCGAGGCGGTTTGGAAAGACGAGTTCGGAGACGTCTAGCATGCTGCGTCTCTGCCTCTTCCTGCTGCTGCCGGCGGCCGTGCTGCTGGCGCAGGATGGCCCGTTGCGCGTGATCGCGTTCGGGGCGCACCCGGACGATTGCGACATCCGCGCCGCGGGAACCGCCGCCAAGTTCCGCGCGCTGGGCGCCGCCGTGAAATTCGTTTCCGTGACTAACGGAGACGCCGGACATCAGAGTATGGGAGGTGGCGCGCTAGCCAAGCGCCGCCGTGCGGAAGCGGAGGAATCCGGACGCCGGTTGGGCATTACCTACGAAGTGCTCGATAACCATGACGGCGAGCTGTTGCCGACAATCCCCGTGCGCGAGCAGATCATCCGGCGCATACGGCAGTGGAATGCGGATATCGTGCTGGCGCCGCGGCCTAACGACTATCACCCGGATCACCGTTATACGGGCGTGCTGGTTCAGGATGCCGCGTATATGGTCGTCGTGCCGAACGTTTGTCCAGATACACCGCCGCTGCGCAAGAATCCGGTATTCCTGTACTACGAGGACCACTTCCAAAAGCCAGCGCCCTTCCGCCCGGATGTGGCCATCGGCATCGACGACGTTTTCGATCTGAAAGTGGCCGCGCTGGATGCGCACGTCTCGCAGGTTTACGAATGGCTGCCCTGGGTGGATGGCAAGCTCGATACGGTGCCCAAAGATCCGGCGGAGCGCAAGCGGTGGCTAGCCGAAAGCCGCGCGGGCGAGATCGCGCCAGCGGTGCGCCGTGCGCTGGAGAAGTGGTACGGTCCGGAGCGCGCCGCCAAGATCTCCCACGCCGAGGCTTTCGAGATCTGCGAGTACGGCCGTCAGCCAAGCGACGAAGACTTGCGCCGCCTGTTTCCTATGCTGGGCCGCTGAAGGCGTAGTGTCACGGGCAAACATATCGGTGTTGACACCCCTCCCCAATCTGTGTAATTATACATTATAGTGAATAAAAATTCACAGCGAGGTGCCGCCGTGGCCGCCTTCCCCATCTCCCGCCAACAAATCACCCGAATCTCGGCCCCCGACCTCCGCCGCGACCTCGACCTGACTGACGACGAACTGGCCGGGCTGCTCGATATGGCGCTCGATATGAAGCAGTCGCCTCGCGACTACGCCCATGCGCTCGACGGCAAGTCGATCGGCCTGCTCTTCGAGAAAGCTTCCCTGCGCACTCGCCTCACCTTCGAACTGGCCATCAAGCAACTTGGCGGCGACTCGGTATTCACCGAAGGTCCCATCGGCGCGCGCGAGCCGCTCAAGGATGTCGCCCGCAACCTGGATCGCTGGGTGCACGCCATTGTGGCTCGCACCTTCTTACAGGATACCATTGAGGAACTGGCGCGCTGGTCCGCAGTGCCGGTCATCAACGCGCTGAGCGACCTTTACCATCCGTGCCAGGTGCTCGCGGACGTTGTTACGCTCAAGGAGCGCTTCGGCGATTTCGCCGGCTTGAAGCTGGCCTTCTGCGGCGACGGCAACAACGTGGCGCACTCCCTCATGCTGACGTGCGCACGGCTGGGCATTGATTTCGCCATCGCCACGCCGCGCGGCTACCAGCCGAATCCCGAAATCGTGGCGCAGGCCGACGGCTTGGCCGCTGTGTCCGGTTCCACGCTGCTGCTGACCGGCGATCCCGCCGAAGCCGTTGAAGGGGCGCACGCAGTCTACACCGACGTCTGGACCAGCATGGGACAGGAGAAGGAAGCTGCCAAAAGGCGTAAGGCATTCGCGGGCTACCAGGTCGACGACGCGTTGTTCGCCCTGGCGCGGCCGGATGCCGTCTTCATGCACTGCCTGCCCGCGCATCGCGAAGAAGAAGTCGCCGACTCCGTCATCGAGCACAGCCGCTCGGTGGTTTTCGATCAAGCCGAAAACCGCCTGCACGCGCAGAAGGCGCTGCTGCTCATGATCTTGGGATAATCGCCTTATATATGAACAAACCGAAGAAGGTCGCCCTGGCTTACTCGGGCGGCTTGGATACCTCTGTCATCATCCCCTGGCTCAAGGAGAATTACGGCTGCGACGTGGTCGCGGTCTGCGGCGATATCGGCCAGGGCGCCGATGAGCTGGCCGGACTGGAAGCCAAGGCGCTGCGCACGGGCGCCTCGGAAGTCCATGTCGAGGACATGCGCGAGGAGTTTGTCACCCAGTATCTGTGGAGACTGGTGCGCTCCGGCGGCGTGTACGAGCACAAGTATCTGCTGGGCACTTCCGTGGCGCGGCCGCTGTTGGCGAAGAAGCAAGTGGAAGTGGCGCTGCGCACCGGTTGCGACGGCCTGGCGCATGGCTGCACGGGCAAGGGCAACGACCAGGTACGCTTTGAGCTAACCTACAAGGCGCTGGCGCCGCACCTTCCAGTAATCGCGCCGTGGCGCGAGTGGGCGATCGTTTCACGCGAGGATGCCATCGCGTACGCCCAGGCGCACAACGTTCCCATCGCGCAATCCACCACCAAGATCTACAGCCGCGACCGCAATATCTGGCACATTTCGCACGAAGGCGGCGTGCTGGAAGATCCGGCCAACGCCGCGCCGGACGATATCTGGATGTTGACGCGCAGTCCCAGGGAAGCGCCCGATGCGCCGGCGGAAGTGACCATCGGGTTCGAGGCTGGCGCGCCCGTTTCCGTAGACGGCCGGCGGCTGAGCGGCGTGGAACTGCTGGAGACGCTCAATCGAATTGGCGGCGAGCATGGCATTGGCCGCATCGATCTGGTGGAGAACCGCTTTGTGGGCATGAAGTCGCGCGGCTGCTACGAGACCCCGGGCGGCACGCTGATCTATGCCGCGTATCGCGAGTTGGAAGCGCTCACGCTCGACCGGCAGACGTTGCATTACAAGCAGCGCCTGGCGCTCGACTACGCCGAGATGGTCTACAACGGCCTGTGGTTCACGCCGCTGCGCGAAGCGCTGGACGCGTTCTTCAAGGCAGTCGGCGCGTCGACCACCGGCGAGGTCACACTACGGCTGTACAAGGGAAATCTGGAACCGGTTAGCCGAAAGTCGCCCTATTCGCTATACTCGCTGGATATCGCGAGTTTCACCATGGGCGCTTCTTACGACCAGAAGGATGCGTTGGGCTTCATCAACCTGACCGGGTTGCCGATCAAGGTGCGCGCCGCACTGGCGGCGTCCCAATCCGCATGAAGCTCTGGGGCGGCAGGTTCGAAACGGGCCCCTCGGAAATCTTCGAGCGCTTTTCCGGATCGCTGGCGTTCGACCGCCGTCTGATCGGCGCCGATATCCGCGGCTCGCAAGCCTTTGCGCGCGCGCTCGAACAGGCCGGCATCCTGAGCGTCGGCGAGCGCGGCCTCATCGTAGAAGCCCTGGACCAGATTCAAGAAGAGGCCGCCGAGCCGGAATTCTTCGAGCACGCCACCGACGAAGACGTCCACACGCTGGTGATCCGCAAGTTGAAGGAGCATGCCGGCCCGGTGGCGGACAAGATCCATACTGGCCGTAGCCGCAACGAGCAGGTTTCGCTCGACCTGCGCCTGTGGCTGCGCGGAGAGTGCGACCGCGCGCGGGCGCTGCTGGCCGGCCTGATGCAGGCGCTGCTCGACTTGGCCGCGCGCTATCCGGATGCGGTCATTCCCGGCTACACCCACACGCGGCGCGCGCAGGCCGTGCTGTGGCCGCACTATCTGCTGGCGTATTTCGAAATGTTCGCGCGCGATGTCGAGCGCTTCGCCGAGGCCCGCCGGCGCATCAACGCGATGCCGTTGGGGTCCGGAGCGCTGGCAGGCAGCGGGTTCCCGTTCGATCGCGAAGCCATGGCGCGCGACCTGGGATTCGATTCGCTCACCGCCAACAGCATGGATGTATCGGCGGACCGCGATTTTGCGCTCGATTTCCTGTATGCCGCCTCCGCCACCATGCTGCACTTGAGCCGTCTGGCCGAAGATTGGATTCTCTACTCCGGCGAAGAGTTCGGCTGGCTGGAACTGGGCGACGAAGTAACCAGCGGCTCCAGTCTCATGCCGCAGAAGAAGAATCCGGATTCGCTGGAATTGATCCGCGGCAAGAGCGGACGCGTGTTGGGGTGCCTGCATTCCCTGATGGTCACGATGAAGGGGCTGCCTCTGACCTACAATCGGGACATGCAGGAGGATAAGGAGCCGCTGTTCGACGCGGCCACTCAGGTGACTGGCTCGCTGGAGATGGCGCGTGCGGTGATTGAATCGGCACGCCTTAATCCGGAGCGCCCTCTGGCGGCCGCGCAACAGAGTTGGGTAATCGCCACCGACTTGGCGGAAGCGCTGGCGCGCGCCGGCACGCCGTTTCACCAGGCGCATCAACTGGTGGGCAGGCTGGTGCTGGAAAGCGTGCGCGCCGGCAAGCAGCCGGCCGATTGGACAGCGGAAGAGCTTCAGCGCTTCGCGCCGGAGTTCACGCCCGACATGGCGCGTTTGCTGGACCCGCGCGAGGGGTTGCGGTCGCGCGAGATCCTGGGCGGCACCGGTCCGCAAGCGGTGGCGCAGGCCCTCGAGGAGGCGCGCGCTCGCCTGGCGCGGCAGACCCGATGAGCAAAACATACCGTCACGGCCAGATCCTCAAGCTAATCCGCACCAAGAAAATTCACACTCAGGATGAACTGGCTCGCGAATTGCAGCAGGCCGGCATTCCCGCCACCCAAGTGACGCTTTCGCGCGACATACGCGAATTGCGCCTGGTGAAGACCCGCGCAGGTTACAGCGAGACAATGGCGGAAGAAGGCGGCCCAAGCTTTATAACGTTGGCCGCCGAATTCCTGCACGACGTGCGCATCGCCCAAAACATGGTGGTGCTCAAGACCTCACCGGGGCATGCCAACTCCGTGGCAGTCGCCTTGGATTCGGAGGATTGGCCCGAGGTCGTCGGTACTTTGGCCGGGGACGACACCATCCTGGTGATCGCGCCCGACAACTCGACTGCGGAAAAGATCCGCAAGCGCTGCCTGGCGCCGATCGAGAAGACATAGCCCAAAACACCCAACTATTCCACCAAATGCTCCAGCGCCACATGCACGGAGTAAAGCGCCGCAGGCTGCAGGATCGCGATCGCCAGTGCGCCGGCCATCAGGAGTATCCCGCTCAGTGTCAGGATCGGCCGCGGACCGCTATGGCGGTGACTGGGCGGCGCCGGGCGCAGCAGACGATTCACTCGCGCGGAAAGCCGATCGGCATCTCCCAATAACAGCAGCGCCAAAGGAGCCTGCGGCGCGTCCGCGTTCATGCGCGCCACCCGCACCAATGCCGCGGCAAGCGCGAACGAGCGGCGCGCGCTGCCGGCCACCGCGCGGTCGTCGGCGGCCCATTCGGTGAACTGCCTCCAACCGCTCTCGAGCGCCCGGCTGCTGC
>Ga0070761_10000724_pt1 | contig 21049 bp, 16 predicted proteins | sample HubBroMetageREF1_FD_66724 | JGI IMG/M metagenome (GOLD analysis project Ga0070761, IMG submission 66724) | Reference soil microbial communities from the Hubbard Brook experimental Forest, New Hampshire, USA - Hubbard Brook CCASE Soil... | ecosystem: Environmental > Terrestrial > Soil >... | reverse complement strand
AGACCGGACCGGGGTTCCGCATACAGAAAACTCCGGCCGGGTTGGACCGCATGGTTTCGCACGGCCGCGATTTCATGCACTATGCCGGCGCTGCGGGGCAACAACAGTTGCAGCACGAAAGCGGCATTGGCGCGCAGATTCTTTCCGATCTGGGGTTGCATACCATACGGCTGCTGACCAACCACCCGCGCAAAATCGTCGCTTTGGAGGGATTTGGCATAGAAATTGTCGAGCAGGCGCCGGTGACGATGGTGGGCTGAATACGTAGTATGATGGACGCGGGAGGGCGTCATGTTGCAGATTCGCTCCACCGTTAAACTGGACCACATCGAGTCGGTCCTGAAAGCCGTCGCCCATCGCCACAATGCCCATGTGACGGTGGTCAGCCACCTGGGGCGGCCGCAGCACGTAGAGGCGGCCGGCGGTCCACAGGAAGCTCTGGTCTTCACTTTCTATCACCCCAAACTGCATACGGCCTTGCTAGCGGCCGATATCCGGTTCGCGGGTTTTCTGCCTTGCCGCGTAGCCGCCTGGCCTACGGCGGATGGCAGCATGCTGCAGGCCCTCACGCCTTCGGAATTCTGCCGCGTTCTAGGCCGCTCGGATCTGGAGGCGCTGGCGGCTCCGCTGGACGCCGTGCTGCAGGGAATTCTGGAAGACGCCGCCAAGCCCCCGACCGTCTCCGCCAGGTCGCGCCCAGAAGTGGAAACGTCCCGCTGGGGCGCCACCGAGGACCAGGTGAATATGCAGCTCACGCTGCCGCAGCGGATCGATTACCGCGGCACCAAAATCGAGGACGAAGCCGGCACCGGGACGCACGATTCCGCGGGCGGATAGTCTTCAACGCGGGCGGATAGCGCCGAAGGCGAACCCTGAACGCATCACTTGCAACCGGCTATTCAGGTCCGCCGTGGCGATGAAGCCGGGCTGGGTTGGAGTGCCAAAGCGCATATCCATTACTTCCACGCGTGTGGCGTTTTCCGGATCGCCAAGCGGCATGCTGCGCTCCAGGGGAAACTGGGAAAATCTGAAGAAATCGCGAAAAACCGGTGAATTATTGGCTGCCTGGAGGGCCGGGGCAGGCTCGGCTTTATAGAAAATGGCGCCGCGCGATGGGTCGAATTCTTCCAGTAGGCTGAAATCCGCGACGCTGTAGAATTCCCGCGTTTCCACCAGCCCGCGCCATGCCAGGGGATTCACCGGCGAAGGCAGGGCCGCTACGCGCAGGGGCACGGCGCCCGAGTAAATACGTGAATCCAGCGTGGCCACCGCGCGCCCATGCAGGACTCCGCGGCCGGAATTGTAGAGCGCCAGGAACAGCAGCGCGAAAATGGCAAATCCACGGCCGGGGCTCTTGGTGCGCGCGCCAATTTCCGCATTTACCAGGCGTGCGATGGCCGGCCCCGCCAGCGCCATCAGGAGCACCGCCCAAATCCAAAGGTCTGCTACGGAGGTAAGGTCCAGATGGAACCATCGGGCGGAGAACGGCAGCAGCCAGCGGATGCCGTACGCGTTGGTCCAGTCGAGCAACAAGTGCGACGCTACAGCCGCCAGCGAGATGCCGTACGCCCCCAGCCACCGAAACGGCTTGCGGGTGAATACCCGCACCGCCAACACCGGCAGCAGCGCCATTACCGGCCAGGCGGCCAGCGAATGCGTCAGGTGGCGATGGTAGTTGAGGTAGTTCACTTGGCCACCGGCGAGCGTCACGATATCGATGTCGGGGGCGTTGGCGGCCAGCACTAAAATCCAGGGAGCCTGGGCGGAGAAACGGTTTAATCCCGCGCGGCCCAGGAATAGGCCGGTGGCCGAATGTGTAAGCGGATCCATGCGGACTTGCAGGCTGGATTGTATCACGGGTAGGAAAGCAGGCGGGCCCCCAGTGCTATCCGTTCTGGTCGGACCATCATGGCCATTAAGGCAGTCGCCAGTCTATTCTACGCATAGCCCAGTGCCAGGGCCGGACGGAATCCCTGGCAAGCAACCTGCAAGGTATACGTAAAGGCCGATCTCAGGATTTGGAAAACCGACAGATCGGCGTGGCGGAGGTGGCTATTGGCCGCAACACTGTGGCAGATCCGGCCCGGTACCACCACGGCTTTCGTCCTTTGCATTTCCACGTTGGCCGTGGCGCAAGATGTACCCAACGATAAGTGTGTTCTGGAAGGAATTGTTCGGAACTCGGTGACACACGGCGCGTTGGCAAAGGCGTCGATTCACCTGATTCCGATAGCCGGGTCCGCACAAACCCCAGGATACGTGGGCGCGACGAACGGCGCTGGCATTTTCCGTTTTGAAGGTATCGCACCAGGCGCTTACGCTATTCTGGTGTCTCGCGCCGGATACTCGGATGACGTCTTAATGAAAGCTGGACCCGAACCGGTGGGCGCCGTTCTGACTTTCACGGCAGGGCAGGAGTTGACTGGTATGGAAATATCGCTGGTTCCTTATGGCGGAATCAGCGGTAAGGTGACCGGTCCCGATGGGGAGCCTCTTGAAGACATCCGCGTGGACCTCATCGCGGCAAAATGGCAGCGGGGACGGCGGGTCTACCAGTCGATCGGGTCGTCGGAGACCGATGGCACGGGGGAGTATCGCCTGGACGCCCCGCCGGGACGCTACTATATCTATGCTGGCGTGCTCAGCGGCAGCGGACCCATTGCCGGAATCATTCGGGAATCTCCTGGAAAGCCCGAATTGCGGCTCACTGGAGGCTACCATCCGGGCGCCACAGCGTGGGAAGGCGCGGCTCCGGTGGAGTTGCAGGCCGGCATGGAGGTGGGCGGGATTGATTTCCGGTTGTACCTGGCGCCCGTCTTTCATGTGCGGGGCAAGCTGGCCGCGGGCGCGGTTCACGAGAGGTTTGGCGGAATCGTGGCGCGTCTGGCAGGACGCATCAACGGCCAGGCATGTGACTGGGACCAGCCGGCCAGCGCTATGGTCCTGCTAGATGGCTCATTCGACTTTTCCGGAGTCGTCCCGGGACCCTACTTCTTGTATGCGGATAACCGCGGCTTTTTCCCGGGGGGCAACTTCCGTGGCGTGAAAGTCCCGCTGATGGTGACCGCGCGCGACCAGAACGGCATCACTGGGCCTGTGGCTCAGTGGTTCGACCTGAAAGGGCGAATTCGGCTGGCAGGGGAAGCCTCCGCATCGGCCGTCCCCGACGTAGAAGTGATTTTTGAAGGCAGCGGGGCAGATCAATTGGACCTCTGGCGTTCCCGCGTAAATCCCAAACCCGATGGCACATTCTCCATAACCGGCCTGACGCCGGACCGGTATGCCGTGCGGATCGTCAACAGGAACAGAGGCCAAGGAGGAGGCTTTTATTTGAAATCGTTTCTATACCAAGGCCGGGAAACCGCGGCAAACTGGATTGACCTGACGGGCGGCGTGGCGGGAGAAGTGGAACTGGTGCTAAGCGATGGAGTGGGCAGCGTGGAAGGCACAGTGCATTGGCCAGAGGAAGACGAAAATATCGCACGGATGGCTCCGGCGGGCGAACTGCGAGCCGTGCTGGCGCCGGAGAAGATCCCGCTCGCCGATACCCGGCCGGCTTCTACGGAAGTAGATCAGAACGGCCACTTTTCGTTGGGCAACCTGGCGCCGGGCACCTACCGGGCCTTTGCAATGAACGGCTATGATGAGGGCCTGTGGGAGAATGCAGAGTTTCTCGGCCGGATTGCAGGCCAGGGCACCCCTGTGGAAGTGGCTGAGAAGGGGACTATCCACGTCGAACTGAAGGTGCTGCGCGCCGGCGAGGCGCAGCAGGCGGAGACTCAACTCAAGTGATCCGCGCCACCGCCCTCGGGGTAATGCTCTGCCTGCGGGCAACGGCCGCGGGACCGGTTTGCGCGCTCAGCGGCGCCGTAGTGGACAGCGCTAACAAACCGGTAGTCAAGGCTAGAGTGCTGGCTACCGGGTCGAGCTACTCGCTTTGGAAGGCGACAGAATCATCCGGATTCTTCTGCTTTGAACACATCGAGCCCGGCTCTTACCGCCTCTCCGTGCAGAAGGCAGGATATGTCGGCGTCCAGCGCCGCGCGACGATCGAGGCCGGGGACAAGTCCGACCGGCCGCCGCTGAGAATTGAGATCTCCGCGGAAGCCGTCATTTCAGGCATCGTGCTGGATAGCGATGGCGACCCTATCCCCGGCGCCGCCGTGTCGATCTGGACGCGCGCGCGAACCGCGAAGGGCTTCTCGCCCAATTCCGAGGACAGCGCGAATACCGGGCCCGATGGCGCCTTTCGCTTTTCCGTTTTGTCCCCCGGCGTCTACTATCTGAGCGCCTCGCACAAGGACGATTTACGGCGGGCGTTTATGTTTCCAATTCTCGACAGCCAGGGGCAAACGCATCGCGAGAGCGAGGTCGAGACCTTCTACAGCGATTCTCTTACCTTCGCCGACGCTACTCCGTTGGCCGTGAAACCCGGCCAACAAATTACTAGCCTGGTCCTGACTGTGCGGAAGACAACCGTACGGCGGCTTGCGGGGCGAACCGTCGCGGCGCCATCCACGGCTTCTTTGATCCTGTGTGTTGACTCGGAGACTGCGACGAGCTGCGACGCAATAATCCCGATCCAGGCGGACGGCACTTTTTCAAGGGATGCCCTAGTTCCCGCGCGTTATACGCTGCGCCTGGTGGATGGAAGCAAGACCTTAGCCAAGCGGCAGATGGATCTAACGGATGGCGACGCGGCCGAAATCGAGCTTGAGCGGCTGGAAACCATAGATGTCCGGATGATTTTCCGAACCGAAGGCAAAGGTACGGCTTTCGAGGCTCCGCTTGACCACGGAGTATTTCTGCTGAAGACAGGGTCCGACGACATCGTTGTCGGACGGCGTCAGCCGGACGGCACGGTCGAATTTAGGGACGTCGAGCCGGGGATCTATTCCTGCGAAGTCCCACTTGAGAATCAGAGACTATATGTCAAGCAAGTGACATTCGCCGGACAGATGCAAGCTGGAAAATACGTGGACTTGCGCTCCGGAAGGCCGGGTGTAATTGAAGTGATTCTAAGCGCCGGCGTTGCCCGGTTGGAAGGACACATACTCGCGCCGAAGGACGGGACGAATGGCGATACGTCCGAGGAAACCACGGTAATCCTGGCGCGCGAGGCGGCGGCCGACGACGAAGTTTCGATTGCAAAACATGCGATTGCCGATGAGAAGGGCCAGTTCAAGCTGGAGGCGGTGCCTCCCGGCAAGTACCGCCTATTTGCGATTCAAGGATTCGACGCGGAGGTGTGGGGAAGCCCGGAACTGGCGGCGGAATTGGCCTCGAAATGCGTGGAGGTGGATCTGAAGGAGAACGAAAACAAATCGGCGACCGTTCGCGTGATTACGAGTGACGAATGGGACGCGGCCGTAGCGAGAGCGGGAGGGTAATCGTCTCAGGACTACGCCGCAGCAGCGTTCGGGAAATTGTTCCCGCTTTGGCCAATGCCCGTACCCGAACACCTAGCGACGTATCGCCGCATTCTTCCCGGAGAGTGTTTTGCGTAGAAATGGCGCGCGGCCTGGCTCGGCTCACCTTACCGTCGATGGCGCCTGCGCAGCCTCAAGCCTACGAGATTGGCGGCAGTCAACGCGAGGCGCTCTCGAGGATTGCCACACCCCAGTGCGGCTGGTGGCCCGCCGTGAGCGGGCAGCGCATGGCGCTGCCCGCAAGCCCACTCAGGCGGCGGAGAGTCCCACAGGGGGACGCAGCACCCTGGCTGGCGCGCGTTTGGGCGATATCGCTACGGCACGGTAGGCGCGATCGTTGGTGATGGTGCCGCCGAAATACTCGTCCAGGGGGAACAATCCGTGGGGCTCCAACTCCCGGTAGACTCGACCCAGTTTCTGCTCGATTTTGTAAAGAATGTGAAAGAATGTGCCGCGATCGATTTGCAGCCGCCAACAGCAAAGCTTCCACTCCGCCCCTAACAGGTAATGGAACCGGAAAATATCGTATTCCAGGGGGTTGAGCGCGTTGCGGCTGACCAGGCAGAAATCGGCAATATATTCTTCCACTTTGCGGCCGTAGGTCACGCGGTTGTCCTTGCCGCTGCAGAATTCGAGCTGCACCCGGCTTAAGGATCTGTCTTTGGCGACGCAGTCCCGAAAGCGCGAGTAGCAGGCGCGAAAAATGGCACGAAAGACGCAATTGCAAGGCACCTCCCGGTCGTTACGGCCCAGGCGCAATCCATAGCCATGGCAGTGCGTGCAGGTCGACTTTGCGAGGGCAATTGTCTGTGATCGATCCCAGTTCATCGCTTTGAACGTCCTCCCGGCGACCCCGTTGTGCAGGGCAGCCGACTACAAAAACTTGCTTCAAATCTATCGCTGGGCAGGAAATCGTCAAGTGAATATCAGGGTTTCCCCGCGTAAAATATCAGGATTTCCCGTAACGTATAGTACGCATCTCCTTCTCGTATATTAGGTTATATTATTAGGAATATACCGGAAATATTCGTATACAATATTTAGCGAATGTAGAATATTACCATTTTCAAACGCATCTATTTCTGGTAGAAATAGGGTGAGGGCCTTGGCCTGTGGACTTCCGTCTGCTTCAGATGCGGCTTGTTTCCCACGTCCGATCCCGCGTCCGCAACGGCGAGATCAGCGAACGCGGCTTGGCCCGCATTACCGGAATCTCCCAGCCGCATATCCATAATGTATTAAAGGGGACCCGGCTTTTCTCCATGGACATGACCGATCAGATTCTGCAGCGCTTGCGAATCGATCTGGTGGATTTGCTGACCGCCGCCGAAACCTCCTCCGCCTCCCCCCCGGAACGCGCGGACTCGATCGAATACGGCACGGTGGCGCTGCTGGATGGCTGGATCGGGCGGGGACATCCCTTTCCCCAAGCGGCCGGGCCGGAGCGATATCCGTTCCTGGCGGCGGACCTGGAGCGCGTGGAGTCCCCCGTGGCCGCGAGGTTAGCGCCGGACCCGCTCCGCCCGCCGATCTTCAGCGGCCACGGCGTGGTTCTGCTGGATCGGTCGGAAAGGGCCCGCCGCGATCCCGATGAAGAAGGCTACTTCGCGCTGGATTTGTCCGGCGGAGGCACCATCGGATTGGTGCGGCGCGCCGGGCGGCGCTTCTATCTGTGGGTCCGCCACGCAGACGGGTGGCAGTCCGTCCCCCTCCCGGACCGGGGTCCCCTGGATGTGATCCAGGGGCGGGTAAGCCTGGTGGTACGGCAGTTGTGAGGTGTTTGATATCCGGGTGCCGCCCGCATATGCTGGTAGGTGTGAAGGTCAAGTGGGGTTTGAAACCGGCGGAGGCCGGCAGCCCTTCCCAACCGGGAAGCGACCGCCTGAAGAGACTGGCTAAGAGCCTGGACGCCTTGGCCCGCAAGGACGAGCACGGCATCCGCAGGGCGCGCGAGATCGGCGCTCTGCGCCAGCAGGCAGCCTTGGAATTGCACGGCATCTGCGGCGATTTCGTGCGCGGATTGAACCAATTGCTTTCGGAGATCGAACTGGAGTTCCACCCGGAGCAATACGGACTGGACAGCTTTCGGGATACGGACGCGAATCTTTTCCAGATCAACGCCCGCGGCCGCATCTTGCAGATCGAATTCGAAGCTACCCCGGAACTTGTGTCCACAGAGGATTTTCGCGTGCCTTACTTCCTGGCGGGAGCGGTCCGTTGCTTCAACCAGCAATTGCTGGAAAAGGACCTCATCGAGGAGCAACTGCTGTTTTGCACCATCGAAAAGTCGCGGCATCTCTGGCGGTTTTTCGATGCGCGCACCTATCGCTCCGGCCCGTTCGATGCGGAGTATCTCACCGGCCTTATGGAGCAACTGGTCTAGAATCGATAGGTTCGCGCTCCACGGAAGTCACGCGAGTGAGAGGGCGCCAATGATTCCTTATGCTCAAATCCGCAGCCGCTTCGGAATCGCGAACGGCCCAGACTGCCTGCGTGCATGAGGTCGGTCGCTTGTGCAATGATTCGTTTATCGTGCTCCAACATGACTTCACTGTGATTGCTCGTCGCGTTGTCGAAACGACGGTCGGAGGGAAGTTGCGTCCCGTTGGTCCAGGCGCGCATGGGATTACAGCAATCTTGATACTTCTCCTATTGACGTGCCGGGCCGCGCACGGTCAGGATTGGCCCCAATTCTTGGGACCGGGACGCAACGGCGTTTATGCCGGCCAGTTGCCGGCAGGGTGGCCGAAACCGGGGATCGAAGTGCTGTGGAAAGTGGACGTGGGCCAGGGCTTTAGCGCCCCTGTCGTGGCGCGCGGGCGGGTCATTCTGTTCCATCGGCGCGAAAAGCAGGCGATCGTGGAGTCGCTGGAGGCGGACACAGGAAAGCGCATCTGGTCGGCCGCGTACCCGACCGATTATCGCGATGATTTTGGCTTCGACGAGGGCCCGCGCGGGGCGCCGGCCGTGGCAGGCGAAAGAATTTACACGTTCGGAGCGGAGGGCGTTTTGCAAGCTCTCGACTTCTCCACCGGCAAGCGCCTCTGGAGCGTGGATACGCGGCAGAAGTTCGATGCGCCGAAAGGCTTCTTCGGAGCCGCCTGTTCGCCGCTGGTGGATGACGGCCGCGTGCTCATGAATATCGGCGGCCCAAATGGCGCAGGTATCGGGGCGTTCGATGCGGCCACCGGCAAGGTACTCTGGACGGCCACCAACGACGAGGCCGGCTACTCCGCGCCCGTGGTGGCCACCATTGGCGGAGCGCGCCACGCGTTGTTTTGGACGCGGGCCGGTCTGGTGGACGTCGATCCTGCAACCGGGAAGGTCCGGTTCCAGTTTCCCCGGCGCTCGCGCAGCCACGCGTCGGTTAACGCGGCGGCGCCCCTGGTGGTCGGCGACTTGGTGTTTCTTTCCGCCAGTTACGGTACCGGCGCAACCTTGTTACAAATCGATGGCGCATCGGTGAAGCAGCTTTGGGATTCCGACGATGCGCTCTCGAACCACTATGCAAGCAGCGTGTACCGCGATGGCTACGTCTACGGCTATCACGGCCGCCAGGAATTCGGCCAGAGCTTGCGGGCGATCGAGCTGAAAACCGGGAAGGTGCAGTGGAACTTCGAGCACTTCGGCGCCGGCACGGTCACTCTGGCCGGTGACAAGCTTTTGTTAATGCGTGAAGATGGGGAACTGATCGTGGCGCTTGCGACTCCAAAGGAGTTCCGGCCGATTTCACGCGCCCAACTGTTGCCCGCCACGGTGCGGTCCTATCCAGCCCTCGCCAATGGAAAACTCTACGTGCGGAATGAGCGGACGCTGGCGTGTTTCGATCTGAGGTAGTGGCAGAGGGTCGCCGTCTGCTGGTCCGATCGGACCTCTGCAGCAGCCGGGCGATTGCTAAGACTGCCGGCTATTCGGAAGCTGAAATGCTGCTCCCCCGCTCCGCTCGCTGTTGTGGCCGCGGTGAGCGGCGCTGGTGAAAGTGCCGTTGGCCTAGAACTAGAAGCCCCCAAAAATCGGCCACCCGAATGGCGTATAGCAGTTTTGCTTGTGCGGCCGGCCAATCTTGGCTGCATATGGCTACAGGAGCAAATTCTGCCCGGTCGGCGGAAGCCCCAAGCGCCCCCAGATCCAGCCAAACAAACGCCGATCCCGCGTAAATGTGCGTTTCCGACACCTGGCATCAATCTTGCTACAACAAACCGGACGGACCCAACTCGTCTTTTGCTGCCGGTCCCGAATGGCGTGCTCCTGGAGGGAAGAAATGCATTTAAGCCGGCGGTTGATGCTCTCCCTGTTTAGCGGCGTAGCGGTGGTTTCCATGCTGTTTGCGCTGTATCAGGCCGCCGCGGAGATGCACGCCATGCGGTCCGAGGTCGAGCGGCAGGCGCTGGTATTGGCCGAGAGCCAGCAGCGAGAGGCCGAACAAGTTCTGCAAGACGGCTCTGCCGGCGAGCTGCAGGCTTTGGTTGGGCAGTTCCAGAACCACGAGCACATGGCGGGTGTAGGGATCTACGCTGCCAACGGCCGCCCGCTCGCGATCACACCCGGCTTGGCGTCCCACCTGGACGATGCCGGGGCAACCCCGCCGGCCGTCGCCCGCGCCATGCGGGAGGCACGCGTCCGCGGAGAGTTCTTCCACGCGCGTGGCGAGCCGATGCACGTTCTGGCGCTGCCACTCAGCACCGATGGGCGCCTGCTCGGAGCGATCGCCGTATTCCACAATGCCGCCTTCGTTGCGGCGCCGGTTTGGCGGCATGCGCTAACCAGCGTGGCGCAGACGCTGCTGATCGTGGGCATGACGGTGCTGATTATCCGCTGGAGCCTGGGAAAGCCTCTTCGCCACTTGGCGCAATGGCTGCACGATCTGCGCACCGGAAACGAGTCCGCTTCCGGCCAGCCGCCCCCGGAAGAGCTCTTCAGTCCCCTCACCAGCGAAGTGACACACCTGGCGGCCAGCCTGAATAACGCGCGCGCCGCGGCGGAAGAAGAGGCCCGCCTGCGGGATGCCGCTTCATCCCAATGGACCGCCGAGAGGCTGCGCATCTCGATGCAGGGCAAACTAAAAGGGAGCCGGCTGTTCGCGGTCTCCAATCGCGAGCCCTACGAGCACTCGCGGCAAGGGAATTCCATCACCTGGTCGGTTCCGCCGAGCGGCTTGGTCACCGCCCTGGAGCCCGTGCTGCGGGCCAGCGACGGAACCTGGATCGCGCAGGGCAGCGGCGACGCGGACAAAGAGACCGCCGACGATCGCGGCCGGCTGCGCGTGCCCCCCGACCATCCTCAGTACACGCTCCACCGCGTCTGGCTGAGCAAAGAAGAGGAAGACGGCTTCTATTTTGGTTTCGCCAACGAGGGCATCTGGCCGCTCTGCCACATCGCGCACACGCGGCCCGTTTTCCGCAGCGAGGATTGGGAGTACTACCGCGCCGTGAACCGGAAGTTCGCCGCCGTCCTGCTCGACGAAATGAATGGCGAAAACGAACCGATCGTGCTGGTGCAGGATTATCACTTCGCGCTGCTGCCGCGCATGATCAAAGAGCGGCGGCCGGATGCGCGCGTCGCCATCTTCTGGCACATTCCATGGCCCAATCCGGAGGCCTTTGGAATTTGCCCGTGGCAGCGCGACCTGCTGGACGGCATGCTGGGCGCGGACTTGATCGGATTCCATATCCAGGCGCATTGCAATAATTTCCTGGAAACGGTGGACCGCGCCCTGGAGTCGCGCATCGATTGGGAGCACTTCGCGGTCAATCGCCACGATCATCTGACCACGGTGCGGCCGTTTCCCATCAGCGTGGCGGTCAACGGCAATGGGGCGTCCGCGAACGGGGACGCCTCCGCCGCGGAGCGCGCGGCGTTGTTCCGCGAACTGGGCGGCAAACCGGCTTTCCTCGGGTTGGGAGTCGATCGGATAGATTACACCAAAGGCATCCAGGAGCGGCTGCGCGGAGTCGAGCGGCTTTTCGAGCTGTACCCGGCTTACCGCGAAAAGTTTACCTTCATTCAGATCGGCGCGCCCAGCCGTACGCATATCAAACGCTATCAGGATCTGATGACGGAGGTCGAAGAGGAAGTCGAGCGCATCAACCGCCGTTTCCGGAGCGGCGCCTGGCGGCCGATCGTCTTTCTGAACCAGCGCCACAGCCATGCGGAGATCCAGCCCTATTATCGCGAGGCGGACGTGTGCCTGGTGACTTCATTGCACGATGGCATGAACCTGGTAGCCAAGGAGTACGTGGTGGCACGCAAGGACGAACAGGGAGTGCTGATCCTAAGCCGGTTCACCGGGGCCAGCCATGAGCTGGCGGACGCGCTGGTGGTGAATCCTTACGATACCGACGAACTGGCGCAAGCCATCCACACCGCGCTCACGATGCCGCCGGAGGAACGCAAGGCCCGCATGCAGCGCATGCGCGCGATTGTCAAGGAAAACAACGTGTACCGCTGGGCCGGCGACCTGATCGGCGAACTGGCCGCCATCCGCCTGCCCGCGGGCGCGAGCGGCAAGGTTCAGCCCGAGGCACGCGCCCGGCGCCTGCCGCTGGCGACGGTGGGAACGGGTGCGGCGTGACGGGACCGCGCATCGCCATCGCTTGTTTATTCTGCGGACTGTGCTTCGGCGCAGTCACCCAGGATCCCCTGGGTCGCGATTCACCACAGAGCTCCGTGGCCGCTTTTCTGGCCGCCTGTCACGCGGGTGACTATCAGCGAGCCTGGAAGTACATCGACCTCCGCAAAGTCCCCGCCGCCCGGCGGCTCAAAGACGGCACCGAGCTTGCCCGGCAGTTGCAACAGATTCTCGACCGCGACGCCCAGTTCGACCTGGCGGCCCTCAGCGGGAGTCCCGAGGGCGAACCCGCTGGGACGAATCGGGAATCTGTGGACTCCTTCACCGTGAACGGCAAATCGGCGGCGTTGGAACTGGAGCGCGTGACCCTCCGTTCCGGGGCTAAGGTCTGGCTGTTTTCCTCCGCCAGCCTGGATGCGATCCCGCAAATCGCGCGCTTAGCCAGCGATTCGCCGATCGAGAAGTATCTGCCGGATCCGTTGGTGAATTGGAAGGTGATGGACACTGCGCTGTGGCGCTGGATCGCGCTGCTTTTGTTGGCAGCCGCTTTGGCCGGGCTTGCCAAGCTGGTCTCCAGGCTCGCGCTTTTATGGATGGAGCCGATCCTGAAGCGTATCGCGCCGCGCATGAGCACGGGCCTGCTGGCTGTGCTGCTGGGGCCGCTGGGGCTGCTGCTGGCGGCGGCCGGATTCCGTGCGGGGATGGAGTGGATCGATCCTTCGGCGAGGCTGCGGCTCTACCTGGAGCGCGCCGCCGGGCTGATGTTCCTTTGCGCGCTCGCGTGGCTGGGCATGCGCGTGGTGGATTTGCTGATGATGCGCCTGCGCGCGGCCCTGGGGGCGAAACATCAGACCTTCACTTACTCGGTTTTGCCGCTGGCCTCCCGCGTGTTGAAAATTATTATCGCGACGATGGCGGTCACGGCTCTGCTGAGTAACTGGGGATACAATACCGGAACAATTTTGGCCGGGCTGGGTGTGGGCGGCGTGGCGCTGGCTCTGGCCGCCCAAAAAACCGTGGAGAACCTGTTCGGAGGCGTGGCGGTGATCACCGACCGGCCGGTGACGATCGGCGATTTCTGCAAATTCGGGAACCAGGTAGGCACGGTGGAAGATATCGGGTTGCGTTCCACCCGCATCCGCACTCTCGATCGCACTCTGCTCACGGTGCCCAATGGACAGTTCTCTACCATGACCCTGGAGAACTTCTCGAAGCGCGACAAAATGTGGTTCCACTTGACGCTCAACCTGCGGCGGGATACGACTTCCGGCCAGGTGCGGAATCTGCTGGAATCCATCACGCAGACTCTTCGCGAAAATCCGAAGGTCGAAATAGGGCCGATCCCAGTGCGGTTTGTGGGAGTAGGGACGTACTCTCTCGACCTGGAAATCTTCGCCTATATTTTGACGCTGGATGGCGATGAGTTTATGCGGATTCAACAGGAGCTGTTCTTGTCGATTCTGGACGAAGTGGAGGCGGCCGGAACGGCGCTCGCGGTGCCCACGCAAGCGTATTACTCGATTGCGCGCACTCCCAACCAGAACGGCGCGCCCGTGCCGCAGGAGATGCGCGCGAATTAGGGAAAGCTTAACACCGTTCACTTGGTGGGGTAAGTTGGCCTGTGGCCGAATCGGCGCAAACGCGAGCGTCACGAAAGCAGCGTCACGCCGAGCTTTTCGAGTTGGCGGCGGGCGATATCCGCCCAATTGCCGGCGCTAGGCAAGTTTCGTCTGGATCTGTTCTACCGGTTGAATGTCTTCCCGATCCGCGTTCCTCCCTACGCGATCGGCCCGAGGATATCCTTCTCCTCGCAAAATATTTCATCGACCGCTATGCCGCTAAAGCGGCCAAAAGGATCAGACGGGTGGAAAAGCGAACCGCGGAGCTTTTCGAGGAATACGACTGGCCGGGAAACATCCGTGAACTACAGAACGTGATCGAACGGGCTATGATCCTTTGCGACTCCGACACGTTTTCTGTGGAAGAGTCTTGGCTGCGACCTGAGTCGGAGAGCGATGCCGACCTGCGACCTTTGCTCTCGAATCACCAACGAGAGATCATTGGAGCCGCATTGGCCCAAACTCATGGCCGGGTCGCGGGCCCGCACGGCGCCGCCGCGAAGCTCGGGGTCGCGCGAACAACCCTGGAATCCAAGATCAAGAGCCTCCACATCGATAAGAATCGCTATCGGTCGGGAAATGGCAACTTCTCATCGGATTCTTGATCTTTAATTGGAGTCTTGTGTCCAATCCGAAGCCGAGCAGGGATAAGGAATTCGGCGATTTCAACCGCCGCTTCGGGGAACGCTGGCAGACGACGTAAACCGATCGTCTGCCCACCATCGCTGGGGTAAGTTCGCCTGGGGGCGGCGTTAGGCAGGAAGGCAGGAGCCGTCCGCGCGAGGGGGGACGCGGACGGCTCCAATTGGTTCAATGGACTTCAATCGTGTCGACTTTGAGTTCGTCGCCGTTCAGAGTGCCCTCAATGGTGGCCATCACTTGACTGCCCGCGGCGCTCGGGTCCTTCGCCCGATCGGCGCCGTTGTTGCTGTCTTTCAACGCCTGGGCAGCTTTCTTGTTTCCATCGGCATCCAGCTTGAGCGTCTTTTCGCCGGAAACCTGAATGGCAAATGCAGCAGTGGTAGCCGTCGGAGTGCAGGCGGCTTTCTGCTGCGCGGCGCAACTGGCGTCGACCAACGCTCCACTGTATGTCTCTGCGAATGCCATGGCAGACACGAAGAGGAGGGTCGCGCCCAATGTGAGAATTCGTCGCATTTTGATCTCCCTGGTCAAACAAATGTCAAAGAAATAATTGAAGCGGCTGTTTGGACTTGAGCATCTTTGGTTCCAGCGTAGTGGTATGAAGGAGTTGGCGCGCGCAAACATACTTCCGACCCGCGCCGATTGCGAAAAAGCTACTGAGGGCGGGCAAAAAGTTCTCGTGTCTGGAATACCCTTCGTGCGGAACGACACACAATCGCGGGAAAATGGTATATCCTAAAGGCAATGGACGATCGATCTGTCGCAGGTTTTTCTTCCCGCGTTTTTCCGCTGGTTCTTTTCCTCACTTTCGCCGGTGGAGCGGTGGGGGCGCCGCCCTCGCTGAATTCGGGCACGGGCCTATGCGTGGCGCAGGCGGATGGCTTCCTCAACGCCCGGCTCGGGTTTTGGCAGCAACGCCTCAACTTGGCGGACTGGAAGATCTCGATGGTTCTGGCGCATGCCAGCGATCTGAAGCCCAAGACGCTGGGAAATATCCACTGGGACGCCAACAAGAAGACCGCTATCATTCACGTGCTGGACGCTTCCGACTACCGGACTGGATGCCGCGAGGCGCTATCCGACATGGAGCTGACTCTGGTACACGAACTGGTTCATCTCGAGCTTTCTTCCCTGCCGCGTTCGCAGGCCAGCCGGCACGAGGAGGAATTGGCCGTCAACCGCATTGCCGACGCTCTGGTGCGGCTGGATCGGCAGGACGGGCGGTCCGCCACGTTTGATCCAAAGCCAGATGCACCATCCTCTCACGCGGATGCTTCAGCGCCAACATGGTAAGTGCTTGAGGGTTTGGTCTTTCATTTGCTAAGTAAGGCCGCGTCGAACGAATCCCGCGCGCCGATGAAGAACCCCGGAAGCACCACAGATCCGCTCTGGTACAAGGATGCGCTGATCTACGAACTGCATGTCCGCGCGTTCTTCGACAGCAATAACGACGGGATTGGCGATTTCCCGGGACTCATTCAGAAGCTCGACTACCTTCAGGATTTGGGCGTTACATGCCTGTGGCTGCTGCCCTTCTTTCCCTCTCCCCTCAAAGACGACGGCTACGATATTTCCGATTATCAGAACGTACATCCCATGTACGGAACTCTGGAGGACTTCCGCGCCTTCCTGGCGGCCGCGCACGAGCGGGGCCTGCAGGTGATGATCGAGCTGGTAATGAATCATACCTCCGACCAGCATCCGTGGTTTCAGCGTGCCCGCCAGGCGCCCAAGGGGTCGCCGGAGCGCGACTACTACGTTTGGAGCGACACGGATCAGAAATATGGCGAAGCCCGCATCATCTTCACGGATACCGAGAAGTCGAACTGGACATGGGATCCGGTGGCCCAAGCGTACTTCTGGCACAGATTCTTTTCGCACCAGCCGGACCTGAATTACGATCATCCCAAGGTAGTCGAGGAAATGCTCGCGGTGATGCGTTTCTGGCTGGACTTGGGCGTCGACGCGCTACGGGTCGACGCCATCCCGTACCTGGTGGAGCGCGAGGGCACTAACTGCGAGAATCTTCCCGAAACCCACTTGATAATCCGGAAGCTGCGGCAGGAGATCGATGCGGGCTTTGAGAACCGCATGATTCTGGCCGAAGCGAACCAGTGGCCCACGGATGTGCGTCCCTATTTCGGCGATGGAAATGAATGCCACATGGCATTTCACTTTCCCCTGATGCCGCGCATCTATATGGCGCTGCGCCAGGAGGATCGCCTGCCGATCGTCGATATCATGGCGCAAACGCCGGAGATTCCCGGCGCCTGCCAATGGGCGTTGTTCCTGCGAAACCACGACGAGCTGACGTTGGAAATGGTAACGAACGACGAGCGCGATTACATGGTGCTGGCCTACAGCGCGGACTCCCGGATGCGCATCAATCTTGGCATCCGGCGGCGCCTGGCCACGTTGCTGGATAACAATCGGCGCCGTATCGAACTTCTGAACAGCCTGCTCTTTTCATTTCCAGGAACGCCGGTGCTCTACTATGGCGACGAAATCGGGATGGGGGACAACATTTACCTTGGCGACCGCAACGGCGTGCGCACGCCCATGCAATGGAATGCGGATCGCAACGCGGGCTTCTCGCGGGCCACACCGGCCAAACTGTACAGCCCGGTCATTATGGACCCCATCTGGGGTTATGAAGCCGTAAATGTGGAGGCGCAACAAGGCGATCCGTCGTCGCTGCTGAGCTGGATGCGCAACATGATCGCCTTGCGCAAATTGTTTCGCGTGTTCGGCCGGGGTACGCTCGAATTCCTGAATCCGTCCAATCGCAAAGTGCTGGCATATCTGCGGCGCTACGAGGAGCAGCAAGTGCTGTGCGTCGCCAATCTGTCGCGATTTGCGCAGCCCGTGGATCTGGAGTTGCCGGACCTGGAAGATGCCACGCCGGTGGAGATGCTCGGATACGTGGACTTTCCACCGATCGGCAAGCAGCCTTACCGCCTCACCTTGGGACCGTACAGTTTCTTCTGGCTGGAGTTGCATCCCCAACCCAGACACGCCGACGCCGCAGCCAACCAGTTCGAGGCGCCGGTCGCGGCGGACAACTGGGAAGGATTGCTAGAAGGGGCGGGGCGGTATCGGCTGGAGTCCGCGCTTCTTCCGGAGTACTTGCGAAAACAGGATTGGACCGGCGCCAAGGCGCCGCACATCCGCAGCGCCAGGATCTCAGATTGGGCGGCTCTGCCGGATTCCAAATCGGTTCTGGCCCTGGTGGAAGTACAGTACGAAAAAGGAGAGCCGGAAACTTACTTTATCCCGCTCGGGCTGGCCTTCGGCAAGGATGCGGATGTGGTGCGGGAGACAGCTCCAGCCACCATCCTTTCCCCCGCCATTTCCCGCGACGGACCCGGATTTCTGCATGACGCCGCCAGCGCCGAGCGCACCGCCGCAGCCTTCCTTAGCTTGATCGAACACGCCCAAAGGGTGCCGGCACGAAGAGGATCGATCCAGGGAGAGGCGGGCGCGGCGTTTGAGGCGATGCGCGGTTCCACGGACACTTCCCTGGCTATCCGGCGCGTCTCCGCGGAACATCGCAATACACTGGTGTTCTACGGTGATCGGCTCGTCCTCAAGCTGTTTCGCCGCCAGCAGCACGGGCCAAATCCGGATTGCGAAATGCGGAGATACCTCACCGAGACCGCGCATTTCGAGGGCATTCCGCCTTTTGCGGGCGCCATCGAATATACGCCCGCGGATGGCGAGCCGGCGGCGTTGGCCATGCTGCAAGGCTTTGTGGCAAACCAGGGAGACGGCTGGACGCTGACCCTGGAAGAGCTGGCGCGCTATTACGAGAACTGCGCTACCGTGGCGTTTCCCGAAGGCGGCAGTGCGGCGTCCGGCGAGGTGATGGACCTTGCGGAACAGGACCCCTCGCAGTTAGCGCGCGACCATGTCGGCATTTCGCTCGACTCAGCCGCCAGGCTCGGCCGCCGCACGGCCGAGTTGCATCTGGCGCTGGCTTCTCCAACACAGGACCCGGCATTCATCCCCGAGACCTTGGCCGCCGGCGACGTGCAAAGCCTGCTGGCCGGGCTGCGCAAGGAGGCTTCCGGCGCTTTGGATCTTTTGAAAGACAGCATCGCCGGCCTGTCGGACGATCTCATCGATCTTGCGGGCCTGGTGCTGGGCCGGCGGAGACAGATTCCGGACAGCTTTCGCCTGTCTGCGGGAGACGCTGCCGGCGACGGCACGCTGGGTCAACGCATCCGGATTCACGGCGATTATCGCCTCGGTAACGTGCTGCAGGTCAAAACAAATTACGTCGTGGTCGATTTCGGGGGCGAGCCTGGGCGTACCGTCGCCGAGCGCCGCGTCAAGCAATCGCCGCTGCGAGACGTGGCCGGCATGCTGCGCTCCTTAAGCTACGCTGCGTATGCCGGACTGATCGGCTATACGGCGCGCCGGCCCGAGGATTGGGAGAGCTTGGAACCTTGGGCGCGGCTGTGGGAGCGCTCCACGGGAGCGGAGTTCTTGCGCGCTTATCGCCGTACGGCTCAAGCCGCTCCGTTTCTGCCGCCCGGCGATGGGAACTTTCGAAAACTGCTCGCTATCTATCTGCTGGACAAAGCCCTAAAAGAGCTCTCGTACGAACTGAACAATCGTCCCACTTGGGTGCGCATCCCCTTGATGAGTATCTTGTCGCTGCCTATGGAAGCCGGAGGGCGTGAGTGGAAATGGATGCCGTCTCGCAGCCGGAACTAGAACGGATCGAACGCGCCGGCGGCGCCGACCTGGTGGTCGGCATTCTCGACCCGGAGCCCGACGACCAGGCTGGCGCCACTATCCCCATGGTGCGCGCAGCGCTGGCGGAATTATCCGTCGAGTTAAACAGGACCGCGCGGGTGGTGGTGCTCTGCAACAATGGCACGCATGGCCCGGCGGCGCCGGCTCCGGACGCTGACCGGCTGCAGCCTGCCGCACCTGACGGCGACGGCCAGTCGTTAACGGTTTTCTCCTACAGCCTGCCTGCTCCCGGCCCGGCGGAGACACCTCAACCCAAAGTGTCCCACGCATATCGAAGCGTCCTCGCGGTGGGCAGGAAACTCGGAGTTCGCGCTTGCGGCGTGATCGCTTCCCAGCGGCGGGCCGTGACTCCCCAATGGATCTACCGGCTGGTTCAGCCGGCGCTGGAACTGGGGTTCGACCTGGTGGCCCCGCGCTATACCCGCCATAAGTTGGAAGGCCTCCTCAACAAGAGCGTCCTTTCTCCGCTGCACCGCGCGCTCTACGGCGAGCAACTCCAAAACCCGATGGGTCCCGACTTCGGACTCTCGGGAAAGCTTCTACAGCGGGCTATGGGGCAGGATTCCGGTCCCTCGCGCGGCGCTGAGAACGATCCTGTGGCATCCCTTGCTCCCATGGCTGTGTGTGGCGGTCTGCGCGTGTGCGAATCGCATTTGGGTGTACGCACCCAGCCGCCTACCGACTGGATGAATCTGAGTTCACTTCTGGCAGCGGTTCTGGGACCTGTTTTTCTCGAAATGGAAAGGCAAGCGGCCTGCTGGCAGGGCATCCGGGGATCCAATCCAGTGCCGGGATTCGGCTCTCCCGAAATTGCCCCCGAGGACACTGGAACCATGGACGTACACCGCATGGTCGAATCGTTCCAATTGGGCGATCAGAACCTGCAGGATGTCTGGGGCCTGATACTGCCTCCCACGACTTTGTTGGAATTGAGAAAGTTGTCGCGTCTGCCGCTGGACCAGTTCCGGATGCCGGACGATTTGTGGGCGCGGATCGTCTACGATTTCGCGCTTGGGCACCGCCTGCGAACCATCAGCCGCGATCATCTGCTGCGCTCGATTACGCCCCTTTACCTGGGATGGATCGCTTCTTACGCGCTCGAAGTGGAAACGGCCGGGCCCGCGGAGATCGAGGCGCGCATCGAGCGTCTATCCAGGGCATATGAGGATGGCAAACGCTACCTGGTTTCCCGTTGGCGGTGGCCCGACCGCTTTAACCCGTAATAGTCCGGCCCATCGGAATGAGAGAGGAGGATAAGATGTGGGATCAAGTTGGACAAGCGCTCAACCAATCGATGAACAGAATGTTAAGCCAGATGGCCAGCCTGTTGCCCGGCGTGGTGGCGCTGATCGCGGCACTGTTGGTTTCGACTCTGGTGGCGTGGGTTCTGGCGGCGATTCTGCGGCGGTCGCTCACCAGTATCGATTTCGATCGGCGGGTCGCTCAATGGGGTTTCTCCGCTCTGGCGGAATGGTCGCCTTCGAAGAGCCCCACGCGGCTGGTCACGCGAGCGGTCGCATGGACGGCCATGCTCATTGGCTTCCTCATCGGCATTTCAGCTTTCGATGTGGCGCTGACCTCGCAGTTTGTAATCCGGCTCTTCGCTTATCTGCCCAACGTGCTGGCGGCGGTGGTGGTTCTGGCCGCCGGCAGTATCGTCGCCGGATTCCTGGCGCGCAGTGTCCTAATCGGGGCCGTCAATATGAATTTGCAATACGCGCGGCTGCTGAGCGCGGGCGTCAAATGGCTGGTAACCGTTCTCGCCGTGGCCATGGCTCTCGAGCATCTGAGCATCGGCGGCGGTATCATCCGCCTGGCGTTCGGCATTCTGTTTGGCGGGATTGTCCTGGCATTGGCTCTGGCGGTCGGTCTGGGGTCCAAGGAACTGGTCAGCCGGTCGCTCGACCGCGAGGCCAGCAAGACCTCCAGCCAGAATATGCAGGAGCCGGTCGGCCATTTGTGATCTGCCGTGTGGGGCACCGTCGAAAACGCACCGTGGGGCGGGCAATTGTGCCCAATGCCACTTACTT
>Ga0070761_10000723_pt1 | contig 21069 bp, 19 predicted proteins | sample HubBroMetageREF1_FD_66724 | JGI IMG/M metagenome (GOLD analysis project Ga0070761, IMG submission 66724) | Reference soil microbial communities from the Hubbard Brook experimental Forest, New Hampshire, USA - Hubbard Brook CCASE Soil... | ecosystem: Environmental > Terrestrial > Soil >... | reverse complement strand
GAAGTCGCCGTTCCGCTCAAAATGACAACTTGTAAATTAGGATGCCTGACGAGCGAGAGCCTGCCCAGAGCATGTCGAAGGGACGCTCGTCGCTCCACGAAACCGGTTTTACTGACAGCTGAGAGCTGACAGCCGACAGCCGTTCCCCTAGAAGAATTGCCGCAAAGAGGCGACAATGGTTCCCGTCAACATTTAAGGAGCCCGGTGGGAGCCAGTCTTAGTCTGAAACCCATTCTGAAGCCCAGTCCGCAACGAAGTCTAAAGCCTGCGAGCCCGAAGCCCAAGCTTGGCCTGCGCGCCTGGATGGAGCGCGTGCTGGTGGAGTGCGATCGCGCGGCAGCGGGGTTCGATGCCGACCCGGTGCACGATCTTAGAGTGGCGCTGCGGCGCTGCCGCTCTCTCGCCGATGGATTGATCGCGCTCGATCCCGATCCTTCATGGAAAGAAATGAAGAAGGCGGGGAGAAAACTTTTTCGGGCGCTCGGTGAATTGCGTGACATGCAGGTGATGCAGGAGTGGATCGAAAAGATAGGGAAGATTGAAAAGATAGGGAAGATCGAGAAGCTGGGAACGGTCAGCGACTCGGCGGCGGAAGACGCGGCTCGCCGCGTCTCTACGGAGAATCAGGGCGATCATTTGTCTGGCGACCCGGTCGTGGTCAAGCTGCTCAACTACATTCACGCGCGCGAAATTGAATGCAAGCAGCGCGCCTTCAAAGATCTGAATCAGTTTGACCGCAAGCAATGGCGGCAGTGGTCGAGCACTTTGCCGCGGCGCGCCGCGCGGGTGCGTCCGGGGAGCGTGGTGTATCTGCATCTGGCGCTCGAAAAGTGGACGGCCGCTTACGATCTCCACAAACACGCTCTGCGGACGCGGTCGCAGGTTAGCTGGCACACGCTGCGCATCGGCATCAAACGCTTCCGTTACACGGTGGAGAATTTCCTGCCGCGCCAGCACGCGTTGTGGGGCGACGATCTGAAAGAGCTGCAGGATCTTTTGGGAGAAGTGCACGATCTGGATGTGCTGTGGGCGACGGCGGTCGATCCCAATGTCAGTGCGTTTCCGGACGCGGAAAGCCGCGCGCGCTGGCGTGAGCGGTTGAACCGGGAGCGCGACAAACGCATCGCCCGCTATCGCGAGAAGATGGTGGGACGGCAGTCGCTATGGCGCGTCTGGCGCGCGGAGTTGCCGTCGGGCCCGCAGTTGCGAGCCGCCGCGATGAGCCGTCTTCGCACATGGGCCGGATATCTCGATCCAGATTTTTCGCATTCCCAGCGCGTGGCCCAGTTGGCGCTTCTTTTATATGACGGATTGCAAGCCGCGGGGCTGTTGACGACGGACGCGGAGGCTCCGCATCTGGTCCAGAATCGGGACCGGAATTCGGACCAGAGTCTGGGCAAGAATTCCGATTATGATCCGCGAGCGGTGCTGCAGGCAGCCGCCCTGATGCATGATGTCGGCAAAGCCAAGGGCTCGCAAAATCACCAGAAAACATCGTATCGGATGATACGCGGACTGCCGCGGCCGCTGGGTTGGAGCGCGCGAGAACTGGAAATGGCGGCGGTAGTGGCACGCTACCACCGTGGGGCCCTGCCGCATCCGCGGGGAAAGACCATGCAGTTGCTGGATCTACCGGATCGGCTAATCGCCATGCAGTCGGCTGCCATTCTGCGTCTGGCCAACGCGCTAGACGCGCGCCCTGGCCTCGGTAAGCAGGAGCTCAGCAAGAACGCCCGCAACGGAAACGAACGCGGTGCGCAGGGAGGTGCGCACGGAAAAGAGGACGCCAGCGAACCGCGGCTCGAGGTCAGCGCACAAGATCATTGCGTGTTAGTGCGAGCGGCGGGATACTCGGCGCTCGACCGGTCGGCCGAAGGCGTCGCTGCGGCGCGCCATCTTTTGGAAACCGTGCTGCGCCGGCCGGTGCTGGTGCGAACGCTGCGTGTTTCGGCAGCAGGCGGAAGGTCTCAGGAAAACCGCGCCGTGAGAATCGTTTGATTTTGTTTTTCCTGAGACCTGGCACCTTGGACCTGAGACCTCTTTTCGCAACTTTCTCGTGCACGTTCCCATGCTAAGGAGTATCGTTAGCAGTTCAACCGAACTCCCTAACAGGAGGTGTGTGTTGAAGATCAACATTTCAAGGAAAGACGCACTATTGAAGAGAATTCCACTGGCTGTTGTCGCATTGCTTTTTTGGGGGTTCGCATTAGGCGCGCAACAAAAAGATCAGCAGCCCCCCGCAAAAGCTCCCGCCACCGAATACAAAATTCCCCCCGAAGCAGCCGCCAAGGCCAATCCCGTCAAGCCCACTTCGGAGTCGCTCGCCAGGGGCAGAAAGATGTATGGCTATGATTGCGCGATGTGCCACGGAAAAGACGGCGATGGCAAGGGCGACATGGCGTCGGACTACAAAAACGTCACCGACTTCACCAAGCCGGAGGCATTGAAAAGCCGCACCGACGGCGAACTTTTCTACATCATCCGCAATGGCAAGGGCGACGACATGCCCCCGGAAGGCGACCGGGCCAAAGATGACGAAATCTGGAACATGGTGAACTATATCCGCTCGCTGGCGAAGAAGTAGGAATCACATCTTTAGCAGTGGCGCTCGCGCTTTCTTGCACGCGTGGAGCAAATCCTCGTCCAAGGTGGCTAGTGGCAAGCTGCGATCCAGCGCCAGATCGAGGTAAGCGGCATCATATGCAGTCAGGCCGTGCTCGCGGCTGAGGTACTGAATTCTGTCGAAAACGACGCCGGCGGGAAACTGTTCCAGCACGATGGGGAGCGCTGCCAGGTCATCGAGAAAGTTTCGCGACAGCGCTTTGGAAATGCGTTTGCGTTTTTCTCCAACCAGCAGAGCATTCAGAACTTCGTGCGGCCAGAATGAAGGCGCAACGGCCGTGTCGCCACGCTTGAACATGCCGGCCACATGCTGCGCCAGGGCAACATTTTCATCGGGAAAACACCAGGTGAGGACGACGGAAGCGTCGAGGACAAACCGGCTCATCGGCGACCTTCGTTGATCAGATCTTTGATCTTGAGCCCACGCAGCGAAAGCCGGTGACGCTTGCCGAAACTTGACAGGCGCTCTACCGCTTCCGCGGCGGAAACGCCCTGGGCCGAAACGCGCTCCTTTAACAGCGCTCCCAGCAATCGTGAAACGCTGGTATCCCGGCGCGCCGCCTCTATCCGAGCCCACCGGGCGACGTCTTCCTCCAGCGTTACAGTTACGTTTCGCAGGCGACGAGTGGACGACACGAACCTAGTGTAACACTACTTTCGTGTCCCTGCCACAAGAATTTCCAGGAAACTCGCTCATCGACGCCGGACGCTCCATTCGAGCGTTTTGTCGAAACCGTCGTAACTTGCCTGTATGTCGTTCTTTGCGAAATCGGGCATGATGACTCGCGAGCAGCGCATGAAAGCCGTGCCTGGACTGATTGAACTGGGCGACGATCCGTCGCTCGACGCGACCACGCGCAACTGGGTGTATCAGGCCCTGCGCGAAATCACTAACGTCAATTTGCCCAACGATCCCACGACGTGGCGGAACTGGTACTCGACCCACGCCACGGAGAAGGCGCGCGAATTCGGCAAAGGCGATTCCTGGTCGGTGCCGGGGAATAGCCGATGGCGGCGGATCCCGACAGGCGGTTGAGGCAACACCTTGAGAATCCTATGAAGGATGCTGCTGTGGAATCCCGCCCCTTCGGCTTCGCTCAGGGCAGGCTCTTGCGCACAAAACGGGCACGGATGGGGCACTGGCACCATCTTCAGATGCGCGGCAAAACCCTGCCGAGCTTCGCTCGGCTTGACAGCCGAGGGCGGCTGTCGCTACGCGAACAGGAATTCTTTTGTCCTCAATTCTTTGATCGTATCCCGCAGCTTAGCCGCCTTCTCAAATTCAAATCGCTTGGCCGCCTCCCGCATATCGCTCTCTAACTTGGCAATGTAAGCGTCCAGTTCCTCCTGCGATTTCAAATCCGGAATGCCGCCGGCTTCGGGGCCGGTCAGATCGGTATAGTCGGCGCTGACGATCGCAACCAGCGTCATGTCGAGTGGACGGATAATCGATTCCGGCGTGATTCCGTTTTCTTCGTTGTAGGCTTGCTGGATGGCGCGGCGGCGGTTGGTTTCGTCCAGCGCCTTTTTCATGGAGTCGGTCATGCGATCGGCATAGAGAATGGCCCTGCCGTTCAGGTTGCGGGCGCACCTTCCAATCGTCTGGATCAGCGAACCCGCCGAGCGCAGGAAACCTTCTTTATCGGCATCGAGAATCGCCACCAGCGATACTTCCGGCAGGTCGAGGCCTTCACGCAGAAGATTGATGCCGATCAATACATCGAACTCGCCTTTGCGCAGGTCTCGCAGAATTTTCACCCGCTCCAGCGTCTCGATTTCGGAATGCATGTATCGACATTTCACGCCGACCTCGCTGTAATACTCGGCCAAGTCCTCTGACATGCGCTTGGTCAAAGTGGTTACGAGCACGCGCTCGTTGCGTGCCACCCGGTCGCGGATCATATGCAGCAGGTCGTCGATCTGACCTTTCACCGGCCGAATCTCAACCGGCGGGTCGATCAATCCGGTGGGGCGGATGATCTGCTCGACCACTACGCCGGCCGACTTAGTAAGTTCATAAGGACCGGGCGTCGCGGAAACATAGATGAGCTGGTTGGTGCGATGCTCGAACTCTTCGAAGGTGAGCGGACGATTATCCAGGGCCGAAGGCATGCGGAATCCGTACTCCACCAGCGTCTGCTTGCGGGAGCGGTCGCCGTGATACATCCCATGAAGTTGCGGCACGGTCTGATGCGACTCGTCGATGAACATGAGAAAGTCGCGTGGAAAATAATCAAGTAGCGTGGGCGGCGGCTCGCCTGGAAGGCGTCCCGTAAAATGCCGCGAGTAGTTTTCTATGCCATGGCAGTAACCCATGGCCTTGATCATTTCCAGGTCATACATCACACGCTGATGGATGCGCTGCGATTCGACGAGCCTTCCCTGCTTCTCTAGTTCCGCTTCCCACCAGGCCAGTTCGGTTTTGATGGAAGCGACGGCCGAGGACCGGGTTTCTTCTTTCATCACGTAGTGCGTCTTGGGATAAATCGGCAGGCGCATGTAACGCTGCTTGACCGTTCCGAACAGCGGGTCGACCTGCGCGAGCGATTCCACTTCGTCGCCAAACATTTCGACGCGATAGGCATTGTCGTCATAGGTGGGATAAATCTCGATGACATCGCCGCGTACGCGAAACGTTCCCCGGCGAAATTCGCCTTCCGTCCGCTCGTACAGAATGTCGACCAGTTTGCGCGTGATCTCCGAGCGCTTGATCTTCTGTCCCTTTTCCAGGAACAGCATCATCCCGTAGTAAGCCTCGGGCGATCCCAGGCCGTATATGCAGCTTACCGAAGCCACAATCAAAACATCGCGGCGCTCGAAAAGCGACCGGGTCGCCGAAAGCCGCAGTTTGTCCAGTTCGTCATTGATCGTCGATTCCTTCTCGATATAAAGATCCGCGGCCGGCACGTAAGCCTCGGGCTGGTAATAGTCGTAGTAGGAGACGAAGTACTCCACGGCATTGTGGGGAAAGAAACTCTTAAATTCATGGTAGAGCTGGGCGGCCAGGGTCTTGTTGTGGGCCATGACCAGGGTTGGGCGGTTGGCGGCCTCGATCACCTTGGCGGCGGTGAAGGTCTTGCCCGATCCGGTGACGCCGAGCAGAACCTGGTGCTGCTCGCGATCAAAAACTCCGCGGGTTAGGGTCGCGATTGCTTGTCCTTGGTCCCCTTGGGGCTTGTAGGTGCTTACCAGCTTGAAGTCCACCGTCTTATTATAGGGGAGGTGTGGCCTTGGGCCGCGGAATGTACTTCTGTGTAAAAATGCTCGTTAGCGGTCGGATACTGGGGAGTTTGTACTAAGTGATTAACCTTAGACCCTAGGGAAAAGGCAGTACATCCCCACCCGCAATCCGAATGTAATCACCAGCCAAAGACCGCGCCCATCGCGATTTTCCCGCAAAACAACACACAATTGAAGTTTTCATAGTTAGTTAACACCCGGCGCCTGGTTTGGCCGCGTGGTTGCAAAATGAGACGCAAAAGAACCGAGTCCAGGTGGCCCGAGTGAAGGTGTGCCGAGGGGGCATGGCATGGTTTCACCGCCACTAGCCGACCCGGACATGACGGTGAGGTGCAGTATTGATGGACGAGAAGTTCGAGAAAATGGGGCCACGGGAGCGGCGGATTGTCGATCTGCTGCTGCAGGGATGCGATAACGCGGAAATCGCTCGCGACCTGAACATGCCCGAGCGCACGGTCAAAGCCTATTTCAACCGTCTGTTTCTGCGTTTCGGAATCAAAGGCGGCATCAAGCGAGTCAAGCTCGCGACTTTACTTTACCGGAGGCAATTATGGTTGGAGAGACAGCAAAGCGCCGCGGGCCCAGCGAACGCGAGCAATTCATCATTCAGCGCGTAGCCGAGGGCTGCAAGAACCGGGAGATCGCCGATTCTCTGGGGACAACCGAACACGTGGTGAAAAACTACCTGCGCTTGATCTACGACAAGCTGGGATTGTGGAACCGCGTCGAGCTGGCGCTGTGGTATGAGGCGCGGCGGCACGAGCAGGTTTATCACGCGTAAGTTAGGGATCCGCAAAGTGAACAGTGGGTGCGACCACAATCGCTTCCCCTCCCTTCCGCAGCGAGGAAATGCATCTGGCTGCGGGCCCGCCTTTGTTTTCATCTTCATCGATCAGACGACAATTACCGAAGAAGTTCTGCTTAGCGCTTGCCAGCGGCGGCGCTGGCGGCTTTCTTGCCCGGTTCGCGCGCGGCGACGGTGAGTTCTTTTTCGAGCGACGAGAAGCGCTGGAAAACCTCGTGCAGACGCAGCGCCATGTTGCGGATGGCATCGGCTTGCGCGGCGACCGTGGCGGGTAGTCCGGGCTCGTGCACCAGAAGTTCCGCGTTGCCGAGCACGGTGGTGAGGGCGTTGTTGACGTTCGTCCGCATTTCGATCATATAGCGTCCGAGAGTAGCCTCGGCCTGGGCGGCGGCGCAGATTTTCTCGGCGTCCGCGGCGCGCGAGTCGGCTTTGCAGCGGCGCAGAATTTCGCGTCCGATCAGGCCGGCTAGCGCCGGCCAGATGCCAGGCTCGCGACGTAACTCGAGAACGGCTCCGTGCAGGTTATAGAAATTGCGCGCGGGTTCGGAGTGAATGATGATGGCCGGCTTGCCGGCGGCGATGAGGGACTGCTTCAGGTCTTCGTTAGGGAGATGGTTCGGGGATTTGCGCTGGTCGCTCTTAAGCTGGCCGTTCTTAAGCCGGGCGCTCTTGCGCTGGTGCTTAGGTTTTTCGATGGAAGACGCGTCGGCGATCGCGAGGTCGTAGTGGCTGCCCTCGAGGTCGCGAGAGAAGCCCTGGTCGAGCACGGTGAATTCCGGACAGAGTTCCCGACCGTGGCAATGGGGAGCTGAGTCCTGGGGCCAATTCGCGGTGATCTCGCGCGAGAAGGCGGAATCGCTGGCAAGGATCAGGACGGTCGGGCGATTCATGCTCTCACGTCTTTCTGGTTTCTCTAGCCTTTCTGGCTCGGCACCAGCGGCTAAACAGATTGCTGAAGAAATCGATTTTCGATGTGCAGTCCTTAAGAGGGTGGGTGAGAACTCAGCCGTCCCTCCGGGACTGGCCACCTTGCGCATCTTGTTTACCCGGCACTGAAGCGCCGGGCTAATGGTAATCGTCCCTCCGGGACTTGAATCATTTTCCTCCGGGGCTGGAAGGCTCGGGCTTAGAAAATTACTCTTGCGGTCCGCCACCAGATTTTGCGGAAGCGGCGGCCGCGCGCGCGGCGAGCGCAGGCTTGCGCGCTCCGTTCTGGAGGGCGTCGTCAACGGCCGCCCGGAGATCGACCAGCATGCGCAAGGGCTGGCCCGAGGAGTATTCGGCGTGGAACATTACTTTCCAGGACTGGCAGATCATGCGCAGACGAGCGATCGGTTCCTCGGCGGAGAACTGGGCGCGGCGGCAATCGACGGTGGAAACGCCGCGGCGCTCGAGTTCGCGGAGGCCATCCTGAATGGCGTTGAGATCGTCGTGCATGAGGCGGAAAAATATCCGCCGGATCATGAAGCTGAAGCGGGCAAACGCCACCATAGCCGAAGGCTCAAAATAGCGGGCCGCGTTCTGCATCTTGAGCTTGCGCCCCTGCTCGAGCGCGCCGCCGTGCAGCAATTCGCTGAGCCGGCGGCAATGCGCCGCCGACTGCATGATGGTCTCCAGCGAATTCAACCAGGCGGGCAGCTCCGGCTGCAGCGGGCCCAGCACGGGCTCGAGCACCTGGGCGACGTAATCGAGATCCACGTCGGCGTCATCCATGCCCGAGGGCGCGCACAGCGAAAAATACTGGACGAGCAGAAAGTCGGTTTTGTCGCGGTCGCTCGCGGACTTCGCGGTCTTCTGCATGTGATGCGCGAGAAGCTGGCGCAGCACGGCTTCGCTGGCCAGGGGCGTCATCTGCAGAAACTGGCGCAACTGGTGTACCTGGAGCTGCGCGTCCACCTGCTGAAACCAGGCGGCCGCATCCTCGAGCGACTCTGGGGATGACGAAAAACCCGCGTCATCATTCATGTTCATGTTAACCGGGCATGCGGCGATCTCAATCACAAATTCGCGCACCAGGGCAGAGTAAACCGGCTGCAGGGCGCGGAGTGTGGCGCGCTGGTCATCGGAAGAGGAAGAGAAAGAAGGCTGAGTTGGGGTGGATGCAGTCATGATTTCACGATCCAATTGGGAACATTGTTTAGGAAGCGGGCGGCAACCACGGTGCGCTCCGGGTGATACTGAACCGCAACGACCGAGGCTTCGGCGCAAAGCCCGCCGTCGGTGCTCTCGACGAGGACGCGATCGGCAAATTCCAGCGGACGGTCGACCGCAAATAGAACTTCGTGCGCCGTGCCGAACTCGATGATGGTGTCCTGAAAAAAGACATTCTCGTTTTCGTGGCCGTTGGCATTGCCATTTCCGTTGCCGTTGCCATTGCTGTTAGCGCGGCTGAGTTTGATGGGGATCCGCACCGGCGTAGCTCCAGGAAAAAACCTGGCCAAGCGGCCTACGACTTCTGATTCGAGCGCGCGAGCGGTTGCCTGGTTGAGCACGGTAAGACCTTAACCCCCGGAAACTGGAGCAGGCGAGTCTTCCACCCCATCGCGCCAAAAGCAGGCGCGCTGGGGACCCCGGCTCTCCCCTCTTCCTGGTTTGGAAGATCTGCGAGGAGACTCAATCTGCTTTATCGGTATTCCATAGTGCACGGGTTGCACCAAAACCTTGAAGGGCATGCACCTAAGAACAAGTCAGAGAAAGAGAAGCAGTTAGCGGCCTCGTGCGGGGGTGGAATACGTTCATTTTTCGGGAGGCGCGGAAAGTGCGTGTCAGAATGACACGATCGTCTCATTTCGATCCCCGCGACGCATCCGGAGTTAGGTTTTTATGATTTATCGAGAATCAATAACCTGCCACGGTGCAACGCGGCCGCTGTCGCGACGGCCAGGCATAGACACCCAAGAGATGCCAGCGTCCGCTTTCGAGCCGTCGGGTAAGCCATTGCAAAGCGAGGAGGGCGGCAAGAAAAGCGACGCAAGCCTTATTGCAGCGTCGTTGATTGCGGAGGATCCTCTCGCACGCCTATGTTGTAGCGCTTCAGTTTGCGATAGAGCGTGGCTCGGCTTATGCCTAACATTTTGCCGGCTAGAGCCTTATCACCCTTGACGTGGGAGAAGACGCGCTTGATGGTGGCGCGCTCGATGTCTTCCAGGTCAGTGCCGGAAACGGCTTGCAAATCGAGTGTCTCGGCGCGGATTTCCGCATGCGCGATGGCGGGCGGGAGATCGTTGACTTCGATGAGGCTCTGATCCCCGAGAGCGACGGCGCGCTCCAGACAATTCTCCAGTTCGCGGACATTGCCAGGCCAGTCGTAGGCAAGCAGAGCTTTCATGGCATTGCCGGAAACCGAGACGCCGCGTCCGGGCGCGAGGCGCTCCAGGAACCAGGCTGTGAGGATTGGAATGTCGGAACGGCGTTCACGCAGCGCAGGCAGAGAAATGGTGACTACGTTGAGGCGGAAAAAGAGATCCTTGCGGAAGGTTCCCTTCTTGTATTCGGCGTCGAGGTCGCGATTGGTGGCGGCCATGATGCGCACGTCCACTTTGACTTTTTGATTGCTGCCGACGGGGCGGACTTCCTTCTCCTGCAGGAAACGCAAGATTTTGGCTTGCATTTCGAGCGGAAGTTCGCCGACCTCGTCTAAGAAAATTGTGCCGGTATCAGCGGATTGCAGCAGGCCCTGCTTGGAGCGAAGCGCGCCGGTGAAGGCTCCTTTCTCATAGCCGAATAGTTCGCTTTCGATCAGCGTAGGCACCAGCGATCCGCAGTCGACGGCCACGAAAGGACGGCTGGCCATGGCGCCGCGAAAATGAAGGGCGCGGGCCACCAGTTCTTTTCCGGTTCCGCTTTCGCCGGAAATCAGGACCGGGGTGCGCGTGTCTTTGAGCCGCGAAATCAGGCGCAGGACGTTCTGAATTCCAGTGGAATTCCCGATGATGCCGTGCAGGGAGGTCTCGGTTTCCGAGCGTTCGCGGAGATAAAGATTTTCTTCGACCAGGCGGACTTTGTCGGCCATGCGGCGCAGGAAGAGACGCAGTTCGTCGAGCGGAGAAAAGGGCTTGGCAATGTAATCGTAGGCGCCCAGCTTCATCGCCTGCACCGCGGTTTCGACCGATCCGTGGCCGGTCATGACGGCGACTTCAATGCGCGGATAGGTGCGCTTGACCTGCTCCAGGAATTCGATGCCGGTCATGCGGGGCATGACCATGTCGGTGAGCACCATGTGCACGGGTTGCTCCTCGAGCAAGGCGAGCGCGGCATCACCGCTCTCGGCTTCGAGGCAGAAGAAGCCCAACGACTCGCCGACGGTGATACAGAGGCGGCGGATGGTCTGCTCGTCGTCGACGATCAGCAGGCGGATGCGGAAGTCATTTTTCGTCAAGTCGTTTTTCGTCGAGTTCTGCGTTGTCAAATTCTGCGTCATGAGACCGCCCTGCCCATGGTCTGCTCGACCACGGTGATGAAGTCATGGACCCGGAACGGCTTTTCCACGCAAGGCGCGCCGGTGCGGCGCAGCGTGGCCGCGGTTTCCTCGTTGGCCATATCGCCGGTGATAAAAACCAGGCGGGAGGCGAGTTCGGGGCGATGGGTGGCGATCCAGGCATGGACCTGGGCGCCATCGACGCCTCCGGGAGTGCGCATGTCGGAAACGACGCCGTGGAAATTGCCGTCGGCCAGCAGACGCAGGGCATCGGCGCCGGATTCGGTGGAAACGACGGAGTATCCGTGGCCCTCTAGAACGGCGCGTACCAAGGCCATGACGGCCGGTTCGTCTTCAATCAGAAGCACGGGCGCAGAAGCGGGGTTGGTTCCTGTCTTATTCCCTAAGCTGGTTCCTGACTGGGTCATTTAGGATGCACTCCTGCCACGGCTCCAAAGGAGGCCACCTCGGATGCCACCGGGAGGCGGACGGTAAAAGTCGCTCCTTCAGAGTCTGGATTGTTGTGACATACAATTTCGCCGCCATGTTCGCGGACAATGCCATAGCAAATGCTGAGGCCCAAACCAGTTCCCTTGCCCACGTCTTTAGTGGTGAAGAACGGATCGAAGATACGTTCAGGATCGGCGATGCCCATGCCGTTATCGCGAAAAGAAATTTCGACGAAGGCACCGGCTTGGGCGCTCCTGACCTCAATGCGGGCGGGGCGCGCGGTCTCGCGAACGGCGTCGTAGGCGTTGTTCAGGATGTTAAGAAACACCTGTTGCAGCTGGTGCGAATCTCCGACGACCTGGGGCAGGGACTCATCGAGGCGCTCGACCACCTGAATGCCGTGACTGATGAAGTCGTAAGAACGCAAGTGCACGGTGCGTTGCAGGATGGAGTTGAGCTGCACCGGTTGGCGCTGGGGCGGCATCTGGCGGGCAAAGCTAAGCAGGTTTTGCACGATCTGCTTGGTGCGCTGCGCCTCCTGCAGAATCACGCGCAGATCGTGGCGCGCGCTTTCGGGAAGCTCGGGATTTTCCATCAGGAGGTCGGTGAACCCGAGGATGGCGGTGAGGGGATTGTTGACTTCGTGGGCGACGCCGGAGACGAGTTGTCCGACGGCCGCCATTTTCTCGGCGTGCATCAGTTTGGAGCGCAGCATGGCGGAGTCGGTCACGTCGGTCATGACAACGACGATGCTGCTCACCCGTCCGTCTTCGCCGCTGATGGGGCTGAGATTGACGGAGAACTGGGCGCTGACGCCATCGCCTCGAAGCAGCGGCAGATCGAAGTTATCGACTTGTTGGCCGCGAGCCACGGCGGCCAGCGCTTCGCGGAGCGCGGCGCGGCGCGCGGGAGCGCAGAGGTCGGGCAGGGCATGCGCCAGGATCTGGGATTGCTGGAAGCCGAGACCGCTCCAGCGCCGGTTGGCGTAACTGATCACGCCATCAGTGTCGGTGACCAGAATCAGGCTCTGCGTATGGTTGAGGATCTTGCTGGAGAAATCGCGCTCCTTCTGCAGTTCGGTTTGCGATTGGCGGAGGACGCTGACATCGAGCATGAGGCCGCGGTGCTGCAGGATGTTTCCGGCCGCATCGCGCACAGCGTGACAGTTCATGAAGACGTTAACCGGCGATCCATCCTTGCGCCGGAGAACTTCCTCGTGATTGTGCATTTCGCCGGTGCGTTCGAGCAAATCGGCGAGTTCCTGCCGCCGCTCGGCAGAAAAATAGACCTGGGTCGGAATATCGAGCTGCAGCACTTCGTCGCGGCTGTTATAGCCGAGAATGCGGACCAGCGCGTCGTTCACTTCGACGAAGCGACCCTGCGGCGAAGAGACGTAGATTCCTTCCTGAACGTTGTCGAAGAGTTCGCGATAGCGGCGCTCGGCTTCGCGGCGGTCGGTAATGTCCTTGAGCACGTGCACAGTCTGCAATTGCGCGCTGCTCGCGGCATGAATACGCGAGGTTGAAATCAGATAGGTGCTCTCAAGAACAGGATGCACGTATTCGTCCAGGCCCTCCCCGCTGCGGCAGAAGGGACAGGAATGCGGCGAAGCTCCAGTGGTGAGAGCATCGAGCGCGCGCATGTTGATGCCAATCAGCTGATCGGGGGCGATGCCGACGAAATCGGCCAGCGAGCGGTTGACGCGAAGAATGTTTTGCTGCTCATCGTGGACGACGATGAAATCGCTGATGGCATCGAAGACTTCCAGCCAGTGCCGGTTGGCCTGCTGCATGCGGGTGAAGAGGCAGGCATTCTCGAGCGCGATGCTGGCGTGTCCAGCAATGGCGCGCAGCAACTGGTGATCTTCGATGGCGGGCGGGGCGCCGCGGTCGGCGAGACAAAGCACGCCGACGAGTTCTCCCGAGGAGCCGGCCAGCCGGACCAGAGTGCAATCGGTCCATCCCAGACTGGCGGCGAGCGCGGGCCCCAGCATGTCGCTGGCGGTAGCGAAGGCGACATCGGTGGGGTATTTCGGGAGGGCCGTCCGGAGCGCCTGACCAAAGCGGGCAAGCAACGGCTTGTCTTTGATCTCAATCTCAGTGCCGATTTCAGCACCAACCCCAACCGCATCGGAGCCGCCTCCGCCCACCAGGACCGTATCCAAATCCGAAGTCTGGAAAAGGCTGAGGGCAGCGGATCGGCTTCCGAGCAGGGCGGCGGCACGTCGGGCGAAGTTGCGCATGAACTCCGGCAGATGCAGCACGGTGTTCAGTTCGAGCGCGATCGCGACCAGGGCCTCGGCGCGGCGGCGGTGTTCCTCGGATTGGTGCAGGTTACGAGTCAGTTCGAGAGCGATGGCAATCTGCGCAGCCAGAGCGCGGGCGCGGCGGACGTCTTCGTCGTTGATCGGACCCGGATCGATGCGGTCGAGGACGCCGAACATGCCGAGCACATCGCCGTTCGAACCGAGCAGGGGGACGGCGAGCAGTTGACGGATTTGGAAAGCCGCCACGAAATCCAAATTCGCGCCCGGAGTTTTGCCGGCGTCTTCGGTGAAGAACACATTTTTCTTCTTCAGCGCGCGGACCGCGACGCCATCCTCGAGCGGGATATCGATGGGACGAGCGACGCCGTTTTCCACTCCCCAGCGAACGTGGAACGTGGCTTCTTCGAGGAGCCCGATGACACAACGCCGGAAGCCAAGGAAACTGGCGGCGCGGACGACCGAAGTCTGCATGAACTCGTCGAGTTTTCCGGCTGAACCAAGCTCGAAAGAAATCTCGAGGATTTCGTGCAGCTCGTGGGCCTGGGCCCGCGCCATGCCGTACAACTCGGCGTTGGCGATGGCGACCGCGCCAAAACCAGCCAGAGCGGAAACCAGGGTTTTTTCTTCTTGCGTGAACGGGCTGGCGAGACGCGGGTAAACCAGAATCGCACCGTGCGAGCGCGAGGTGCGGAAGGGCGCCGCAATGAGCACTCCGGGCGGCGAATCATCCCCGAAATGAGAAGCGCCGTCGATGCCCACCGTAATGCGCTCACCGGCGGCAACCGCGCGAGTGGCGATCTCAAGCGCCGAGCGCAGGTCGTTCTGCTCGAAACGCTGGCGGATGGCGAGGGCGAGCCGCGGCGCCTCGGTTGACACCGCCTGCAACTGGAAAAGTTTTTCCTGCTGGACCTTCTCCTGCAGAAGAAAGACGAGCACGGCGGGCGCGTGCAACAGTACGCGGAGACGGTCGGCGATGCTCTCCATCACGGCGGCGGTGTCGGGCAAGCCATGGAGCGCGCTGGCGACCTCGACCAGAATCCTGGCGCGGCGGTGTTCTTCGCGGGAAAGCTGATTCAAGCGCAGGGCTTCGAGTGCGGTGCCGAGCTGGGCCGCGAGGATGGTGGCTTTCGCCAGGGCGTCATCGTCGAACCCGGCGTGGGGAGCACTCCGCAGGAAGGTGATGGCGCCGATCACTTCTCCTGAAACCAGCAAAGGGGCGGCCAGGGCGGCGTTCGCGTGGCAGGAAGCCAACCAGGGATAACGGACCGCGTCGAGTCGATTGACAAAGAATGGGCGACGCTTCTGCACCGCATCCATGGCGATAGATGCATCCCCGGCGCGCCTGCGGATGCCACGAAACGACTCGGCGTCATCACAGTCGGCCTCGGCCCCGACCAGCTCGCCGTTGGAGGAAAGACTCCAAAAGTAAGCGCCGCTGGCCTGGAAGTAGGCGCGAGTGACGGCGCAAAAGGACCGGATAAGCTGGCCGCGATCACGGTTATGAAAAGCGGCCCGGGAAAGCTCCAAGAGAAGCTTCTGGAAGGCCTCGTCAGACTGAGACGCGTCGCTAGGACCCGAATTTCCGGTCTGGGTAGTCAGTGGCCACCAATTACTTAGCTAAGCGGTTGAAAACAATTGAATTACATATAAAACCTACGCTCGATTCTCAAATTGAGTCAAGCGAATTACGAGCAGGCAGTGCCGACTTGTGAAACGGCACTAAAGTGATATCAGCGTCTCATTCTGCGAAATCGCGCAATTGGTTGAAGGCGCCATCAGGCGATCAAAACCTGAAACCCGGGCACTCTCCATTTTCGACCAGCGGATGAACCGATCACCCGACGTTTCATCGCTTTGCAATCACGAAAGTAATGCAGAGGAAGAACTTTTGGGATGCGCTGGCGTGGCCGTTGCACGAATATTAGGGACGACGCACAGCGACAAAGGGAGGAAGAATCGTGTCATTTCAGGCCCTGAATCGTCTGTTCGTGGTGAGTCTGCTGTTGTTTGGCGGACGGGTCGCGACCGGGGTTCCCCTGGCTTGGGGACAGGAAGAACTCAATCGCAAAGCCCAGAGCAAGACAGCGCCATCGTATCCGGAACTGGCGAGGCGCCTGAATGTCAGCGGGGTAGTCAAGATCCTGATCACGGTCGCGCCCAACGGGTCGATCAAGGAAGCCAGGTTGGTGGGCGGGCATCCGGTGTTGGCGAATGCTGCTCTGGATGCGGTCAAGATGTGGCGTTTCGAGGCGGGTCCGTAAGACTCCGCCGGGGTTGTGGAATTCCATTTTAATCCGAACCAATAGGCGGGCGGTGCTCGGCCCCGAAGCGCTGGTTGAGGACGGTTGAGCATTCTGGAACCCAATGGCACTTCACTTCAGATCAGATCGCCCGAGCCCGATTCTTCATCGTTTTGCACGAATCACCAAAGTAATGCGGAAGAAGAACTTTTGGTATCCGCTGCCATGTTCGTTGCACGAGTATAGGGAAAGCTAAGACGGGACCAGGGAGGTTCCGTGTCTCTTAAATTTCCCCATCGTGCACTCACGGTAGGTCTGCTGCTGCTTGGCGGATGGGCCGCGACCAATGCTCCCCGGGCATGGGGACAGGAAGCGATCACTCGGAAAGTAAAGATCAAAGTGGAGCCGCTGTATCCGGATCTGTTGAAGCGGAGGAACATCTCCGGCGTGGTCAGGATCCAGATCACGGTCTCCGTCAAAGGTGAGGTTAAGAATATCAAAGTAATGGGCGGGCACCCGATGTTGGCCAACGCCGCTATCGAAGCGCTAAAGCAGTGGCGTTTTGAGCCGGCTTCGGAAGAGTCGACGGGGATTGTAGAGTTTCGGTTCGATCCGTCCCAATAAGCGGCCAGTGCGGCTCGATGCGCTGGGGAGAAGTGAAAGATGAACATCGGAAAAAAGCTTTATGTAAGCTTCGGCATCATTCTGGCGACGGTTCTGTTGCTCCTTGCCATAAACCTGGTGGCAGTGCAACGCGAGCATGAAACCAAGGCGGCGGCGCAGCGTTCGATCGACATGACCGAGGCGGCCTCGACGGTCCGCTTCCAGATGATGCAGAACCGGCTGCACCTCCAGAATTACCTGCTCAGCGGGGATTCGCGGGATGTCGAGAAAATGAACGACGGGGAACACCAGCTGAGTGACGCCCTGCACCGTGCCCAGGAACTGTCGAATTCTGCGCAACAGCGCAGCAGCTTGGAAAAAGTGCAGGGGTTGGAGCAGTCCTGGGGCAACGAGTTCGCCAACCCGCTGGTGGAAAAGCGGCGGGCCGTGGACAGCGGCAACGCGACCGTGGCCGAACTGCAGATTTTCTATCTGCAAAAGGATCCGAACACCTGGGTTTCGCGTCCGAGCGACGTTCTCGACGAGGTCGACCGGGAAAACCGCAAACAACTCGATGAGCGGCGCCATACCGATGAACTGGCAGCGACGTTTACGGTGCTGGCGGCAGTGCTCAGTTCGCTGGCCGCTCTGGGCCTGGGCATCGTCATTGCCTACCGGACCGCCACCGGGATCACGGGACCGCTGGGCCGGCTGATTCACGTAGCCGATCAGATCGGCCAATCCGGGGATCTGGAGCACACCATCGACATTCACGGCAAGGATGAGATCGGGCAACTGGCTCGGACCTTCGAGTCCATGGTGAAGTACCTGAAGGAAATGGCCGCGGTTTCCGAGGCCATCGCCGGGGGCAACCTGTCGGTCGAAGTGCATCCGCGTTCGGCGAACGACACGCTTGCCAATGCCTTCACGCGTATGGTGGAAGGCCTGCGCGGGATGGTGCGCAACGTCCGCGACGCCGCCTCCCAGGTGGCCGCCGCTTCCACCCAGGTGGCCAGTTCTTCTGACGAGTCGGCCCGGAACAGCCTGCAAACCTCTTCGGCCATCGATGAAGTGACCAGCACCATGCACGAAATGAGCGTGAACGTGCAGAACATGGTGAAGAGTACGCAGACGCAGGCTTCGAGCGTGAGTGAAACCTCGGCCTCCATCGACCAGATGGTGACCTCGATCCAGCGGGTTGCGGATACGGCCAAGGTTCTTCTGGATATCTCGAACCGTTCGCGGGAAGAAGTGCACAGCGGCATCGGCACCATGGAAAAGGCGACCGACGGCCTGAACCGGATCAACACCACGATCCACGCTTCGGGCGAGATCATCGACGCGCTCGGCACGCGGGCGGACAACATCGGCAAGATCGTCGAAGTGATCGACGATCTCGCGGAACAAACCAACCTGCTGGCGTTGAATGCCGCCATCGAAGCGGCGCGCGCGGGCGAACACGGCCTCGGATTCGCGGTGGTGGCGGACGAAGTGCGGAAACTGGCGGAAAAATCCGCGCAGTCGACCAAAGAGATTTCCGAATTGATCGAGAGCATCCAGAAAGAAGCGCGCAAAGCCGTCGACAACATGGAGAAGAGCACGACCATCGTGAACGAAGGGTTGAATCTGGGACAGGAACTGAATGCCGCGCTGCGCAAGATTTCGAACGTGGTGACCGAGGTGTACAAGTTCGCCCAGGAAATTGGGGCAGCCACCAACGAGCAGTCGCACGGCTCGTCGCAGATTGCGCGCGCCACCACGCGGCTGAACGAAATCACGCACGAGATCAACTCGGCGGTGGAAGAACAGGCTTCCGGCGCGCAGGCAGTGGTGATGGCCATGGAACGCATGCGCGAACTGGTGCAGGCCTCCACGTCGGGGTCCACCGAACTGGCCGCTTCCTCCGATCAGATGTCAAAAATGTCGCGGGGCCTGCTCGATTCGATGGACCGCTTCTCACTGCGGTCGAACGAAAGATCGAACGACAGGACGAACCAAAGATCAAACGACAGATCGGACGACAGAATGAGCGACAGCGCCCCGGGCCACGGGAAAGCACCCCGGAGCGCTGCGGCGGGATCTCATTGATGGAGCTATCCGTTTGAGGAAACTATGAGCCGGGAAACACACGTTGTGGGCTTCCGTGTAGGCCGCGAGACCTACGGCGTGCCCATCACCTCGCTGCATGAGATCGTGCGCGTGCCGGAAATCACCGCGGTACCGGACGCACCCGATTATCTGGAAGGGGTGATCAACCTGCGCGGAAAAATTGTCTCGGTAGTGGATCTGCGGAAGCGCTTCGGACAGCGCTCCGCCGGACTCGACCGGCGCAGCCGCATTCTGGTTGTGGAACACCGTGGCCGGTTGGTGGGCATGATAGTGGATTCGGCGTCGGAGGTCCTGAAAATCCCCGAAAGCGAAATCGAAGCCGCGCCCGCCATGATGCAGGAAGGCGGACTGGACTGCGTGACCGGTCTCGGCAAATACCAGGGACGGCTGATCATTTTGCTGGATATCGGCAAGGTACTAGCGGCGCGCGAACTGCGCAACGAAGCATCGCCCGTAAACCCGGGGGCGGCCGCGAGCGTTAAGCCGGGCACGAAGGCGGGAGCCAAGGCGGAGACAGGAACAGGAATCGGAACAGGAACTGGAGCAGGAACCGGAACAAAGAGCGCCTCGGCCGGGAAGTAGCCGGAAAGAGCCAGCCCACATGAACACGAGCGAAACACCCGCCCTCACCGAAGCCGAGCTGAAACTCTTGCAGACGCTGGTCTACCAGGAGTGCGGCATGCACTTCGACGATCGGCGCACCCCCTTCCTGCAAGACCGTTTGCACCGCCGGCTGAAGGAGTGCCAACTGGATTCGTTCTACAGCTACTATCGCCTGCTCATCAGCCAGCAGGGGAAACAAGAGCTGTCATGCCTCCTCGAAAATCTCACCGTCAATGAGACCAGCTTCTTCCGCAACAAGGCGCAACTGGACCTGTTTGAGAAAGATGTGATGGAAGATCTCTTAGGGCGCAAGCAGGAGCGCCGCGACTACAGCGTGAGAATCTGGAGCGCAGGCTGCTCCACGGGACAGGAACCCTACACCCTGGCCATGCAAGTTGCCGATGCGCTTTCGTACCACTATCTGCGGAATCCGCTGCCCTTCAAATCACCGCTTCCCAAACCTCTGGTGCCGGTGCCCTGGCGGATGGAGATCCTGGCCAGCGACATCAACTATTCGGTGCTTCGGACAGCGCAGGAAGGCTCCTACAGTGAGCGCCAGATGTCAGCCGTCGACTATGGCTACCGCTTACGCTACTTCGACAAAGTAGCCGACCGCTACGCGGTGAAGAAAAACGTCAAGGAACTGGTGCACTTCGACTTTCACAATCTGAAGACGGAATACCTGCCGCAGCGCAACGACATCATTTTCTGCCGCAACGTGATGATGTATTTCGACGAAGCCGAGCAGAAGCGGCTGGTGGAGAAATTCTATCGTTGCCTGAATCCCAAGGGTTACTTGTTCGTCGGCCACGCCGAAAGCCTGCTCGGGTTGACGGAAAAATTTCAGATGGTGCATCGCAACAGCGGCACGGCTTATCAGCGCGTTGAGGTGAAGATGTGACGGTTCCCCCCCAGGATCGGACCGGCGATGACCGGATGAGCGAACTCCGTCAGCTGTTTTTTGAGAGCGCGGGCGAACTCGTCCAGAAGCTGAACGACGAAGCCATGCAGTTGGAGAAAGCGCCGGGCGATGCGGAGACCGCGCGCAGCCTGCGGCGGACGGTGCATACGCTGAAGGGAGACGCAGCCGCCTGTGGCTTCCGGGAACTCAGCGAACTGTCCCATGAGTTCGAGGACGTGCTGACGCTGGGGAACACGGCAGCGGCGGCTCTGGTTCCGGAGATCGCGTTGCGCGCGGCCGACGTCTTTGCGGCCTTGCTGCAGGCGTACCGGGAGGGAACGAAGCTTCCGAACATCCAGTCTTTGCGCTCGGACATTGCCCGTCTGGCACACCTGGCGCCGGCGGGTGCGGTCAAGACGAAAAAAAAGAAGGCGGTGGCGGCGACCAAGAGCCGCTGGTCGGAATACGAAAACCTCGCGATTACCCGTGCAGTGTCGGAGGGCAAGCGCGTTTATCACGTGGTGGTGGAGGTCGACCCCCAGTGCGGCATGCCCATCGCCGGGCGTCAGATGCTCCAGATGGTGCTGGCCGAAATGGGCGAGATACTGGCTCTCTATCCGCTCGAGGGCAATCACGAGCCCATCACTCGCATCGATGCGGCGCTCGCGTCGGAAAAGCCGGCGGAGCATATCCGAACCAAGTGCAACATCCCGACGATTGCACGCAGTGTCCGAATCACGCCAATCCGAATCACGCCGGTGCGCGGCGCAGATCCGTCGCCGCCGCTTGCGCCGGTTTCCGGCGCCGATTCTG